>Ga0302132_10000770_pt1 | contig 18179 bp, 16 predicted proteins | sample CB9_321_MG_FD_203113 | JGI IMG/M metagenome (GOLD analysis project Ga0302132, IMG submission 203113) | Marine microbial communities from Western Arctic Ocean, Canada - CB9_32.1 | ecosystem: Environmental > Aquatic > Marine > Oceanic | place: Canada: Western Arctic Ocean | collected 2017-09-19
GCATATGCCGGCAAGTAGAATGGTCCCAGCGGACAGACTTCGCCGTAGCCGGTCAGACCTTCGTCTGTTTCGACAGCCACCACCGTGCTGTCAAAGACCTCGATAGATTTTCCGCCGGACCATTTGTAGCTGCCCTCGCCAAGTGGCAAGTCGACCTGGTAGGCCGTGATTGCTGTGATCTTCAAATTGTGCACTCCCTGCGTCCAATTCAGGACCGCCATTGAACCTTTTCCTGCACGTCACCAGGACCACCACGTTTTCGCTGCGGCCATTCGTTGGCAGGGTAACCAAGGTACAGTATCCCCAGACATCGATCTTCGTCTCCGCTCCAGCCGAAATGCTCTCTCGTACTGGGTAAATCATAAATCGGAGATGATGACCAGAATGAACCAAGGCCGTGCGCTGCCGCTGTTAATTGCATGTTCTGCACAGCACAGGCGACTGCGATGACTTCCTCTTCGGCTGGTATAAAATCTCCATGACGCTGCATCCCAAGTGCGATGGCAACCGTCGTCGACTCGGCGTAACCACGAATCTTCGCCAACTTGGATTGTCGGAATTTATCCGCTGCTGTGTGCTGCTCGTATGAAGTAGCAAGGAAATCTGCCAGTTGCGCACGGGCCGGCCCCTGGATGACAATAAATCGCCAGGGTTCGGTCAGGCCATGAGTGGGAGCCCAGTTAGCATCCGTTAACAACTGATCGAGTATTTCAGGATCGATCGCATCCGGAAGATAATTGGGATCGCCATCGGCCGTGATTGGCTTGATCGTCCGCCGCTGGCGAATCAACGAGCTCAATTCGTGAGGATTCATGACAAATCAGGCAAGAGATGGCAGTCAAAACCTGTATTCTACCCGCGCCGGATTGAGGCGCGTATAGGATGCGAATTTCCCGTTAACCGTTACAGCTGAACGACCATAAGAAGAACCGCTCATGCGGACGACAGGAACCCAAAAAAAACCACTATCTTTCTGCGCTGATCCATGAAACCTGCGGCGATTCTTGGGGTTAATAACCATAGCAACGTACTTTGTGAACGATTTACGGCAGAGTGATATGTAGTCAAGATGCCGTTTATGGGGAGTAGTCGATCATGTATGTCTATTGGAAGCAACTATTTACGGCCTCTTTTTCCTTACTGGTCGCCACGTCAGCAGTGACGGCCCAAGAACGTCCAGCAGCGACAGCAAGACAGCCGGCTGCCGCCCAATACGCACAACGAATCCAACTCTACTTCGACAGCCTTGATAAGAACAAAGACGGTCAACTGAGCCCCGCAGAAGCTCCACAGCAACTGCAGAATCGCTTGTCACAATTTGACCGTAATGGCGACAAGAGTGTCAGCCGGGAAGAATTCCTGGCTGCGCTGCGGCAGCGACTGACTGGCAGTCGCCCTGCTGCCGCTGCGAATGCCCAAAGATCACGGGCAAGTGCGAATCGATCACCATCCAGCGAGCCGCGGTCAGAAGTCAGGACTGCACCTCGCGCCGCCGCCACATCGAGAAACTCTGGTGATTCTCGCAGCCGAGCTGGAAACAGGCCGCCAGGTCGTGAGGCGGCACAACAGCAGAATAACAACCGCCAAAATCAAAGCACCCGAGCCGGGGCCACTCGTCAACCGCAAACTACCCCCAGCGGACGGGCAAGTGGGTCCCGGCCGGATGTTTTATCGGACCGCTCGAATTCTAACCAGAATCGGCAGCGGACTGAAGGAAATCATCCTGCCACCCGACAGCGACCAAGCTCGCCACCCTCAGACAGATCCCAGGCCAGTCAGCGATCCGGATCTCCCCAGCGTGGACAGAGGCCCCAGGCCGGTCAGCGATCAGGATCTCCCCAGCGTGGACAGAGGCCCCAGGCCAGTCAGCGATCTGGATCTCCCCAGCGTGGACATGGCCCCCAGGCCGGTCAGCGATCAGGATCTCCCCAGCGTGGACAGAGGCCCCAGGCCAGTCAGCGATCTGGATCTCCCCAGCGTGGACATGGCCCGCAGGCCGGTCAGCGATCCGGATCTCCCCAGCGTGGACAGGGCCCGCAGGCCGGTCAGCGATCCGGATCTTCCCAGAGTGGACGTGCACTCAGGTCAACATACGGCTCACAGTCGTATTTCGCGCCTGCTGCAAACCGCTGGGGATCCTCCACTCGGACATACCGATTACCGACCTATTATCGGTCGAGCTACTGGAGCCCGATTCAAGTGCGTGCGTATTACCTGAGACAGTACTACCAGGCCCAGCAAAAACCGGCTGTGGAATGGAAGAGCAAGGTACAAGCGTCTTCCCGTTATTGGAATAAGCCCGCTACCCAATGGCGTGGCGGCAGTACGTACGGAAAACAGGATTACTCAAAGCCTGCCTACAAGGCTCCTGCCTATCCAAAGTCGTCCTACCAGGCTCCGGCCTACAAGGCTCCGGCATATTCGTACCCTGGTTATCAGTCGAACGCCAAGAGTGCCTACGGCACTTATGGTTACGCAGCTCCGGCCTACAAGGCTCCGGCATATTCGTACCCTGGTTATCAATCAAACGGCAGCAGCGGGTATGGCGCGCAAGGTTATTCGACACCGGCCTACGGCAACCCGGCCTATCAACTGAGGCTTCGGCGTACGTATAGCACGCAGGGCTACGCAACGCCTGCAGCAGAGCCTGCCAAAATCGAAGAGCCCCAAACGAAGGGCGAATAGTTCTGCCGGACGCAGCAGGAACGTGTGGTGGACAGCGGCCGCCGTCACTATGGATCAATCGGAAAGTCTCTTTTTTCCAGCAGTGTCGCAGCAGCATTATTGATGTCGAGATTGTCGCCTTCCACTCGAGCGACGACGGCATGGATCTGCTCGTCGGCTTTCCAGCCGTAGACATAGATCGCTCCATCTTCAGGCCAGCTGCCAACGTGAGCCGAATACTGCTGGGTGTAAGCCGTGGCACCCAATTCGACGAGCATATCCTTAACATCCAGGCGGGGCAGCACGCCGTCGTTTTCCTTCAGCAGTTCCTGCAGGCCATCCCAGGCAGCATCCCGATCAGCTTCCGCAGCGGACGACGCTGGCAGTGGATCGATGGGATCCGGCAAAGGCGGCTGTTCCTGCTTTCCAACACAGCCAGCCAGCAGAACAGACGTAATCAGTACAACGGCGGTGAATTTCATCTTTCGTCCTCGCTGGTGGAGCAGACTGGCAGCATACATCCCTGGCTGAGATTGGTAGATCAGGAATGCCGATCGTTGAAGCCTGCCGAGATTGTATGAAGTCTGTCGTAAATGGTCACCTTGCAAACACTTGTTCAGCTCGCTCAAGAAACTGCTAAAATGACGCTGTTCGCCGGATCACCTATGAGACGAGCTGAGTCGGGCATGAGTTCCCTGATCAAGACCATCACCGCCGCCGCCCTGCTAGCCACCGCTCCGACAGCACGGTCTGAAGAGCCGGTAAATTCCATCACGCTCAAGGCAGGCATGGGATTTCCAGTACGTCATCCACGAGGTCGAGGAAGACAAGATCTACGGTTTTCAAGGTCGACTGGTCTGGAAGAAGTTTCGCAGCCTGCCGAATTGCCAGGCGGAATACGCCAAGTGGACCAGGTACCTGGAAAAACCGCCCCGACAGACAGATGACCAGACGCCCTGATCGGCTACCATTCGCTGGCTGCTGAACACAGAATTTTGAGTGACAGATGTCCAAGCCCAAGCTAGAAATCCTGGCCTACGAGATGAGCCCACTGGGCCCGCTCTGCCTGCGGCGGCGTGAATTGCTGTCACAGCCCGGCACAATCGTGACCGAGGTGACTTTGAACCACGAATTCCTGATGAGCAGCCTGTATACCGATTCGGAGCGGGCGCTGTCGGAGATCGCCCTCGAGCTGCACTCGGGCAGCCAGCTGGAGGTGTTAGTCGGTGGACTTGGACTTGGTTACACCGCCCGTGAAGCGCTGCTGTCGGACCGAGTTACCCGGCTGGAAGTGCTGGAGTTGCTGCCGCAGGTCATCGACTGGCTAGCCCGTGGACTGGTGCCGCTGGCCGAGGAGCTGGGCGACGATCCGCGACTGCTGGTCAGCGAGGGCGACGTTTACCGGCGTCTGGCGGGTCCGCCGGCTGAACTGTTCGATCTGATCCTGATCGACGTCGACCACTCGCCGGACGAGCGGTTGGGAGATGAGAGCGTGTCGTTCTATACACCAGAAGGGTTGCGGGCAGCCCGGCAGCATCTACGAGACGGCGGTGTACTGGGGGTCTGGTCCTATGCCGAGGACTCGCCATTCGCCGATGCGCTGCGCGAGGTGTTTGCGGAGGTGCGAGTTGAGCCGGTCAGTCATGACAACCAGTTGATCGACGAGCGCCGAACGGACTGGCTGTTCTTCGCTCAGGGGTAAATGAGCTGTCTGCAACTGCCGACCAGAATAGCAGCAACTGTGAGCAACGATCGTTGGCGACTATTGGCTGGCGTGTTGCGGACAAGAGATTCATGGAAGGGCCTGTTTTTCTCTCCAGGTTCCTACTTACCCTAAGGGAGACAGCCAAGCACGCCCAGCAGGATTCGAACCTGCGACCTGCGGATTAGAAGTCCGCTGCTCTATCCGACTGAGCTATGGGCGCCGCGACAAGCGAGTCGTTGATCCATTTATATCTGTTGGCCCGCAGAAAGTCAGTGGATCGTCTATCTCGGTAACGGCGAGATGGTCATCAGTGGCTAGAGCTTGTGGTCTGGGCACAAGCCCTGACCGCCTCAGCTCCAGCCACAAAAAAACCCCTCCTGACGCATACGTCAGGAGAGGTGTGGTGATCATGTATCAAGGATACATGGAGGCAGCTATTTTCGGCCACCGTCGCGCTTGACTGCTTCTTTGAGAGCCTTTGCCAACTTCTTGAGAGGCTCACGATCTCCGTCACGTTTGGCAATACTGGCGACCTTTTCAACAGCATTTCGGATCGGCTCGTTATCACCAACGCTCTTTACAGCGTCGCTGACTTTGTTGACCGTATTCCGAACCGGCTGTCGGTCCTTGTCATCTCTGTCCCTCTTGACCACCTTGCTTACGGCAGTCGTAGCCTTGTTGGCCAAGGTACGGACGGCACCCTGGTCATTATCGCGAGCCGCGCCGTCGGCAACACTCGTACCGATGGCCAACGTACTCGCAACAATCAGCATCACAAATTGACTGATGTAACGTTTCATTTTCGCACCTTAAGGGAAAACTGAATTAAATTGGGACCTACGATCCCTCACAAACTAGTTATCGGCTGCGGACTGGAAGTAAGGCGGAGAAAATCACGGCTGCCGCTTCGAATGACAGCATCGAGATAACCGCTACAGACGGCGCCACGGACAAGCACTACTCGTCGTTTTCAGACCCAGTAGCGTTGAGCACTTCAACTCGGTCATCAGCCTCATGGATACGGATATGCCGGTTAACCGGAATATCCGTCAGCCGTGTGACATGCCCCGAGGGCCAGCGAGTCGTCAGCTCATCAGCTCGCTCCGCCCCGGCCAGGCCAAGATCAGATCGCGATGGTCTCTGGGCAAGGAAGTTGACCACCGGGTACAACTCCCGGCGAACCGTCAACTCACCTGCCCAGCACTCGATCCGGCTGCCAATCCCAGCACTGTTACTCTTGCTGCCAGCAAGTGAAATCACCAGCCAGCAGAGAATTCGACATGAACTTGAAGTTAGCATGCGCTATCCGAGCCTGGCAGCGAAAAAGAGACAGGAATCACGCTCTCTCACCAGTATCGGCCGAATAGCCTGCGACTCAAGGGTTGCGATTTGTTACCGCCGACAGGCTACAGTTCGGGGTGACAGGTTGCGAGTTAGGAGTTACAGGCGGGCGGGTGAATAGGCAGCAGGAGGCCGAAGACCCGCCGAAGCAGGAGCGCAGAGCAAGGCCGGTCAGACCAACGTCCAGTGGCTATACTGACATCCCACACTTACTTTCCCACAAGGACAATTAGACTCCCATGGCGAATACCCTGTTTGATCTCAGCGACCGAGTCTCTGTTGTTTCCGGTGCAGCACGTGGCATGGGCCGCAGCACCTCACTGGCCCTCGCTGACGCTGGCAGCCACCTGGTGCTGGTAGATCGAGACGGCGATGGCCTGACTGAAACCGCCGAGATGATCGCCGAGCGCGGGCGACGCTGCTTGCCCGTCACAATGGACGTCTCGGATGGCAGCCGCGTCTGCGAATTGTACGAGCAGGTCGACGAGGAATTCGGTCGCGTCGACTTTGTCGCCAACATTGCCGGTGAGGGAATGATCGTCGATCCACTTGATCTGACCGAAGATCAGCTGATCCAGGTCTTTAAGAACCTGGTGATCGGACGCTATCTCAGCTGCCGCGAAGCAGGTCGACGGATGCTGGCGGCCGGCAGGGGAAGTATCGTCAATATTGGCTCGTTGGCGAGCATCACCGCGCTGGGACGCAGTCACGTCTCCTACAGCATGGCAATGGGGGCAGTCGTCCAGATGACGCGGGAACTAAGCACCGAGTGGAGTGGCCACGGGGTGCGTGTGAATGCCATTCTGCCGGCCCAGGTGATTAACCCCGGACTGCAGGAGCGAATCGATGCCGACCCGGCACTCAAAGATCGCTTCCTGAGCGGCATCCCCAGCGGACGGATGGGAGTTCCGGAAGATATCCAGGGGCTGATGGTGCTGCTGGCCTCGGACGCATCCAGCTGGATCACCGGCGCCCTGATCCCGATGGATGGCGGCAACCTGGCAATGAACGCCGGCGGAACACCGGGCTGGACGACCGGCGTTAAACCATCCGAGTGACCCCGATGGTTTTCGCCTGCGACGAATAACCACCGGGTCCCTGTCGCTTATGCCAGTCCTGCGGGGCTGCGCATCAGTACTAGTCACTCTTTCCGGTTTTCGGCAACTTGCCACACTTGTAGAGTGCAACCAGGGGGTACATGCTGCCGCTGTAGGTAATGAAGTGATACGTGTCGGTGTTCAAGCTGCGTGTCCACCAGCGTCCTGACTGGCGCTGGTTCGCCAGGATCCAGTTGACCGCTTTTTCAATCCGGGGATCATTCGCATTGACTCCCGCATCCCGCAAAACCATCACCGCCAGCCCGGTCTGGTGACCGTCACTGGGCGGGACCTTGAATTCAGGCTCCGACCGCAGCTTCTCGGCTCGTCCGCCGCCGCCCCAGGTCTCGGGTGTTGCAAAGGTGCGTACCGACCAGCCACCGTCTTCTCGCTGGTGAGAGAAAATCATCTGGACGATCTCTTGCTGTTGTTCCGTACTGAGCAGGCCATCCATGCGCGTCGATGTCCAGAGCAGAAGAAGCCGGCCATAGTCATGTGGCGGCTTGGTTTCTCGCAAGTAGGTCTTGAGCTTCTCGACCTGTCCGTCACGACCTTCCTTGGCCAGCAGGTCCAGGTAGCCCGGTGCCGTGGCCAGGGCCATTGCTGCCACCGTTGCCCCGTGATAACTACTCGACTCAAACGGAGGCCAGCAATCGATGTTGTTCCAGGACCCGTCTTCCGATTGCACCTTGAGCATCAGGTCCAAGCCTGCTTTTGTTTCCTCGGAAAGCTCACCGGTCACGTAGGCATCCCAGGAGGCAAGGCCCGTCGCCAGGTAAGCAACCTGGGTCGGCTTGAGGCCTTTCTTGAGCACGTCAATATTGGCCCGGCTGAGTTGCCCCAGGCGTTTGACATAAAACTCTCGCATCTCCGCAGTCGGTTTCCCCAGCAACGGCGTCAATTCAGGACGCAACTGCATGTAGGTACCATTGGTGTGGCAGGCGATACAGTTTCGCTTGCGAGACCACGCCAGGGATCCTTTCTCAAGGTAATCAATCGCTGCCTCGAGCGAAAACGCGTCACGTATCGGCTCGTCTGAAGCTGCCGCAGGAACCTTGACATCACCCGCTTCATATTGCGGAGCCGGCTCCTGGGCAGTAACAGCCAGGCCAGCAATCGAAACGAATACCAGCGACAGGAAGATTGACAAGGTGCGCATGGCTGCTTCTCCAAGAGGAGTCCGGGTGGTGTAGGAAATCAAGCCCGGAAAACTGTTCGTTTCCTGAGCTGGACACCCGTTATAGCAGTTCCTCAATCAACCGTCGATCTTCCAGCAGGAACCGAGGTCGGCCGGAGTGATCGAGCAATGTCAGGGATGGATCGATGCCAAGATGACGATAGGCCATCGCCAGCACGTGCTCCGGTCGATAAGGCCGGTCGACCGGTACTTCGCCCTTGGAATTCGAGGCACCTACAATTGCAGGACGTAGCCCGCCGCCAGAGAGCATCACGCTCATCACCGATCCCCAGTGGTCCCGACCGGCATTTTTGTTGACGCGCGGGGTTCTGCCAAACTCACCCATTGCTACCACTAGCACGTCGTCCTGCAAACCTCGCTCGTGAAGGTCTTCAATCAACGCTGCCACGCCCCTGTCAAACGGCGGCGCATGCTTGGCCAACCCGTCGGCAATCTTGTTGTGGTCATCCCAGCCTGTACTGCGGACTGTCACACAAGTAACACCTGCTTCCACAAGCCGGCGCGCAAGCAACATGCTCTGCCCCACCGTGTTGCGCCCATAGCGATCACGGTCCCTGGCAGATTCCTGGGCAATATCAAATGCCGTCCGGGCACGTGAACCATGAACCAGGTCGAAAGCCTGCTGTGAGAAGTCGTCAACCGCCTGCGCGGCGCCGCCGAGATCCTCGAGCCGCTGCCGGGTATCGAGGCTCGTCAGCAGGTTGCGGCGATTACTGAGCCGGTCAACTGTCACGTTGCCTGCCAGCTGAAGGTTGGGGACCTTGAATCCGTCACTGTTCGGATCGCCACCCGCTTCAAATGGATTACAGGACTGGCCCAGGTAGGCCGCTCGCCCATTCCGCATCGTGCTGGGGACAGCGACATAGGCCGGCAGCGACAGCGAATTCGACCCATGGACATGGGCAATGACAGATCCAATACAGGGAGACTGGTTAGGGCCGCCCTTCGGACCCGACTTGTAGTATCCAGTCTGGGATAGATGGCTGGATGGATCATGGCTGTTATGGCCATGGTGAATCGAACGAATCACGCTCAGCTTGTCAGCAATCCTGGCCTGCTCTGGCATCCATTCGCTGAATTGAATTCCGGGAACGCTGGTCGCAATCGGCTCAAAAGCACCGCGATACTCCAACGCAGCCTGGGGCTTGGGATCATAAGTCTCGAACTGAGTCGGACCACCGGCAAGTTCGACGAAGATCAGCGATTTCTTGCGCCCCGCAGATCCGCTGGCCGCCTGCAGCTGAAGCAGTCGAGGCATGGAAACCCCAATCATCCCTGCCAGCCCAGCCTGAACGACAGCACGCCTGCTCAAGCCGTCACAAGAGTCTCTCGGCTGAATCGCCATGAACTTTCCTCGATGAACGCCCGACCTCACCTAAGATCACTCCATCCATTCTATCGGAAACTTCACGCGTGCTGCGCCATCGATGCCAGCTCTAACTGGCTGAAATCACATTTCAGGCCCAGATCGTGGTCTCGTGCCTCTCAAAAGAGGGAGTCTAGCCGAAGTAGATGGTGATGTCAGGAAACCGTTCTTTGAATTTCTCGTAGCCTTCCTCAGTGACCTTCGTCCCCATCAGCCATACCTCTTTCAAACAGGGCAAGCTGTGGATCTGGTCAAGAGCTGAGTCATCATGGCTCTCGTAAAACAAGATCCGCCAGACACTATTCCACTTGTTCAACTCGAGGCGGGCACCGAGGTCCTTGAGAGCGGCCACCGCATCGGGATGGTCAGGATCAGGCTCAACTTCCTCCTCTTCTTCCTTTTCCTTCTCCTTCTCGTCGTCATCGCTTGAGTCGTCATCGCTTGAGTCGTCGTCGCTTGAGTCGTCGTCGCTTGAGTCGTCATCGCTTGAGTCGTCATCGCTTGAGTCGTCGTCGCTTGAGTCGTCATCGCTTGAGTCATCGTCACCGTCGTCGGCGGCGGATTCGTCATCTTCTACTTCTTCCCAAACATCATCGGCGAAATTATCGCCATCATTTTTCACATCGTCAGCCATTTTCTTGCGATACGCCTCCGAATCGATACGAACCCTGCTCAATGAGGGAGGGTTGAAAACGAGGTCGCCCAACTATCGGGCGGGCAGCTTATAGTCTAGTGGAGCAACCCGATGTGGGGTAGCCGCGGCATACAGGCAGCCAGCCATTGGATAGCGAGCCAGCTTGTCGGCTGGCATATTCTCCGTTGCCGTGGTGGCAATAAGCTGAACAGCCCCTGCTCTTTCGATCAGCAACGGGCAGGTGACCTGGGGACTACCTGGCAGGTGCCACTGGATCTGCAAATCCTGCTCAGCCAATCCGTACTGATGGACGACGCCAAAGGGTGCGTCCTGGGGGTTATAGAAGGCAATGATGACTCCCTGGCCATCCGGCGTACCGACCATACCATCCGGAAAAATATCGAGGTGCGTGAGATCCAGCACGACATCAGGCGGCGACAAGCTGCCGGCAGCGGTATCCAGCCTGTATTGGACGACGGTCTGGGTGGGGGTATCAATATCCAGCAGCAGCCAATCATTTTCAGCGACCTGCCGGATGACTTTGCCATTGGAGCAGACCTGGTCATCACGCAACTGGATCAGCTGCTGGTCCGCCTCGCGCCAGAAATAGAGGCCTGCTTTCTGTTCAGAAAAAGTCAGGTCCTTGGTGCCAAACACGATTCCCTCGGCAAATGAAATGCCATCGTTGATGATCGTCCCCTCGACTGCTGCGTCGACTTCATCAGCCAGCGGCCTGAATTCACCGGTGGCCGTATCAAACTGTTGAAGCTGGCGTTCCAGGCCCAGCAGGAAGACTCCGGCCTGTTGGGTCGGAAAGGCAAACCCGGGTCGTCCCGGCAGCTGCCAGCTTTGATTCTCGCCGGTCGCCAGGTCAAGAATATTGAGCGAGCCCTGTTCTGCATCAGCAGCATGTTGAATGGCCACCCAGCTGATGCGTTGCTCACCGATCCAGATTGGTCCCTCGGGCAGGTACTTGAGCCCTGCCGAGGGCGGATCGAACAGCTGTTCCGCGACAATTGTCTCCATCCTCTGGCACGCTCCCCTTACCCTGGTAGCATCACTCGTCCACCGCTGGCGACGACTGTCTGGCCCGTCATATAGCTGGAGTCTTCACTTAGCAGGAACCGAGCCAGGCTGGCGATTTCCTCGGGCCGGCCGATCCGACCGAGCGGCGTTGCTGCCAGGATTTCCTTGCGAACTTCTGCTGACAGCGTATGGGCCATTTCGGTTTCCGTCAGTCCTGGGCAGACGCAATTAACACGGATATTATGCTTGGCCCAGGCCTGGGCAGCGCAGCGGGTCATGGCGATAACACCTGCCTTGGAGGTCGAATAGGGCAACTGGTTTTCCCGTTCGCGCAGGCCGGCGATCGAGGAGATTGTCACCATCCGTCCAAAGCCACGCTGGACCATTTCATCCTTGACCGCATAGATCATATTGAAAGTGCCATCCAGGTTGACCGACATGGTCTTTTTCCAGCGTTCCCAGGTGACATCATCTGCCGATCCCGGCATGCTGATCCCCGCTGAGGTGACAAGCATATCAACTGGACCAAGTGCTTCGCGAGTTGCGGCGACAATCTCAGCTGCGGACTCAGGCATGGAGACATCGCCGGCAATCGCCACTGCCTCACCTCCCGCCTGTTGCACCTCGGCAACAGCCTGCTCGGCATCCTCCTGTCGCGACATGTAGTTGAGTGCCAGGCGACCGCCTGCGGCCGCCAGCTGGATCGCCAGCGCCTTGCCGATCCCTCGGGTCCCGCCGGTAATCAAGACAACCTTATCAGTAAAATCGCCAGCCACTATCAACTCCTCAAACGCCGCAGCGTTTATTTCAAACCGTGAAACGCGACTCTCAATTCATCTTCCAGCAGGCGGCAGACAGTTCGATCAGGCCAGAATGCTGCTCAGCAGTTCTCCATGGACATCGGTCAGTCGATGATGTCGTCCCTGGTACTTGAACGTCAGTTGCGTGTGATCGATTCCCAGGCACCTCAGCAGGGTGGCATTCAGATCGTGAACATGGACCGGGTCCTCAACAATGTTGTAGCTGTAATCATCCGTCTGGCCGACCGAGATACCCGGCTTGATACCGCCCCCTGCCAGCCAGATGCTGAAACAACGGGGGTGATGATCGCGGCCATAGTTATCGTTGCTGAGGCTGCCCTGGCAGTAGACTGTGCGGCCAAATTCGCCAGCCCAGATAACCAGGGTATCATCGAGCATGCCACGACTGGCCAGGTCCTTGACCAGTGCTGCGGCGGGCTGGTCGGTTGCCTCACAGAGCTTGGAAATCGACTTGGGCAAGTGGGTGTGGTGATCCCAACCTCGCTGGTAGAGCTGGATGAACCGTACACCCCGTTCGGCAAGTCGTCGAGCGAGCAGGCAGTTGGAGGCAAAGCTGCCAGGTGTCTTGACCTGATCGCCATAGAGTTCCAGGACCGATTCCGGTTCCTGCGAGATATCCGTCAATTCTGGTACGGACATCTGCATCCGGTAGGCCATCTCGTACTGGGCCATACGAGTTGTGATTTCAGGGTCCTTGATCTTATTGAACCGCAGCCGATTCAAGCTGGCCAGGTCATCCAGCACGCCGCGCCGATCCTCCCGACTGACTCCCGGCGGATTGGAGAGGAACAGGACGGGGTCCCCCGAACGGCGAAACTTGACACCCTGGTGTCGACTGGGCAGGAAACCTGCTCCCCAGAGTCGGTCATAGAGTGGCTGGCCGCCGCTACCCGAGGTGAGGGCAACGAAGGTGGGCAAGTTTTCATTCATACTGCCAAGGCCATACGACAGCCACGCGCCGAAACTGGGTCGCCCCGCCAATTGGCTGCCGGTCTGCATCAGGGTAATGGCAGGATCATGATTAATCGCCTCGGTAAACATCGTGCGGATGAAGCAGAGGCGATCAGCGATGGCGGCGGTGTGCGGCAGCAGCTCGCTTAACCAGGCGCCACTCTGGCCATATTGCTTAAAGCTGAACTGGGAGGGTGCCACCGGAAAGCTGACCTGGCTGGCTGTCATGCCAGTCAATCGCTGGCCCTGGCGAATCGAATCGGGCAACTCCTCACCAAACCGCTTGGTCAGTCCTGGCTTGTGGTCGTAGAGATCCAGTTGTGAGGGGGCACCCGACTGGCAGAGGTAAATCACTCGCTTGGCACGGGCTGGCACGTGCGGCAGACCTGGCAAGCCACCAAAGCGAGCTGGCTCGGCACGATCCTCAGCAGCCAGGTGAGTCGTTGCCAGGCTGGCAAGTGCTGCGCCAACCAGGTTGATACCCGACTGGCCAAGGAACTGTCGGCGACTGTAATCCCAGGCACTGCGTTCCCACGGGCTGAGCGGGCGTTCGTCTTGCGTGTCTCGTAACATCTACAACTCCTTGAACAGATCAGCGGAAGATCACTCCCGGTTGATCACCTCGTCCAGGTTCATCATCAAGTTCGCCACGCTGGCATAGGCAGCCAGCTGAACAGTGTCCAACTGCGGATCGACGGGACTTTCTCCATAGCCGACCAGTTCGGCCGCCGCCTCGGGGTCCTGCTGGTAACGTTCCAGGGCGCGGCCCAGCGTCCGCTGGAGAATCTGCAACTCCTGCTTCGTCGGTCGTCGTGCCGTAAGCTGGCGAAATCCCCAGTTAAGTCGTGCGGTCGATTCCACTCCCCCCTCGAGCATCATGGCAGCTGCCAGCCGACGAGCGGATTCTACAAAAGTCACATCATTCAAGAGGGCCAGTGCCTGCAGCGGGGTGTTGGTGCGAGATCGCGTCAGCACACATATCTCACGCGAGCTGGCGTCAAAGGTCATCATCAAGGGGGGTGGCACGGTCCGTTTCCAGAAGGTGTACATGCTGCGCCGATAAAGCGATTCCGCATCATCACGCACATAAACCTGGCTGGAAATCTCAGCCCAGAGTCCCTCGGGCTGGTATGGCTTGACCGAAGGACCACCGATTGGCCCAATCAGCAGCCCGCTCACCGCCAGCGCCTGGTCCCTGACAACTTCTGCTTTCAAGCGTAGTCGGGGGGCGCGGGAGAGCCAGATATTCTCAGGATCGGCCGCCAGTTTCTTGGCCGTTAGCTGAGACGACTGACGGTAAGTCGCGCTGCTCACGATCAGGCGCTGCAGCTGCTTGACATCCCAACCGCTCTCGACGAACTCAACAGCGAGCCAGTCGAGCAGCTGCGGGTGGCTGGGCATTTCTCCCTGGCTGCCAAAATCCTCTAGAGTGCGAACCAGTCCGCGGCCAAAATAGAGGCTCCAGAAACGATTCATCGTGACCCGTGCAGTAAGTGGGTTTCGCTCGCTGACAAGCCAGCGAGCCAAGTCGAGTCGCGATTGAACTGCTTGCTCGCGGCCCTCGTCAAGCCAGCTGGGGATAGCCGCCGTTACCTCTTCACCTGGCTTGTCGTATTGCCCTCGCTCCAGCATGTAGGTTCTGCGCGGGTCCGCGCTCTCCTGCATCACCATCACTGTTGGCACCAGTCGGCGAGCCGACTCGAGTTTCTGCTGTCGGTCGCGGCGGGCATGAAAAAGCTGCTGCAGCTGCTGCGGAGCATGGCGATCAAGGAAGAGGTGCCTGAGTTTGGCCTGCTGAGCCACGCTGCGTTCCGCCGCTGCCAGCCGGCAGATCTGCTGGATCGAGTCACTGCAGGCCAGCACAGCAAGTTCCTGCGGTTTGAGTGCCCGCTGGTAGACGCGTGTTTCATCGAGCCGTCCGTCCAGCAGCAGCGATCCACCTTCGGAACCGACCTGCAAAGTGTCACTGGTGGTAAAGTCGCCAGTGAAGATATCGAGCAGGACATCAACGTCCTGCCGCTCGCCATTGATATAGAGTTGCAGTCCACTGGCCAGCTGAGAACCGTCGTGAACCAGCGCCAGGTGAGACCACTCGCCGACCGGCAAAGTCTGCTTGCTGCGGATGATGATCGCATCATCCAGCCAGCGTGGTCCAAAGTTGACCTGCACATGATTATCCACCAGTTTCCAGCTGAAACCGGTGGCCCGTGCATCCTCCGTATTCAGGAACGACATGATCGTTCCTGATTGCAGTGAGCGAGGCTGGAGCCAGGTCGACAGCGTCAGAGGCTGGCTCCCGGTGAACTTGATCGTACCTGCTCCCTCCACAAAGCGGCCCGCCGGCAGGTCCAGTGCCTGGCCAATCAGGCCCTTGGAAAAAGAGACTTCGGCACCCTCACCGACGATCGACAAGGGTGACCCGGCTGGCTGCTCGTCCGCTGCCGGCGTATCGTCCGCCGGTGGATCGTCTGGTTGGGGGTCAATCAGCTCGATATCGTCCAACCCATCCCAGCTGATTCTGACAGCCAGTCCCTGCTGAATAACGACGTCGTCCTCCGGCCGCGGTTGATAGTTGTCACCCCAGGCTGCCAGCAAGTGCTCAACCTGCTGCTGTTGCTGGGCCAGCTGATCATCGGCACGGTCAAGATCCTGCTGAAGTCCTGTCAGCTGTCGCATCATCTGGCCGGTGGGCGATCGCATCAGGGGGAATGAGTTCCCGTACTTGATGACTCGTCCACGCTCCGGCACGTTATTGAAGAATGCCATCAGCTGGTAGAACTCGCGATTCGTGATCGGGTCGTACTTGTGGTTGTGACAGCGAGCACACCCCATCGTCAGACCCTGCCAGACCATGAAGGTCGTCTCGACTCGGTCCACCGCGTACTCAATCAGGTATTCCTCAAAGACAATTCCCCCCTCCGAATTAGCCCGGTGGTTACGGTTAAAGCCGGTTGCCAGCAACTGATCGCTACTGGGGTTCTCCAGCTGGTCGCCAGCCAGCTGTTCGATCGTGAATTCGTCGAACGGCTGATTCTGGTTAAAGGAGGCGACCACCCAGTCGCGCCAGCGCCACATGTGGCGTTCTCCATCGGTCTGGTAGCCGCTGGTATCCGCATAGCGTGCTGCATCCAACCACTCGACAGCCATCCGCTCGCCGTAACGAGGTGAATCGAGCAGCTGGTCCAGCAACCGTTCATAGGCGGCCGGTGACGAATCGGCCAGATACGCATCCAGCTGTTGTTGGCTGATTGGCAAGCCGGTCAAGTCCAGGCTCAGCCGACGAGCCAGTGTCTCGGCTGCGGCCGGCGGGGATGGCTTCAGCCCTGCGAGCTGCATCCGTGCCAGTGTGAATGTATCGATCGCATTGCGAGCCCAGTTGTCGCCGGATGGCAGGGCGGCACGTTGCGGAGCTGCAAAGGACCAGTGCTCATCCCAGCGGGCACCCTGCTTGATCCAGCGACCAAGTAATTCACGCTGGTCCGAGCTGAGCGAGCGACCAGAATCGTGGGGCGGCATTTGAAAGTCCGGATCCTGCGAGGAGACACGCTGCCAAAGAGCACTTGCTTGCAGATCACCTGGCACCAGTACAGCTGGATCATGATGCGGCGCAAAAGCACCTTTCCGCTGGTCCAATCGCAATTCGGCCTGCCGCTGATCCTCGTCCGGTCCGTGGCACTTGTAGCAGGTGTCGGACAGGATCGGCTTGATATCGCGACCAAAGTCAATCGCTGGTTCGGCGGCCAGCAGGGCTGAACCAAGCACGATCCAGCTGGCCAGCGCAGCTCGACTGGCCTGCAGCAGAAGTCTCGAAGAATATTGGCGTGACAGCGGCACCTTGCACCTCGGTTCATGTCCAGGGACGCAGCATCTGAGCTTGTACTCGTTGCCAGGTTTCAGCTCATCGCTGGCCCCAGGCTGCGGTTGTATTTTACCTGACATTCTTGTCCCTGTGGATAACTTGCAGATAGTCCCGGTAGGCGCGTTGCCGCGCTGCCACGATCGACTGGACCGACCCCAGTTGTTTATCCTTGTCCGCCGGTCGGGAATGCAAGAGCAGACCATAGCGCAATCTGAGCGGCGACTGGGCCGTCACCTCAAGGGCGTTCTTTTCCCCGCCCCCCAGAGCCCGGCTGCCAAATGGATTTGCAGCCAGCAGGCCGTAATCGCGGGCATGGAACCAGCTTACACGAAAATTGTCCGGGTGCGGCATCAGCGTGATCCCCAGCAGCTGGTCAGCAACGATCCCATGGTAGTCACACCAGGCAGATTGCTTTCCCCACACGCCAGCACCGTTAACTCGTGACTGGCTATCGACGATCCGCCCGCCATTGGCAACGGTCAAAGGCGTCGACAAGCGGACGGCCAAGCCCATTTCCTCCTGGTCGCCAAAGACGACAGGCTTATCAGCTGGCGTGAACAGGCTCTCCCACAACAGCAGGTAGCCTGATTCACGAATCGAGAGGGCAAAGCGAAACTCTTCATGACAGACAACCGACCTGCCGTCGCTCGACATGTAACGATTGCGAACCACAAACTTGGCCCAACCCTTGCCGGAGTCGGGTGGGGAAAGAAAGCCTGCATGCTCGACGCGCGCCTTGAGTCGCCAGTAGTCGTGACCGCTGATGTCACCAAAAGCCAGCCACAAGCCCGGGTGAAAGTCGGCGTGGTCGGTCGCATCCTGGCCTTCCAGCGGCGGATGCCTGCGACTCAGTGGGACGCCAGAGGGTGCCAGCAGATGGGCAAAGTAGGGTCGCCCGATCTTCTCATCTCTCCAGACATACCGCAGCAGGCGAACATCATCAACGATGATCTCGAGGAAGTCGCGGTCCAACTTCAGACGGACTGCTGGCAGTGGCCGGGCTGAGCTGAGTTGATCCTCAGCAAGGCAGGCTGATGTCGGCATGGCGATCAGCACTGCAAGCAGCCAGATGCGGGGACATGAGCTGGGAGCCATCTTTTCCGACCATCAAGAGAATCGCAGGAGCCCACATTATAGCGGCTCTGGCGACGGCTGGCGGACTCTCTGGCAATCAGTTGTCGGCGGGTTCCAGGAACCAGCCCTGCGACTGCACCTCGATAAACTCCGGTACGTCGATCTTGTCGCCGCCCAGGTCGTGGATTGCCCAAGCGAGCGTCCATTTCAAGGGACTATCGAGGGCGGAAGAGAGGAAAAACTCTTCCATCAAGGGCAGCGAATCGACCGATCGCATGCGAGCCAGCGTGACAGCGGCCATACGTTTGACGATGGCCCCTTCCTGTATGAAAGGAGATTGATCGGCGATACGTGCCCGCAGCTCCTCGGCCAGGTCGGTCATACCCTCCTCTGTCGGCACCTGTTTGTTCGGCTGATCGACTGAAAGCAGGCCAATCGCCCAG
>Ga0302132_10000773_pt1 | contig 18154 bp, 13 predicted proteins | sample CB9_321_MG_FD_203113 | JGI IMG/M metagenome (GOLD analysis project Ga0302132, IMG submission 203113) | Marine microbial communities from Western Arctic Ocean, Canada - CB9_32.1 | ecosystem: Environmental > Aquatic > Marine > Oceanic | place: Canada: Western Arctic Ocean | collected 2017-09-19
AGAAAACCCTGTTGAACTCAGTGCAGAAGATGCTCAAGAGAAGTTTTTGGATGCAGTTGGCCGTCTATCACCCCTCACTGGTACAAAATTGGGATTAGTTGGTTCAATTCAACACCTGCACTTATTGCCAGAATTCCACGACCGTTTAGAGGAGGCAGGTTATGATGTAACAATTCCACTAGGTGGGGCTCGTCTATCCTTCCCAGGACAAGTTCTAGGATGTAATTATTCAGGTGACCAAGATGATATTGGGCATTACTTATTCCTAGGTAGTGGGGATTTTCATCCGATAGGATTAGTATTGCACACTGGAAAACCACTTGCAATGCTAGACCCATATAGCGGAGATGCAAAAGAGATGTCTCTTGAAAGAATTGAGAGGATACTAAGGCAACGTTTTGGACTCATTATGGCTTGTGACAACGCACAAAGTTTTGGAATTCTAATAGGAGAAAAGCCTGGTCAAATGCGTCGTACTCTTGCCTTAAGGATGAAAAGAATGCTAGAGAAGCATGGTAAGAAAGGTTACTTACTGGCATTGGAGCATATCGGTCCAGAACTGATAGACTTCTATCCTGTTGATGCATTTGTTAATACCGCATGCCCAAGAATCGCCATAGATGATGCGGTACGCTATAGGAAACCATTGCTAACTCCGTTTGAGTTAGAGGTCGCACTTGGTGAAAAACAATGGGAACTCGGTTATCAATTTGATGAAATTCCTTGAGTTGAAAATAATAGAACTCAAAATAATTTGCTTTATCCTTGCTTCAACTGCCCCTATGTTCAATAACGGTTGACGAGAGCCTTCCCTTGTTATGAGTAACTACCTTGACCGAATTGGAGCGGGTTTCGTCCTAGCCAATCCAGAAGGTCTAGATTTTGATTACATGCCAGATGAATTAGTCGGTAGAGATGACATTCAGAAGCAATTAGCAAGTAAATTTTCAACCTTATCGCATCCTGATGGAGCTGGACGTGCAGTTATTACTGGCCCTGTGGGCTGTGGTAAAACAGTTTTAGCCGGAACATTTTGTAGAGACATTCAGCGACATTTAGCAGATAAAAGGCAAATAAAATCTGTTCAAATAAATTGTAGAAATGCATCTACTAGTATGCGGGTAGTCCAACGAATCCTTCACAAATTAGACCCCGGCCACCCTGATAGGGGTCTTTCAATGGGAGAATTATTGATTAGCCTACGTAAATTGGTCCGAAGAGATTCTGCTCACTTAATCGTTGTATTAGATGAAGTTGACCATATGTTAAGACGTTCTGGTGACGACCTTCTTTACCAACTTCTTAGAATTGATGAGGACCAATCTGGAAAGGGTACATTGTCTTTGATTATAATCAGCCAAGAGCAGGTTCTAGACCTGTTGGAAACCGCTGTAATATCGAGAATGGGTAGTACGAATCATATCATGATCCCACCATATACAGTTGATGGAATTGAACAGATTATCAACCAGCGAGCAGAATACTCCCTAGTAGGTGGGACATTTTCGTCTAAGATTATCCGACTAATCGCAGAAAAGGCTGGCCCAAGCGGTGATGCTAGAAGAGGAATTGAACTACTTTCTGCAGCTGTGGAACGTTGTGAATTTAGGCAGGATGCGCAAAGTGCAAGAGAGATATTGGTCGAAGACATTCATGAACCAAACGATGGTGTCGCATTGCAAATCGGAGTCAAGTTAGAAGTTGTTGATGACCTTTCGGCTCACCAAATGTTGGTTCTCCTAGCATTGTGCAGGAGATTGAAAACTGAAGAGACTATGTCGATGGGTGATGTTGAATCTCTCTATGCTGTAGTCTGTGAAGAATATGACCAGAAACGAAAGAGTCACACAACGATTTGGAAATATATAAAGTTCCTAGAACAGCAGCAGTTGATTGATTCTAAGGTCTCAAACGTTAGCGGTGGAAGAGGTAGGACAACTCATTTGAGTATGCCATATCACTTGCCAGCGGACCTCTCAAGTCGCCTTGAATTACTACTTCCTAAGCGACTACGACGCTAAATGCACTGCCATGCCTATGCGGTTAGCCTAAATATGGGTCTCTTGTCGGCGAGTTATTCTAAGTGGTGTGAATATGGCAGTTGGACAACAAGGAGAATTCGTCGCCGTCGTCAATGATACAGATCCTGATAATAATGGCAGGTCTTATTCATTGAAGATTAGTGGAAATAATCATGCTCAATTATTGGGTAGAAAAATTGGAGATACCATTGACGGTATTTTCGTTGGAGAGGGAGAAAAAACTCTTTCTGGTTTCAAGTTGCAAATCACTGGTGGTTCAGATAAAACTGGAACTCCTCTTCGCCGTGACCTTGAAGGCGGTTCCCGCCAATCAATTCTGGTCACAGCATCTACTGGATTCAAGGGACACTCTCTAGTATTCAAGAGCAAGGGTGGAGAAAAGAAGCGTTTCCGCTACAAATTAGACGGACTACGCAAGCGTAGAAACTTCCGTGGTAACACTATCACCCAGGACACTCGTCAAATCAATTTGAAAGTAACTGAAGCAGGCAATAAGAGCCTTGCTGACATAACTTCTTCTGGAAGCGAAGAAGCAGCGGAGTGAAACCCGAGAGGGATTTCGTGAATTGAGGAGTAGGGAAGAATGGCAAGAACGCTTCCTTCTCAACCTGAAATCAACATTGGTCTTGTAGGTCACGTTGACCATGGAAAAACAACTCTAACTCAAGCTCTTTCCGGAGTTTGGACCGATACCCATTCAGAAGAAAGAAAGCGCGGTATTTCAATAAAATTAGGATATGCCGACACAGCATTCTACAAAACCAAAAAAGGACAATTCTACGCAACAGGTCGAAGACCTGATGGTGGAGATGATATTGAAAATGAACTGCAAAGAGTTGTTTCCTTCGTGGATGCACCTGGTCACGAGACTTTGATGGCAATAATGATCACTGGAGCATCTATTATGGATGGAGCTATGTTGATGGTTGCTGCTAATGAGACATGTCCGCAGCCTCAAACTAGAGAACATCTGATGGCTTTGGAAATCGCAGGGATTGAAAATATTGTTATCGTTCAAAATAAAATTGATTTAGTAAGTAAAGAACGTGCTTTAGAGTCTTACCAAGAAGTTAAGGCCTTTTTGAAAGGTACAATTGCAGAAAACGCCCCTGTAATTCCTGTTTCAGCCCATCATGATGTCAATCTTGATATCCTAATCGATGCTATTGAACAAACAATTCCAACTCCTGACCGTTCAAAGGACACGCGTTCTATCATGCATGTAGCACGCTCTTTTGACATCAACCGACCTGGAACACGCCCAAGTAAACTACGAGGCGGAGTTATTGGAGGAAGTATTGTTGAAGGTGAATTCAGTGACGGTGATGAAGTCATCATAGGACCCGGACGTAAAATTGAGAAGGGTAACAAATCTACATGGGAACCGATTGAAGCGGTTATTAGCAGTATGCAAGGTGGTGGATTGAATTTGAAAAAGATGCACGCTGGTGGCCTGTGTGGTATGGCAACTAAACTAGACCCGAGTATCACAACTGCTGATAATTTGAGCGGACAAGTCGTTGCCAAGAAGGGAGATTTACCTGAAGTACGCTCAAGAATCGAAATTTCTGTAAGTCTAATGAATAATATGGTGGCTGGAGAGGGTGAAAAGCCTGAGAAAATACAGCCACTACGCAATAACGAAATGTTGATGCTAAATGTCGCTACTGCAACATCGGTTGGAGTGACTAAGAATGCTGAGAAAACACGTACTGGTCTTGAATTAAGACTTCCAATTTGTGCTGATGTAGGTCAAAGAGTTTCTTTGTCCCGCCGTGTCGGTTCACGCTGGAGACTAATTGGCTACGGAACGATACAATAACCGTGCCAACAAACGCACATTTCATCAAAGATTGCTGTTCAGCAGTGAAATATGCAGAGAATAATTGTTGATGCGTGCGGCTGGGTTGCTGTGATTGATGCTGGTATCAATATTGATGGGGCATTGATGCAGTTAGTGGGACCGAGCCAACTTCTATTATTACCTGATGTTGAGAAGGAATTAGAAGAAATCAACTCCAAACGGTCAAAGAAAAAGTCCCTTTTGCTACAATTGTTAAAGGCAAAAACTGTGATGATTGATGCACCAGCAAATTCAGGTAATCATCCTGATGATCAAATAATATCATTTGCAATAAGTGAAGGTATTCCGGTATTGACTGTTGATACTGAATTAAAGCGTCGATTATTTGATTCTGGCATTCTCATTATTGAAGTTGCGAAAAATAAGAGATTGAACATCATTGATAATCTATAGAATCTATTACTAGAGAGTATAAAATTTTATTACCTTCAAATTGTCGGCAATAAGATTATTAATATTAACTAGCAAAAATAGAAATCAAAAATGAATATTGCCGGTAGGAAGTTCATATATGAAGATAACAACGTAGCAGATATGCAGACAGAAAATGGTTTAGTGGAAATGAATGGTTTCAACGAAATAGAAAGTTCGCAACAACTGGTTTATACATTGATTAAACTAGGTGTTCAGAGTAATACTGCAAAATGTTTAGTGTGCCTGCATGTTCATGGATCTTCAACATCAAGAATGTTACAAACGAATTGCAATATTAGGCAACCAGATATAAGCGTTGCAATCGCTGAACTACGTCGCTTAAAGGTTGTAAAATTGGATTCTACTGCATCTGCAGGCCGTGGAAGACCTTCACACATTTACCAATTAACTGGAACTATTAACGAATGTATTGTTCCATTTATTGAAGAAGCACAAGACAAAATCACATATATTGTTTCAGCGATCACTACACTTGAAAATTTAGCACATAGGACTAACAGATGAAATTATGGCAAGGTGAACAGTACATCATCGCCATGCCCGTCTAATAACCTGAGTTTTACAGCAGCATCAATCCAAGCATGAGCGTAATTTATTGCTCCAAAAGCCCTTACTCTATCTCCAATCTTCAAAAAATGATGCGCATCTGAGGAATAATCGTCTGCCATCCTCATCATTATCACTAATTGTGCGGATTGGTCACTACCTTCTGGATGGAGAGGTGTTGCTTTTTTTCTTGCTCTTTTTGTAATATCAAGATAATGCAATACCCTTTCTTCTGTGAGTTCAATAAGCTCATCACTCATTCTCCACCCTCCTTTTGCCTTTTTAATAGGCGGCGAACATCTTCTTTACGGCCTAGAGCACCATACAATTCCACTGCTGTCGATAATTTTCCTTCATCTTCTGCAGTTTGAGCTCGGATGAATAAGTCCTTTCTTTCATCCCAGTTTCTTGCCATTGCTGCCTCTGCTGCAGCCTCAAATCGTCCTTTTCGTTCGGACTGTGCTAGATGCGGAGCAGACCATTTACGAATTAACCCTGAACGTGTTGCTGTGACCATTGAATCTGGTGTAAGGCCAACGAGTAAGTCTCCTAAATCCATAGACTCACCAAGGGTTTCAACATCTTCTTCCAACGTCCTTGAGATATGATAGAGGCGCCCTTCAATGCCCAATACCCACCAGCCATCAGCACTGTTTATTCCTTCCATGGCTTCAATCGAGTCTTGTTCGAGTCGGATCAAATCATCCCATCCGAATGGATGAGGAATACCTTGCCACAAACTACCATCGCTCGATTGTAATATGATTCTGCCATTTACTAATTCACTTGACCAACTCCAAATTCTGTCTTCAAGGCATCTTTTCTTGTCAGAACCGGTCAATCTACCGCACCAAATCCTTCCATCACTTGCCTGCCACATCAAATGCTCTCTATCCAGCCAGCCAATTAATCTCCTGACCATTCCACTGTCCATACGACGAATTCCTCTCCCCTCTTGTGAGAAAAGATGCATGTTTCCATCTCTACCAGATAAGACCCAACCTCCACCAGGCCTCGCTTTTATTCCAGTAAATCCTCCAGGGCTACTTCGGCCTTCGTGGAGTAATGAACCATCCCTCGTCGACATCACATAGAATCCATGTGCTGCTAATACTCCAAGAAGACCTTGTCCACTATCAATTGCATGAACTTTGAATGGCATATCGACTGACCATCTTTCACTGCCATCATGCTCATAGAAAGATAAGTTTAAGCCGCTACTAACAACTAATCCGCCTTCGCATGCTGCAATGGTCGAAATAATGCTTGGTGTTTGTTTGGACCAAGTGATTTCCCAAGCCATTAGAACTCACCCCCCATCATATTCCATGCGGTCAATTGGGCTCTTGCAGATTGAGTTAATGTGAACAACCGGCTTTTTCCAACTTTACGAGCGTTTAGAACACCGCCCTTATGTAAGCGATTACTTATTTGAGACAGTCTAGCCCTTTTTATGTTTAATTCTTGTAATAGATCTTGGTCTGATGGAGAATATTTTCTTTCATTCGCTGTTGCAACAACAACTGCCTCATGAGGTGATAAATTAGATAATACACTCGGATTTAATGGATGATCTATTCTTTCTCCCACCTTTGGTTGCCTCAAACTAGTAAGTGCATCTATCAATCTTCTTCGATCAATCGTGCCATCTTGTTTTTGTGGCGCTAGTAAAGCGGTTTGAAGTGCATTGACTAGATTTGAGAATGTTTTCATGTCACCTTTTGACACAAATCCAGAATCTGATCCCAAGTGTTCCGTATCTTGATAATTGCTTTCATCGCTAGAATAACTGGTTTCGGATTCTATTGGATCACCTAAATCGTCATCCATGTAACCTGTTTCGTCATGCAGCATCGCAGTACCATCTCCTTCTAATCCCTCATCGCTTGATTCATCGATTAGGTTGGAATCTTTAGCCACCCACAATTCTGCCCCTTTTACAGCTGCTGATTGTTCATAATCATCCGGGTTTTCAGGAGATTTGTCTGGCGCCTCTCTCATTCTTCCGACCAATGAGCCAAACATTCCTGCCATTTCCACTGGTATTGGCTTAGTTGTTTCATTATTGATCTCATCACTATCATAAACATCAAATGGCGTTTCCTTTAGAGGAGCGTCGTTATCCTTTGAACTGCCCAAATCATCTAAATCTAAATCAAATCCAGAAAGTGAACCACCTGGGCCATGTATTTCTTGGAAATTATCATCTTGCGTTGTTTCGGAGTTCTGTTCATCGTTTTGGGGTCTAGATTGCCAAGGGGTGGAAGCATCCATAACCTCTACACCGGCATCTTCTGAAGAATCTATTGCTTTTTCAATCGATTCGACGTATTCGCCTCCTAGTTCATCCATTAATCCACCAAAAATATCAGGTTGGTCATTATCTACTGTAGAGGCGTCTAATTTGGCATCATCACTATTTCTCTCAATACTCGACTCTGGCACCAAATCATTGGTAGATAGGTCATGTTTAGAGGTGAAAATACCTGTTGTAGATGCTTCTGGTTGTTGTGTAGGCAGTATTGCACTCGTATCGAATCCCTTTCTGTCATGTGAAATGTGATATATATTATTCTGAGCCCCTTGGTTTTGGGTCATCCGGTTGTTGTCTACTGCGTCCCTCATCACTCTGATAATCGAGGCAGGGAGGCCGTCAGTCATGGCCAATAGGTACTCAGCATCCTCTTTTGGCAAAGAGTACTGAGTACTACAAGCCGAACGTATTCTCAGATTAACCATCTCTTGAACTGATTCGACACTTAACGGATTCAGCGTATTCACCATGTCAAATCTCTTCAATACCGCTTCTGGTAAATGCGCTTTTTGTTTATGGTCTAACACCACCACCATCAAAACCTGTAATCGTTCAATAACTGGTAAAGTATCCCTTAGTGCCACATTTAGGACTGCAGAATCAACCGTAGGTACATCGATTACCACCAATGGCAGTTTGCCCGTGAAAGATTTACTAGTTTCAACCATTTCCGAAACGATCGCCGAATAATGTGAAGGAATATTCGGGCCAACTAGCTCCAAATATAATGATTCCAACAGACTTTTAGCGGGAGCAGATGCATGAATATGGTCTAAGTGTAGCGAAAGTGGCGCTTCCTTTCCTAAGCATCTCAACAATGAAGTCCGGCCAGAACCGACGCTACCAACCATCAAAATACGCCTAGTCGAACAGAAATGGATGTGTTGGGCTAGGCTCTCAAATACCTCATTACGCCCCACTAAGAGGCTTTTTTGGCCTTCTTCTAGGGGTGATGTAGAAAATGGATTCTGGAATAAGAGGGGGAGTTCTATCTCTTTACCTTCTATCCGCATACTCCGAGCAATTCACAATGAGTATTTATTGTTTGACCTAATCAATAGGCCCCGCAGACGTGTTAACACATGCTAATCAAATCACCATAGCACTAATTTTAGGACATTAGAGGAGTGATTAACGCAACGCTAACGCATGATTAACGCGTTGAGTGACATGTTAAACGCGTTAATAGATAGAGGATATGAGAAATACAAAAGCAACACATCTAGACCGAATCAAGCGATGTCTTGATGTGATTGAGATTAGTGGCTCAGCACAGAGGAAGCAATATGTCTGTTGAAAATAGTCGCCTCAGTGGTTTTTTCCGGCTATCTGTTGCCGAACGCAGGCAAATTGTAGCCGAAGCAGCAGGCCTCAGCCAACAACAAATCGATGCACTGGCAGCCCATGGCGAGTTATCTGAAGATGCTGCTAACAATATGATCGAGAATGTAATTGGGACTATGTCCCTACCTGTTGGAGTAGCAACAAACTTTGTGATCGATGGGAAACACTACCTAATACCATTCTGTTTAGAGGAATCAAGTGTTGTTGCTGCAGCATCCAATATGGCTAAGCGTTGCCTTTCTAGAGGTGGCTTTCGCACAAATAATGACGGTCCTATGATGATTGGACAATTACAAATTCTAGATTTACAAAATATTCCAGCAGCAATTTCGATTATTGAGGATTCCAAGGATGAATTGATGAAAATATGTAACGATAGGCCGAGTACGATGATCAAACTAGGTGGCGGATGCAAAGAAATAGAATTGAGAGTGATTGAAAGCCTATCAGGCCCAATGCTAATATTGCATATTTTAGTTGATACAAGGGATGCGATGGGTGCAAATGCAGTTAATACAATGGCCGAACTAATTGCCCCAGAAGTTGAAAGGCTAACCGGTGGAAGAGTTCATTTGAAGATACTATCCAACCTCGCAGCATATCGATTAGCAAGAGTTGAGGCTACTTTTACTGCTGAAGAGTTATCGGAGGATGGAACTCGTGAAAATGGATTGCATGTAATTACAGGTATATTGGAAGCATATCATTTTGCCATTGCAGACCCATTTAGGGCTGTCACACATAACAAAGGAGTGATGAATGCCATCAGTAGTGTTTCTGTAGCCTGTGGACAGGATTGGAGAGCAATAGAAGCGGGATGCCATGCTTGGGCATCGCATCAATCAGGAATATACTCATCGATGACACAATGGGTGCAGGATGAAAATGGCGACCTTGTGGGCTCTATTGAGACTCCAATGGCCGTAGGAATTGTCGGGGGAGCGAGTAAGGTGCACCCTGTTGCCAGGGCTAATTTAGCTATCCTCGGCGTCGATTCCGCTCAAGAATTAGCAGGCGTCATCGCAGCATCTGGATTAGCACAGAATTTAGGGGCTCTAAGAGCACTATCAACCAGTGGGGTTCAAGCTGGCCATATGAAACTACATTCTCGTAATATGGCGGTTAGCGCAGGCGCTTTAGATGGCGAAATCGGAATAATCTCACAGCGATTACAGGCTTTCAAAGGCCCTAAAACTCAAACTAAAGTCCAAGAGTTACTCGAACAACTAAGAAATGAATAATTTCATTCTTCTGCTTGTTCTAATATGGGTAGAGTTGATTGTACAGTCAAGTCAATGTCTTCTTCTAGCAGTGTTTCAGCACCGACCATCCCATCTAGCATACCAGATGATTGAACCTGTTCCCTAAACCATGCCTTGACCTTCTTTCTTTCAGTAAATGGGCAACCAAAGGATTCCGAAAATCTTCGAGTAGTAATCAATCTACGGGTATTTCCATCTTTTCTCCGATCAACCATTCCCAATTGCGCTAGTTCTCGGACGTAATCATATGCTTTTTGCCCCAATAACTCAACTAATCTTGATTGAGCCATAGGTTGATGGTATGCGATTAGAGCAGCGGCTTTGAGTAACTTTTGAGGAATTTCTGTTCTTGCTTCTTTAGGTAGGTGATCTGCAATTTGCGGTTTAACTTCAATCGCCCAGCGGTCACCAATTTCTGCGATCTGTAGAGCGCCACCTCTGCGGCGTTTCAAGGTAGCTCTAAGTGAATTAAGAGAATCTTTCATCTCTTCTGAATCATACCCTAATGATTCCGATAACTCTGAAATTGCCATTGAACGACCTGCTCCGAACAATGTTGCTTCAAGTAATGTTTCCAATGGTAATTCACTCATGTAAATAACTCCTTACTCCACTAACCACTCATGGTTACCTAATGATTCCTCAGCAATATTTGAGTTGTTTTTATTTGACTCAACGGCGTTTTCTTGAGTTGTAATATGTTGCACTTGTTCTGGGCCCAATACAATTTCAACGGCATCTTCTACTTGCAATAATTCTGCCGCCTTTTTCAACGATCTTTCTTCCTTCAGTTTCGCTTTTTCAGCCCTATCTACCAGGTTGTCAGCGTGGCTTTGCGAACCTGTAACTTGTTCTTGGATACGAATAGATTCTTGTTCCTGCTCCGATTTTATTATTTCAATAATCTCAGCAAAATTGTTATTTGGTCTTAGATCTTCAAGATAGATTACCCCATCCGGGACAGTATCTTGGAAAATGCTAGCAATTCCACGGTGTGTTAGGAATAAACCTGCAATAAAAGAAGAGACCTTTGCTTCATCTTGATACCCTTCTGGTACTGAACCATATGTTTGTTCCAGGATTAGTTTCAATTCCCCCATCACATCAGCAACTGGCACAGTATTGGAACCTGTTTTGAGGCATGTTTGCCTCAATGCTCGCCAACAGCGCTCGATATCACCTTCTAGATCTTCATTGTGCATTCTGCCACCAATATTCGATAAGTATTCAGATAATTCTTTTTCGTGAGCAATCCTATTGATCTCTCTTAATTTCAATTCTTCTGCATCATCTGCTGCATCCTTGAATGCAGATAACAATTCACCAAGAGTCACTGGTCGCCCTTCTGCCCTACGAACTCTCTCACCAAATAGTGAAGGCAAAACAGAGTCTGCACCACCTTCGAGGATAGTATTGGTAAAGAAAAATGCTTCATCATCGTATTCTGCTTCCCAGCCGAATTCCATTTCATCATCCCAATCGTCTTCTTCATCAGCGCGTTGAACTCTTTCAAACAATATTGCTGCTTGGTGATTCAACACTTCCCACGAAAGACGGATTAATCGGCCACAGGCAGGTAAATCTAATCCGGATGCTTGCGATTTTACTCTTGCAGTAAATACTTTCAGGAATGCCGATAAATCGATATTCCAGGCATCTAAACCCTCTTCTCTAACCAATGATAGAACTAACGCTACAGAACGATCGAAAGGGTCTTCGAGGCTTTGATGTTCGGCTTCTTCTGTTTTTGCAATATCAATAATGCGGTCACTAAAAGATTGGGCTTCACCACTTTCTTCACCTGACTCCAGTAATTGGTCGATGATATCCTGCCTGAGGAACCATTTATCCAAAACAGCCTGATGTTCCGCCATTATCCTCACTCCAAGGTTTCCTCTTCGCTAACAACTTGTGTTTGCTCAACTTCAGCCTCGCCATCTTCTTCTGCCAATATTGCCTTAGTGATTTCTACCCTCTCTTCAATATCTTCAGTCATATCGGCAGTGCGTTCACTCAAAGATGCAAGAGTGCTTGATTCTTGATCGCTTTGTGACGAATTATCATTCAAAAGTGACAATATACCTCCTAGTGAACTAGGAGTTTCCAATGAATCAGGTACTAATGGCATCTCAATCGATGCCGCCGCTGCTTCATCGATACGTGATTGGTTTTGTTCGGATGCTTCATTCGCTTCTTTCCAAGCCCTAGCACCCAATTCCAATGCTCTTTCCTTATCGAAATCAACAATACGACGACTACATCCATCGCCACCGTGTGTAATTCCGATGTGGTGGTCAGCTAAGCGCAATGAAACCTTACGCAGTGTTACCATGATGAATTGAGCTCTCTTTGAACGTTCACTGCACATCTTAGCAATTCTTTCAGCATTATACCCGTCAAGATTTTGGTCAACTTCATCGAAGTAGTAGAATGGGCTGGGATCATAATCCTGTATAGCGAAAATCAAGGCAAGTGCTGCCATTGATTGTTCACCGCCCGATAGTTGATGGCGTGTCACCTTAGCAGATTTCCCACGTGGTTGTGCCCATAACTCTAGACCACCCTTGAATGGTTCTTCTGGATTCTCAAGGAATAGTTCACCACGACCTCCATCGCTTAGAGCATTGTATGCGACCTTGAAATTCTCATTTACCTTCTCAAGGACATTTAACAGACGTTCCTTTCTTTGTGATTCTAATTGCTCTGTTACATCCAATAAATGCTTCCGGCGACTCTGTAATGTTTTGAAATCATCTCTCATTTCGTCAAGTCTTTCTTGACAATGATCGTATTGTTCAATCGCAAGCATATTGACCGGTCCATATCCCTCAAGTCGACGCTCAAGTCCTCTTACTTTCTTTTCTGCATCCCCAACGCTAGGTAGAGTAACATCAATTTGTGCCGGTTCAATATCTGAATCTGACATTTCAGACAATAAGTCATCCAGTGTTTCTTGCTTTAGTGTCAATGAACGACCTATCTCTTCGGCCATTTGGGTACGAGAAGTTGCATCATTTGCTTTCTGAGTCAAATCTGCTCTTAGTGAAGCCCTTTCCTCAACTAATTGAACACGCTCATTCTCTAATCCTTGATTTTCTTCAAGGAATTCTGAACGCTCAATTTCCTTGGCTGCTAATTCTATAGAATCAGTTGCTATGGCTGCTTGCATTAAGTCTATCTTCTCACTACGAGACACAATAGCACTCTCGATAGCAGAGATTCTCCCATCAAATTCGACAACTCTGCTATCAAGTAAATCTCTGTGACCTGAACCGCTAGCAAGTGCATCTTGGGCCCGATTCCTCAATCCTTGAGCCTCTAATCGCTTGACTTCCGCCTTGTGTAATCTTTCCTTGAGATGTGCCGGGCTGGCATTTTCTAGACTTGCTTGTGCCACAGTTCTATCACTTTCAGATTGCTCAAATTGTTTTTGTGCAACATCTAATGCAGCGAGTGTTTGACTCGCTTGGCTTTGCAAAGTACTTAATTTTCTTTCAATCTCGGCAACTGCTCCTAGAGACTTGTTGTGAGTTGTCCTAGATTGTTTTAGTTCAGCACGCCATTCTTGTTGCTTTGAAGCATGCTCTCCATCGGTGAGTGTATTGATTTTCGCTCTTACTTCGAATTGGACCTTCCTAGCATCTACAAGTGCCCCATTTACCGTTTCTGACATCAATCTTAGCCGTTCTACTTCCGCTGTTAGCGACTCTACTTCGTTTGCACCTTGCACTCTGCCTCCAAATGAAACTGACATTTTGCGCTTAGAACCGCCGATCATTGCACCGCCTGTTTCGGTAACATCACCGCGCAGTGTTACTAATCTCACACCGCCCATATTTGCTCGGGCAGTTGACATTGAATCTACAATGAGAGTATTTCTCAAAGCAAAGCGAACCGCGATATCGATTCTAGGGTCATAATCAAGTAATTCGTAAGCAAATCCAACAACGCCTGGTTTTCTTGCTACCATCACAGCCTTACCGGCTGCCCTAGTATTTGCTAGTCGGTTTAGAGGGAGGAATGTTGCTCTTCCAGCTCTTTTCTCTGAAAGCCATTTGATAGCATTTGCTGCAATTTCATCGTTTTCAACAACAACAGAAGTCATTCCACCGCCTATTGCGGCCGATAATGCATCTTCATGAGAACTGTCTTTTGGAGCACACAATTCAGCGATTGTTCCGATAATACCGCGCAATTCGCCTCTATCTCTTGCTGCGATAACAGCTGCTGAACCGCCTGCTAACCCTTTAGCACCTGTTCTGGATTCCATTTCATTTCTTGCGCTAATCAATTTGCGTTCGGTTTCACGAAGCCGATTCTCAACAAGTTGTGATTCTTCGGCCAATTTTGATTCTGCGTTTTGTGATGCGTGTAATTCGGTTGCAAGTTTCACTCTGTCTTTTTCTGGGTCTACGCCACCAAATTCTTCGCCCTTTAGTTCAAGTTCCTCAAAGGCCATTCGTGCTTCCTCGGCGGCATCTTGGGCAGCGACTAATTGCTCTTCAATCACTTCTGCTTGAGCCGCAGTACGGTCAACCTCACTTTGAGCATCCGCCATTGCTTTACGGCAGATTTCAACCTTCTCGGTTGCCTTTGACAGATTACGTGACAATTGGGCTGTTGATTCACCAGATGACTCCAGTAGCGCACTTACGTCTGCCTCTTCTTGTTCGGCTTCTTGGAATGCTATTTTTGCACTTTCCAAATCACTTCTAGCAGAAGAAAGGCTTCCTGCAAACGCAGTTAAGGACTCTTTTGCTTCCCTGAGGCTATCAAACAACTCTTGTAATTCAAGTTTGTCTTCGACATCTTTTTCTTCAGCATCCCGTATCAAATCTCCATTGGTGGCAATGGTAACTTGGAGATTCTGAATCTGTTGCTGCAGTCCATTGGTCTCTCCGCCCATTAGAGCATCAATTTCTTTTTGTAATTCACCAATTTTGTCCTCTAAGCCAAGGAGGACCTTGCTTCCTTGCCTTACTTCTTCTTTAAGATCATTTGATTCTGCAATATATCTACTCTGTTCATTGACTTGGTAAGCGATCTCTGATTTTTGTGATGCGTATTTGGCCTGATAGGAAATAATTCTTGACTCTGTTAGTTCTGTCACCAAATCTCGCACTTTAATCGCAAGGTCTTTCTCTTTCTTCAAATCCTTAAGGCGGCCTTTTTGCTCATCTTCGAGCATACCGATTCTTTCAATATATCCTTCAACTTGATTTCTTTGCTTATCCGCCTTTCTTATCTCGTCATCATATGAAGTGACGCCAGCAACGCCATCTAGCACCTTGCGGCGTTCTTTAGAGGTCATTTTCGCTAGATTAGTCACATCGCCTTGGAGGACGATGTTATATCCATCTGGACGGGCATTTGCCGCACCGAGAAGACGATGGAATGATTTTTGAGTACTCTCAGCCCCGTCTAAAAGATATTGAGTCACAACATTATTTGCTTTGGTCAAACGAATAGTGCGAGATAAACGAACTTCTTCTAAATCGATTGGAAGGCGGCGGCGCCCGTTGGATAGTTTTGGATTAGCAAATACTAATGTGACTGAACATGAACGTGCTGGTTTGTTGTTTTTCCCGCCATTAAAAATCAAATCTTTTGAATTCTGAGCTCGAATAACCTTGTTTGAACGAGGTCCTAATACAAATTGAACCGCATCACCGCAATTGGATTTACCAGAACCATTAGGCCCGGTGATCGCTGTGAAACCTCTGCCCAAAGGAACTGTTACTTCGCCTTTAAACGATTTAAAATTACAAACTTCAAGTGCTTTAAGATACATCCCTATCCCTCATTGTCGAGAATTCCGCCCCGACCTTAATCCCGTCACCCATCGCGACAGGTCTTAAACAATCGCTTTGTCAACGGAACAGTAGAGCGGTTTTGGATACTAAAGAGAAAAAGCCAGTTGCACTTTTTACACATACAATAATTGAAATCATTATTTTCTGAAAAGACTCACAGTGAGCCTTTGTTAGCACATTTATTACATCCTGTTCCTAAGCAATATGGGCACGTTGCAAATACCTTGACCCCAGAACTTGACTTCCGCATTGCCAAATTGTGATCAGTTCTCAACAAATTAGAAATTCTGGACACAGCAATGCCATCAGCATCTACTGCCCCTGTTTGATGATTGAAAGTGGAACGAAATTTATCGGCAATCACCCTTCTCCCTTCAATTGAAGTCTGAGTTGATTGTTGCGCTTCAGATTCCCAGTATTTCGGCCCACGCAGTAAAATTGCACCTAATATTGCGATTCCGATTTGCACCATCCAAGGCGATATATTGACAGGCATTAGTTCTGCTAAACCGGTTGAATTGGTAGGTGTTGGGAGCAATTGTAGCCTGTCAAGAATGGCAAGTGCGAATAGTACTCCTCCGGCGACCATGGCTAGTTTTCTAGACCTAGCCACCCATCCAGCACCCTTAGGTAATTTGAAGCGCCCAGCTAAGACCATTACCAATCCTTCCAGAAGCATGATGAAATCTGCACCTCCCCAATCACCAGTAGCGCCTAGACAATAACTCTGACCACTACTTTCTAAACTGCTTGATATCTCTTCGAAAGAGCATTGCGGTTCGGTCATTTTCAACACAGCAATTGTGGAATTAGGAGCTCCATCTATTGCAACTGGTGCAATAATACCGAGTTGGACATTGCAGATTACAAATGATATTAGTGCAATACCAAACAGGGTTGCAATCTTCTTCTTCAACCCCGCCATGTACCTCTTTATCCGTATCTATTTCATAGTGCTATCGCAACCGATGGCGTGAAGAAGTGCAAAGTTGTGGCAATGCTAATGAGGACGAGTGACGCTTCTCAAATCGTCATCATAGGCAGTGGAATAGCGGGGTTATTTTGCGCAATTCGTCTTGCAAATGCTGGACACTTTGTCAAAGTAATTACCAAACAGAGACCTATTGATTCATCGACTAATTGGGCTCAAGGAGGCATTGCTGCAATTCTTGACAAAACAGATGGAATTGGTCTTACTTCACACATTGAAGATACTCTGAAAAGTGGAGGGGGACAATGTGATATTTCAGTAGTAAATAGCGTAATTAATGAAGCGAGTGATAGGATACAAGACTTGCTAGACATTGGCGTTGATTTTGAAAAGGATGTTGATGGTGAATTCCATTTGGCCAAAGAAGGCGGGCACTCGAGTAGACGTATTTTACACTCAAAGGATGCTACAGGAAAGGAGATCGAACGAGCCCTTACTCAAACTGCTGAGCGGCATGTGAATATTGAATTAATGCCCAATAATCTAGCGATTGACCTTATTCAATGCGAACACGGAAACCCTAAAGCAGGAATAACTGGCGTTTGGTGTTTGGACCAAACAACTCAAACAGTGATGACCGTCCATGCAGACACCCTCATCTTAGCAACTGGAGGCTTCGGCCAATTGTGGTCCCAGACAACCAACCCAAGTGTTGCTACAGGTGATGGTTTGGCAATGGCTTTCAGAGCTGGTGCTGCGGTGAAAAATCTTGCATACATTCAATTCCACCCTACGGCATTAGCAGTGAAAAGTGATAGACCATTCTTAATCACAGAAGCGATGCGTGGAGAAGGTGGTGTGATACTTGATGAAGAGGGATTAAGCAAATGGCAAACTCAGTGTAAAGCGAATGAGAAAATTGTATCTCCTGAGCCATATTCATTCACTTTGAAATATTCAAAAATGGGTTCTATGGCAACACGTGATATTGTTGCTAGAGCGATTGATAGACAAATGAAAATAACTGGAAAGTCACATGTATTCCTAGTTACTTCGCACCTTGATGAGAATCTCCTTAACTCACATTTCCCAACTATTAGTTCTAGATTGGAAAGGCATGGTTTGAAACTCGGACATGACCCTCTGCCAATTTCTCCTGCAGCGCATTATGCGGTGGGAGGCTTGCTGGTAGACGATATCGGGCGCCCTTTTGTCAAAGAGAATGGTGAAGTATTTCCACGATTATTTGCAATTGGTGAAGTAGCATGTACTGGAATGCACGGTGCAAATCGTTTAGCATCTAACAGTTTGCTAGAAGCGGTAGTATATGCTGCAAGGGCAGCCGAACATATCATCTCAAATCCCCCGACTAAACATCAAAATGAACTACCAGATTGGAGAGCGGATGGACTCGACAATCTATCCGAGCATACTCCTGTGGTTCATGATAAGAATGAATTGAGGCAAACCATGACACAAGAAGTTGGAATCGTAAGACGCTTTAGTAGATTAAATCGGGCTGCGAGGCGACTAGAGTTGCTAGGGCAAGAAGTTGATAGATTATGGAGAGAATCAATACCTACTCGTTCAATTGTTGAACTAA
>Ga0302132_10000776_pt1 | contig 18142 bp, 16 predicted proteins | sample CB9_321_MG_FD_203113 | JGI IMG/M metagenome (GOLD analysis project Ga0302132, IMG submission 203113) | Marine microbial communities from Western Arctic Ocean, Canada - CB9_32.1 | ecosystem: Environmental > Aquatic > Marine > Oceanic | place: Canada: Western Arctic Ocean | collected 2017-09-19
TATTTGAACTGCGATTAACTGAATAAAATAACCTATCCCTAAAACTAGCATAGGGATATACATCGATGATTCTCTTGTAAAGTATGAGAATATGAATGGCGGTATTCCAACAAAGAGAAATGCTGAAAGCGCAAAAGCTATTGCCAATAAAGAATATCTGTATCGAAGAGGAAATCTTTCTGCCATCATAAGTAAACATAAGACTCCACAAGCACCCTGAAACAAGGAAAGCACCAATACTAAAAAATAAATGTATTCGACAGAAAAGTGCGTATTTGTGATAATAAGATATACAGAGATAATCATAACCAATGAAGCTATCGTAAATAATGTATAAGTTAGTTTAATGGATGTTAGTTCTGCGACACATGCTCCAATCACATACCCAAATACTAGCCCTATAGTAGCAGTATAATTTATGCTGCTGATCGAAATATTTAAATAAGTACTTGATTGTATGTACTGAGGGAAATACAAAAAAATTGTCCCCCAATAAAGTTGAACCCCCATAAGTGATAAAATACCGAGTAATAGAAGTATTTTGTAATCCTTAAAAACTACTTTAATGCTATTTTTATATTCGTATCTTTTCAAGCAGAGTTTAAACTCATCAGATTCAGCGATATCCTTTCTGGCATTATAACTGTGGAATAATGCGAGACCACCAAATACATAAGCTACTCTCCAACCGTAGTTCATCATATCCTGATGGCTTAAATAATAAGTCAATTCTGTGTAAATAAAGTTGGCCAACAAAAGTCCAATGCTTGCCATAATAGATATGCACATAATGCTTAATGCTCTGCGCTTCTTAAAGTTTTCTACGATAACGATGACTGCTCCTGATAATTCCCCACCAAAAGATATTCCTTGTATAAACCTAAGAGTAATAAGAAATACTACCGCAAATAAGCCAATGGATTGATAGGAGGGTATGAATGCTATAGCAATTGAACTCAAAGCCATTATGACTATTGTTTTCTTAAAGGAATAAAGCCTTCCTATTTTATCACCCCAATATCCAAATATTAAAGCGCCGCTTATTCTAGCTAGGTAGCCTACTGCAAAAATAATAAAAATCCACAGGACTGAATGTTTGTTAACGCTACCAAAGAATGAGTAATTCAGTTGAATAGCGAATAAGCTAAATAAGTAAAAATCAAAGGATTCAAACATAGTCCCCAGTCCAGCAACAAATATTAATTTAGATTTCTTCATACTCAAGACTCTTAATTTAAAATTCATTTAATTGTAACATTAATTCCTCATTAATGAGGGATTCCTTAAATAAACATCTATGGTTGGGTTCTTATAAAGATCTGGACCAAATGTTCAGAAAGTAAATTATTGACATAATAGAAATATAAATAGCGCTGTAATTTAGAATCAATCACCGCTATGATTGAAGCATGCTTAATTTTACCTAACGACTTATGCAGCATTCTGATTTACTCTTTGTTTTCTTTGTTATATTTTTTGGCGCATCGGTTTTTGCAACATTTGCTTTGTTTACACGCCAAACGTTGATTATCGCTTATATGTTATTGGGTGTGGTGGTCGGACCTTTTGGTTTGAAAATTATTAATAGCACAGAAGTTATCATACAAGTTTCAAATATAGGGATTATGTTTTTGCTGTTTTTATTGGGCTTGAATTTACAGCTTAAGAATATGATGAAAATGTTGAATAAGACGATATTAGTCACCTTTGTTTCGAGCAGCATTTTTGCTTGTATGACGGTGTTAGTGTGCCATTATTATGGCTTTTCATGGTCGGCAAGCTTAATTATTGGCGCATCTTTAATATTTTCCAGCACGATTATTTGCCTGAAGCTGCTCCCAACAACAGCGTTACATCACCAACATATCGGTAATATTGTGATTAGTGTTTTGTTGTTACAAGATATTATCGCCATTGTGATGTTGACAGGATTAGGAATACTGTCGGTGGGGGTGGAGTCCTTTGGGTACTTTGAGCTGATTCGAGTATTCTTGGCGCTCCCTGTTTTGTTATTGGTCGGATATTTAGCTGAAAAATATGTTTTGTTTCAACTATTGAGGCACTTCAATCGTTTCCAAGAATACATATTTTTACTGGCTATTGGCTGGTGTTTAGGGATGGCACAACTTGCCTTTTGGCTGGGTGTCCCGCATGAGATTGGTGCGTTTATTGCGGGTGTGACCTTGGCATCTTCACCCATTTCTCAGTATATTTATGAAAATCTAAAACCCTTAAGAGATTTTTTTCTGATTGTGTTTTTCTTTAGCATTGGTGCAGCTTTTGACTTTACCTTAGCCTATCAAGTTATTGCCGTTGTGTTGGTGTTAACAGTAATGATCTTAGTGATGAAACCTATTGTTTATTGGTTTTTGCTGTTGTTATTCAAAGAAGAAAGAAAAACAGCATGGGAAGTGGGGGTACGGTTAGGGCAAGCCAGTGAGTTTTCACTCTTGATTGCCTTTATGGCAGTTCAAAGCCAGTTATTGGATAATAAGGCCTATATTGTGATTCAAGCAGTGACCATGCTTACGTTTGTCTTTTCATCTTATTTTGTCGTGTTGAAGCTGCCGAATCCTGTGGCAGTTTCGGACAAGTTAAGGCGAGATTAGGGATAAATAAAAGTATTTGTGGGTATAAAAAAGGCCAGCAATGGCTGACCTTTAAAAAATATATTCTTAGACCGAAATTAAGCTGCAAAATTCTTCGCAACAAAATCCCAATTTACCAATGCCCAGAAAGATTCTACATATTTAGGGCGCGCATTACGATAATCAATATAGTAAGCATGTTCCCAAACATCACAGGTGAGTAATGGTGTTGAGTCTGTTGTAAGCGGTGTTGCGGCATTGCTAGTGCTAACAAGTTCAAGCTTTCCTGCTGGTGTCTTGACCAGCCAGCCCCAACCAGAACCAAAAGTAGTGATAGCGGTTTTGCTGAATGCTTCTTTAAATGCTTCAAACGAACCAAAGCTTTCTTCGATGGCTGTAAGCAATGCGCCCGTTGGTTTTCCGCCACCATTTGGTGACAGGGAATTCCAGTAAAAGGTATGATTCCATATTTGAGCGGCATTGTTAAAGATGCCGCCTGACGAAGACTTAACGATGTCTTCAAGAGATTTTCCTTCAAACTTCGTGCCTGGAACAAGGTTGTTGAGGTTGGTTACATAAGTTTGGTGATGTTTACCATAGTGATATTCAAGGGTTTCTTTAGAAATGTGTGGTGTTAATGCGTCCATTGCATAAGGCAAAGTGGGTAGTGTGTATGACATAAATGTGCTCCTTTAGTATTGACCTAACCAAAATATTCGCTAGGATGGTGGTAATAATTTCTATATGATACTAATTTTGTCTCATATAACACACAGTATAATACACGAGGAACCGTAAGATGTCACAGATAGATCAAGAGAAAGTCATTGCTGATATTAAAAAGCAAATTGAAGAAAATAAAATCATCCTTTATATGAAGGGTACACCATCCATGCCACAGTGCGGATTTTCAGCGCAATCTGTTCAAGCATTAAGAGGTTGTGGTGAGAAGTTTGCTTTCGTCAATATCCTTGAGCACCCAGAAATCAGAGCAACCTTGCCTTTGGTGCATGACTGGCCTACATTTCCACAACTTTACGTGAATAGTGAGTTGATCGGTGGCTGTGATATTATTTGTGAAATGTATGAAGAAGGCGAACTGCAAGAAGTCATTAAGGCAGCGGTTTAACTTTCAGAAAGATACTCATTAAACGCCTGAATAACCTTTTTAGGCGTAAGCTTATTCAAACAATCCATATGCCCAAGCGGGCATTCTCTTTTAAAACATGGACGACAATCAAGGCCTTCCAAATACATAATTTTTGCACCAGCATGCAAGGGTGGTGTGAATTTATCAGAGGTGGATCCATAAATTACAAAGGTCTTCTTATCTAAGGCGCAAGCAATATGCATAAGTCCGCTATCATTGCTGAGGACGGCATCCGCTTTATTTAAAAGTGCCACAGCTTCGGGTAGAGATGTCTTGCCAGCAAAACTTGTGATGTTGTCTTTCGCCGCATGTGCCAATATTTCATCCGTTGTTTTAATATCTCCAGGTCCACCAAATAGCCAAACTGTATGCCCTGCATTCATCAATAAAGTAGCCACCTCAGCATAGTAGCGAGCGGGCCATTTTTTGGCGGGTCCAAATTCAGCCCCTGGGCAAATGGCAATAATCTTGCTGGCTTTATCAGATCGACGCCTAAGTTTAAACTTATCTTGAATATGATGGGAAAGTTCTCTGGGAATAGTGAATTTTGGAAAAGGCAGTGTTTTGGGTAAAGGGTCATTTTTACGAATGGCTAAAGCATCAAAACGCTCAATCATTAAAGGGTATTTTTCTTTGTCTAATGTGCGAATATCATTAATCAAGCCATAACGCATTTCACCTTTCCAGCCAATACGGTTTGGTATTTTGGCACTGTAAGGAATGAGTGCTGATTTCCAAGAGTTGGGTAAAGTTATGCTGTGCGTATAGCCATTGTCGCGGAGCGATTTTCCAAAACGATGTCTGTTGCCTAAACTGAACTCCCCATGCTTAAAGTCGCCAAGCGTGGCTTCGGTAATCTCAGGCATAAAGTCTGCCATGGCAAGACTTGATGATGGGGCAATGAGATCAATTGTGCAAGAAGGGTGTAATTGTTTAAGATAAAGAAACAATGATTGTGCCATCACCATATCGCCGACCCAGGCAGGTGCAATGATTAGGTATTTATGCGAATTTGAGTTCGTGCTATTCATTGCTTTAAGTTATTTTACGAGCTTGAACTTGGTACTGCAGTATGGGCAGGTCGCTTCTTTTTTAGTGTTATCTAGACGTATAAATATACGAGGGTGTTGATTCCAGAGTTCATGCTCTGGAGTGGGGCAATAGGCGGATGTTTCTGATTTTTTAACGGAGACTGTGATTTTGGTTTTTTCGGTGGTGCCGGTCATTTCTTACTCCAAATTTACGAGTTGGATGTGTTTAATAAATATTTATCCCAAACAGCAAGCACCTTTTCAGGGTAGCCTGCAACCCTCTCATATTCTACAATGGCAGGAAGGCTATTAAAGTAACAATGATAGGCTAAATCTCGATAATAGCAATAACTGTTTATGAGATCAGAGGTCTCGTCTATGCTGAGTAATCCTGCCGTTTCCATAGATTCAAATATCCGAATATTGTCGGTATAAAAGCTAATTTGCGCGTATTTTGGTGTGTAGCAAAGAGCAAAAAATTGTGCAATAAATTCAATATCTACCATTCCGCCAGGGCTTTGTTTCACGTCAAATTCTCTATGTTTGCCTAATAATTGGCTTCTCATTTTGAGGCGCATTTCTACAATTTTATTTTGGAGTGTTTTTTTATCACGTGGCTTTATCAGAAGTTGTTGTCGAACAGATTCAAAACGTTGTCGGACCTCATGTGGACTGCCTGTAACCCACCTTGCTCTAACCAGAGCTTGGTGTTCCCATGTCCAAGCAGATTTTTCTTGATACCTTTCAAAAGCTGAAATAGAAGAAACCAATAGCCCTGAACTCCCCTCAGGCCTTAAGCGTAAATCTATTACGTATAATTTTCCAGTATAGGTGTGTGCTTGCATAAGGCTAACAAATCGTTGAGCCGCTCGAGTAAAGTACTTCTCGTGTGATTTTAAAGTATCTTTTTCAGAGTATAAAAAGATAATATCTAGATCAGATGTAAAGCCTAGTTCTAGTCCACCAAGTTTTCCATAGGCAATAATTGATAGGTTTTGCTGAAGCTGTAATTTTTCACTTTCAGATAAGGGTTCGTGCTGAAAAACCTCAACCCAAGCTTGGCGTAAGACTTCAATGATAATAGATTCGGCAAGCGCCGACATTACATCGGAAGATTCCATTAGGGTTATTTTCCCTCGACATTTTGCAACCGCAATATTAAAAAGCTGCCTGAGCTGAAAACGTCGTGTTGCTTCCATTAAGTCTTCTTTATTATCGCTGTCAATGTGTTTTAAAACTTGGGTGAGTTTGTCGCTAAAATCGCATTGTTGTAAGTAAAGTTGATTTTTGTAGCGATGCATTAATGCTCGTTCAAGTAAAAATGGATGCCTTTCAAGTAAGCTTGCAAACCGCTCACCTAGTTGGATAAGAGAAAGCCAGTCACCCACATTTGCTTGACGTTCATGCAATAGATATAAGTAGGTTGTTCTACGAATAATTTTTTTTAGAAATCTCAGGGATTTGGTGAGGATATCTTCTTGATCCCAATGCGAATGTGAAAGGACGGTGAGTTCAATGGTAGGTAAAAGGTCATAAATTAGTGATAACGACTCCTCGGGGTATTTTCCTTTAGAAAGGCGAGCCTTAAAGGAGAAAATTAAGTCACTTAGGGTGCTTTTTTCTGGCAATGTGCTTAGTGTCTCTTTTGGTAACGATTCGGTTGTAATGGTGTTTTTTTGAGAAGGTACTGAAGGAAGTGATTTTGATTCGGCGGTAAAATGTGTGAGTTGGTCAAATAGGGTTTGAATCTCTTGGCGGGTGCATTCAATTTGATTAAAAAGCGTTTTCCAGTCTGCTATTCCAAGCGATTGTGCGACCAATGTTTGATCGATTCTGGATTCGGGGAGTGTGTGTGTTTGTTGTTCTTTTAGCATTTGGAGTGAGTTTTCGACATTGCGTAGAAACACATAGTTTTTATAGAGTGTATCGGCATCTTCTTTGCTGATCAGGTCGGCATATACCAATGCATAGGTCGCTTGTTTTAAGTGGGGTACGGTGAGGAGAATATTTTGCCCACCGTAGGTAAGTTGATAACTCTGAGTGATAAATTCCACTTCTCGAATGCCACCACGTCCAAGCTTGATGTTGTTATGGGTTTTTTTCATCTCAGAAATAATTTTTTGTTTCATCTTTCGGATGGCATCTCCCATTTTATAGTCGTGATAGGGGCGATACACAAAGCCATGAATGATTTCTTTTAGCTGCGCTTGGTGTTTGGCTTCACCGGTAATACATCTGGCTTTAATCATGGCATACCGCTCCCAATCTCGACCATGTTTGTGGCAATAGTCATTAAATGCTTTGAGAGACATGGCAAGTGGACCGCTATCACCAAAAGGGCGTAGGCGCATATCCACACGATAGACAAAACCAGATGGTTGAAGCTGGTGTAGGCTATTAATGATCTTTTGCCCTAGTCTTGTGTAAAACCGCAGAGAGAGGATTTCTTTTCCAGAAGCGGCTTTAAATTTAGTATCTTGGTGGTAGAAGAAAATAAGGTCCACATCAGAAGAAAAATTTAGCTCATTCGCGCCTAATTTCCCCATACCTAAGATCAGCATTTGAGGAGGAGTATCGGCTAAATTTAATTCAGTGATAAGTTGATTAAAATAATAGTCGTGCGTGGCTTGAATCAAAGTGTTAGCAAGGACAGAAATTTCTAGTGCCAAACGCTCAAAACTGTCTTTCAGTAGAAAGTGTTGCCACGCGATTCTCACTGACTCTTTTTGTCGATAAAGGCGTATAAACTGGTTGAATGCCATCTCTGTGGGATTCGTGCGTAAATGTTTTTTGATTTCAATGGCATAATGGGGATGATAATGATCCGTTCGGAACAAGTCGCCAGAATTGACTAGCTCATTGAATTCAGCAGGGTAGCGTATCGCAAAATTGGAGGTAAATTGACTGAGTTCAAAAACAAAAGGCGCTTCTTTTTGAAATTGCTTGTTTGAGGGAATGGGTAGCCCGCTGTCGGTGCAGCTTTGGGAATATTTTTCCCATGCTCGCTGTGCGATGTCCTGAGGATTCATTGAGCGGATTTCTGACGATTGCGTTAACTAGAGTATATACATAAATCATGAAAAAAATTAAGTAACTCTGCAGGTTTATCTAGATTTGAGGTATGATATAAACGTGTTTTTTTTATCGAATTTAATGACTGGGAGTGACTTGTGGCAACATTTAGCACAAATGAATTTAAGAATGGATTAAAGTTATTATTGGATGGAGATCCGATGAGTATTATTGAAAATCAAATTGTTAAACCAGGGAAAGGGCAGGCATTTAACCGAGTTAAATTTCGTAACCTGCGTACAGGACGTGTGATTGAGAAAACCTTTAAATCTGGCGAAAGTCTTGAAGGTGCTGACGTGATGGAATTTGATGCGCAGTATTTATATTTTGATGGTGAGTTTTATAATTTTATGGAGCCAGATACTTTTGAGCAATATGCCGCCTCAGAAGTTGCCGTTGCGGATGCAAAAAAATGGTTGAAAGAGCAAGATATCTGCACCATTACGCTCTTTAATGGCGACCCTTTGAGTGTGCAATCACCTAATTTTGTGATACTTAAAGTGACGCAAACCGATCCCGGCTTAAAAGGGGATACGGCAGGCACGGGTGGAAAACCTGCAACCTTAGAAACGGGTGCGGTAATTCGTGTTCCTTTATTTATTCAAGAAGAGGAATTGGTGAAAGTCGATACTCGTACCGGTGAGTATGTTTCTCGTGCAAAATAACAAAATAAGAATTGGGCAAAACAATGAAAACAAAAAGTAAAGATAACTTGGTTTGGATCGATCTTGAAATGACAGGTCTAGAAGTTGAGACCGATCGCATTATTGAAATTGCGGTGGTGATGACCGATAGTGAGCTGAATATTCTTGCAGAAGGCCCTGTTATTGCTATTACTCAACCGGATCATGTGATTGATGGGATGAATGAGTGGTGTGTGAAAACACATGGTGAAACCGGTCTTACAGAGCGAGTTAGAAAGAGTGTTATCTCTGAAGTAGAAGCTGAAAAGCAAGCCTTAGACTTTATCAAAGAGTATGTGCCAGAAGGTGCTTCTCCACTTTGTGGAAACTCTATTTGGCAAGATCGAAAATTTCTTGCAAAATATATGCCAACACTTGAGGCGTATTTCCATTATCGTTTGTTGGATGTTAGCACGTTGAAAATCCTTGCTTCTGCTTGGTATCCAGAGGTTTACAAAGGCGTTAAGAAAAAGGGTGTGCATTTGGCTTTGGATGATATTAAAGACTCTATTGCGGAGTTACAATATTACCGAGAGTATATGTTGAAATAAAGAAACGTTGTTGCGTTTAATTTCTTGGACATCTACTTTTATCTCGCTAGACTGAAAATATAAGTATGTTTTCAAAGAGAGTACTGGATGACGGTTTCAAATAATACCATGTCAAGAAAAAGCATTTTTTATGCGGCAGTGGGTGCTGGTATTGAATGGTTTGATTTTACTGCATTTATTTTTGTGGCAGGTTATATTTCCCATCTTTTTTTCCCTTCAGGAGATCCTTCCGTTGCTTTGATGAGCACTTTTGGTGTTTTCGCTGCAGGCTATATTATGAGGCCGATTGGGGGCATTTTCTTTGGTAACTTAGGCGACAAAATAGGCCGTAAGAAAGTCATTATCATTGCCATGATGTGCATTACGGTTTCTATTTTTATTATGGCAGTATTGCCAACGTATGACCAGATAGGGATCACTGCGGTGGTGGTGATGCTGTTTGCGCGGATGCTTCAAGGGTTTTCTGTGGGAGGCGAGTATAATGGTGTACTGGTGATGTTATTAGAGCAAGCACCAGATCATCGTCGAGGTTTTGTCACTTCTTGGGGCACGATGGTGTCAGGAACGGGTACCTTGGTGAGTTCACTGGTTGTGATGGCATTGGTTTATATGCTAAGTGATGAGCAAATGTTAGCATGGGGTTGGCGTGTTCCTTTTATTATTGGGTTCTTCCTGTCAATTGGCGTGCTTTATTTGCAGTTTCAAATGGATGATTCTCCTCATTTCAAAGAAGTTGAAAATGCACATCATGTTAAACAAACCCCAATCTTAACCGCACTCAGAACCCATAAAAAAGAACTAATTCAGGTTTTTTGTTTAACGGGTTTTCTGGGGGTAGCGTACTATACGGCAGCGGCTTTTTTGCCGGCTTACTTGAAAGAAATTATTCAAATTCCTTATACACATGCAATGCTGATAACATCAGTGGCAGCAGCGACGTACGCATTTACGGCACCTTTCTGGGGTGCGTTGTCAGATAGAGTAGGGAGGAAACCCATACTCTTAATCAGTAGTATTTTACTTGCTGTGTTGGCATATCCGCTATTTTGGCTGCTAACGCTAAACTCTTTGATGATTATGATTGCCGTGGGCGTTGTGTTAATGTTGATTGTTTCTGCTGCGACGGCCGTTTTTGTAACAACCATTAATGAGGCATTTCCAACGGCGATTCGTTTTAGCGCGGTGGGTGCAAGTTACAATGTGGCAAATGCAATATTTGGAGGCACAACACCGTTGGTTGCTACGTATCTTATTTATCAAACCCATAGCGATATTGCACCGAGTTTTTATTTGATCTTTGTGTCGGTAGCCATTATTGGAATTATTCTATGGATGAAAGAAACACGCTGGACGGAATTGGAAGACTAAGCCAGATTGCAGTCGGAAATTACTTGTAAAAATTATAGTCTATGGTAGTATGATGATAGGTTAATTATTGGTCAGGCTGAGTTGGTGAAGAAAGGGGTTGTCTGTACTGTGTTGTTGCTATGTGGCATTGCCGTTTCTGCGGTTGCCAATGTGAATAGTATACTTCAGTCTTTAGGATCCTCTGATTTCCAAGTTTTAGATAAAAATGCTTTTCAGCCCTTTGAAACTGCGACTTTCCAACCTTTTGGAACCAGCACAGCGAAAGCAGTGGATATGGGGCTAGACATCTATCACGAATCCCGTTTCTATGCGCCAACAAGTTATAATAGCTATTTAGATGTCCTAAAACCCTTGCCAAGTGTTTTAGGACAGGCTGGTTATATTGTTGCCAGAACGATTCAAAATTCACAAATGGCACCCGTTGATCCGAATGGTCTCGCATTTAAATTCAGCGGTGATATTCAGGCACCAGACACCATTAATCCACTAATGGCGGATACACTTTGGGGGTATACTGCATCTCAGATTACAGGTGCTAAGGCAACGTTAGGGTATACTTTTAAATAGCCTTGCAGAAGAGATATTGATTGCAACTTATAGTGTGACTGTTTACCATTTTCAATTATATTATCTATTTGAATGACTAAACACACTATGTTTCAACATGGACTGACGTTATTAGAGCTAATGATTACCATTGCAGTTATTGGTATTATTTCTGCCTTTGCGATTCCATCTTATTATCATCATATTGAAAAAAACATACGGAAGAGGCTCGGCAAGTGTTGCGCGTGATGGCGTTAGATTTAGAGCGTTATTTTTTAAATAATCAAACCTATGTAGGTGCAACGCTTGAAGGTATGGGTTATTCAAGAGATAGGTTAAATAGCCGTTCGGATGACTACAATTTTTCCTTATTGAATCTTTCAGGAGATACGTATAGTGTGATGGCGAAAGCAACAAATAGTGCAAATGTTTGTTATCAGCTTACACTGAATGAAGTGGCTCGAGAATACGCGGTAGATGTAAAAGGAAGCTCCGTTATGGCGCAATGTTGGTAGCTTATGAAGACACTCAATGAAATATTGACTTATTTTGAAAAAACGTCTCAGGTTGAGAATTTTGAAGTCTTAGATACTTGTTTAGATAGCCGAAAGTGTGTGGTGGGGCACCTATTTATTGCGCTTAAAGGTGAGCAATATGATGGCAATGCCTTTATTCAAGATGCGGTTAGTCAGGGGGCAATGGTCATTCTTAGCGATCAACAGGCAGACCAAAGTGATATGAATGCTTCAATTTATAATATCCCAAACCTAAAAGAGAGGTTGCCAGCTTTCGCAGCGTGGTTTTATGATGATCCTTCAAAGAAGCTCACCATGATTGGTGTGACAGGCACAAATGGCAAATCAAGTGTTTGTCATTTTATAGCGCAATTGGCAGGACTATCCGAATCAAAAATGGGTGTTTTAGGCACGATTGGCAATGGTATTTGGCCTTTATTAGAGACTTCAGATTTGACAACTATAGATAGCGTGTCTATTCAACAGTACTTACACGATTTTTTACAAAAATGTACGGCAACGGTGATGGAAGTGTCTTCCCATGCGCTTGCACAATCCAGAGTAGACTCTGTGGCATTTGACATTGCAGTATGGACGAATCTGAGTCAAGACCATTTGGATTACCATGTGACCATGGAAGAATATTATCAGGCAAAGAAGAAGCTTTTTCTAAAGCCTTCTCTTTCAGTTGCGATTATTAATATTGATGATCCTTATGGGCAACGCTTACGGGAGTCTTTAACCCATGAGCGCCCTGAGCTTAAAATGATGACCTACAGTGTTATTGGAGATGCAGACATTCAATTAAAAGATCTTGTCCCATCGCCAAATGGCTTTAAGGCAACATTATGTATTTATGGTGATTGCTATTCAGTGGCATTTCCCATGCTGGGTTATTTTAATGCTGAGAATATTGCGGCGGTATGTGCTTTGGCACATCTGTTGCGTTATCCGAAATTTTGGGAAAGACTAGCAGGTTTAAAAACTGTTACAGGTCGAATGGATCGCGTTGAAAATAAACTTTCCATGCAGGTGTTAATAGATTTTGCACATACGCCAGATGCCTTGGAAAAAGCTTTGTTAACGGCGAAAATGCATTGTAAACGCCAGCTATGGTGTATCTTTGGCTGTGGCGGGGATCGTGATAAAAGTAAACGCCCTAAGATGGCTAAAATAGCGGAGAGATTAGCTGACAAGGTGATTTTAACGGAAGATAACTCAAGGTTTGAGGCGCTTTCAGGCATTATTGCAGATGTATGTTCAGGCTTTGACAGGAATGATTATCAAGTGATTGAATCTAGAAAGAGAGCCATTGAGTATGCGTTACAACATGCGCTTGAAGGCGATATGATCTTAGTGGCAGGGAAAGGGCATGAATGCTATCAAGAAGTTATGGGTGAAAAGCTTCCCTTTAATGAAAGAAAAATTATTGAAGGTTTTAAGAGAGATGAATTGTGTTAACACTTAAACAATTAGCAGATAAAATCGGTGCTGAATATATTGGAAGTGACATCTGTTTGCAAGGCGCTGCATTCAATTCGCAATTAGTAGAAAAAGGGATGTTATTTGCTGCTATTGTGGCAGAAAGAGATGGACATCAGTACATTAATGATGCGATTAAAAATGGTGCTTCTGCGGTTTTAGTCTCGGTACGTCAGAAAATCAATGTGCCTCAAATTTTAGTGGCAGATACCCGAAAGGCTTTAGGAGCGTTGGCGAAAGTTTGGCGCGAACAGTTTTCAATCCCCGTGATTGCCATTACAGGAAGCTGTGGTAAAACGACCACTAAAGATATTTTGGGTAGTATGCTTTCTCAAAAGGCGCTAACGGTTGTGACGGAGGGCAATTATAACAATGATCTGGGTGTGCCTTTGATGCTTTTTAAAATTCGTCCAGAAACAAAATATGCTGTGATTGAAGTGGGGACAAACTCACCGGGTGAAATTGAATACTTGGCAAAAATAGTGCAGCCAACCCACGCTCTAATTACCAATGTCTCCGCGCAACACTTAGAAGGCTTAAAAAATATTGAGGGCGTTCTGGACGAAAAAGCGCAACTATTTAAGGTTTTATTGGCGCAAGGTGTGGCGATCGTGAATATGGATGATGGTCGGGTATTAGAAAAATCGAGAAGTTACGATTGCCAAAAACAATATTATAGTATGTCGAATATGGAGGCTAATGTTCAATTTATAGAACAGAAGGATCTAGGTGAGGATATGACACAAATCACCTTCCAAAGCGATCATAAGCGTTATCAATTTGAGACGAGCTTATTTGGCTATCACAATATTCAAAATATTTTAGCCGCCACAACGTGTGCTTTTGCATTAAATATTTCGCAAGAAGAGATCCAGCGAGGCTTAGATCATGTTGAAATTACCAAAGGGCGCTTTGAAAAATCACATCTCAGTGAAAAAGTAGTGCTCGTGAATGACAGTTATAATGCGAGTGTTTCTTCAGTGCAGGCGGCGATTAAAACACTGAATGCTTTTGAGGGGAAGCGGGTATTTGTGATGAGCAATATGGGTGAGCTAGGAGAGCATGAAAAATATTACCATGGGGAATTGGGGCAATGGATTGCACAGTCCAATATTGACCAAACCTATCTTTATGGAGATAGGAAATTACTTCAAGAAACGATTTCGGTATGTGAGAAATGTGCGGTGTATTGTGAAGATAAGGCATCTATTGCCGAAGATATTTCAAAGGGATTAGATCTAAGCGAACCAACAATCATTCTGGTTAAAGGTTCTCGAGCAAACCAAATGGAAGACGTGGTGAACGCGCTCATGAATAGGTTTCATAGATGATTCTCGTGTTGAGGTGATTTTGCAATGGCGAGGCCAAGTAAACTGAGCAAACAGGTAATAATAATAATCCATGCAGGGGCAAGATAATCCCCATGTGATTCGATAAAATAAGTGGCAATCATCGGAGAAAGCCCACCAAATATGGCATAACTGATATTGTAGCAAGTCGCCGTACCTGAAAACCGTACATGGGTGGGAAACATTTGTGCGAGTACCACAGGGTAAAGCCCTGCCATAATGGAAGTATAGAAAACCATTATAAAGTAGGGAAGCAAGGCAGCGTTGTGACTAATAAGGCTATTGTAAAGCCAATATGCCGTTAGAATATTTAGTAACAGGATGAGTCCAAAAACCTTTTTCCGAGGTAAATAATCACAAATAAATCCCCAAAAAGTGCAACTAAAGGGCAGTATCATCAGTGGAATAATGGTGAAAAAAGCAATGTTTTTAAGGCTATAGTTTGGGATTAGCTTTAAGTATGTCACCATAAACAAGAATAACATGCTAGTGATACTGGCAATCGAGGCAACGATTAATGTGCCCGCAAGAACATTTCTGGGGTGTTCTCGCAAGAGGGCAAATAGAGGCAATTTTTCAATACGATTTTCTTGTGAAAGAAAGCTAGGTGTTTCCTCTAATTTTCGCCTTAAAATGAAGATAGCAATACCAAGAACGCTACCAAAAATAAAAGCAATGCGCCAAGCAACGCTATGGAAATAGGTGATTGGGATGATTTCCATTAGGATTGCATTTGTGCCGTTGGCAAAAATAATCCCGATACTAAAGAAAGCAAACACAATCCCTGTTGCAAGGCTTGGGCGGGATCGAACCGTTTCGACCACGTAGGTGATAGCTCCTGGTATCTCTCCTCCTAGTGCAATGCCTTGAATAATGCGTAAGCATAAGAAAATAAGGGTGGCGCTGATGCCAATTTGTGCATGAGTGGGAACAAAAGCCATCAAAAGTGTTGAGATTGCCATAATGGAAATGCTGAGGCTAAAGCTTTTTTTACGCCCATATCGATCACCCAAGTGGCTAAAAATAAATCCGCCAATGGGACGTGCAAGGTAGCCCGAAGCAAAAACGGCAAAGGCACTGATGAGGCTGACAGCTTGAGATTCACTGGGAAAGAAGCTCTGACCAATAGACACAGCGAAGATCGCAAAGATAGCAAAGTCATAATATTCTATGCCACCGCCAGCGCTAATTAAAAAGGTTGTCTTCCAGCGTTTAGAATTTAGAAATGAGGACATCAGGTTATTTCATTTTCGTTTTTATTTCTCTGAAGGAACTTGATCAAGACTTGGGGGTGTTGCAACGGTGTATTGATCTGGTTCAGCAGTTGTGTTCTGTGGTACGGTGGCATTATGGATCGAGTCTGTGATTTTTTTTGTCTGCTTGGTATTTAATGACTTTGTGTCTGCGATGGTGGGGCTTATTTTTGATTCTGTGGTCGTTAACGCTGGCGGAGTGATAAATGTTTGTTGTTCTGTGGGTTGCTGTTTATTTTTTTGATATAAAGCATGGACGGAGTAAGCTAGAAAAATAAGAAGCAGCAAGATAACGGTACGGTTTAAATAATCAAACCAAGTTTTTTTACCGACTTTAGATGTCTTACTATGATGCTTCTCAATGGCGTAAAGTGCTGGGGTGATATTTTCTTGCTTAATACCAAGATATTCTGCGTAACGGGATAAATAGGTTTGTAACACTTTATGCGGAATATCAATCTCCAATAAAGGGGTGTTTTCTATTTGGATTAGCACAGATTCAGAGATCCCTAGCTTACTGGCTGAAAATGCGATTGAAATTTTATTATTTTGTCTGGTTTCGACGATGAGGGTTTGAAGTGAGTGCATATAGTTAGCGATACATATTATGTCGTAAGACTTAGTATAAGAGGGGATGTGATAGGATTCAAGGAATACAATATTCTTATTGTTTGTTTGAAGGTCATTGAAATTGATTAACCTGGATATTTCATGACATCAGAATAAATCATGGAAAATTTTATTCAGATAGATTGATAGATTACTGTAATAGCAAAAAATTATCCCAGTATAGTTATAGCCATAACTATACGTTAGAACTGAAAAAAGACAAACCAGCGCTATATTGAGTTAATCTAATCAGAAAAATTATCTTTATCGCTAGTGTTAAAGCTTAAACAGCGGTCATAAAACTAAAAATAAGATATTAACTGAAGTCGCATACACTTTTTATACAGAAAGCTAAAATAATTAATGATACTGTAGTAAATATTAATTTTTCTATATAAAAAGAAATATAAAATGACAAAAAATATAGATTTAATTAAGGTATATACAAAATTATTATGGATTGATAAGGATTTAAAAGCTATAGACCTATTCTGTAATGAACAAATTAAAACGCTTTCACAAGATGGAAACTATATAGGTATTGATTATCTTCGAGATAGAACACAAAATTGGTTCATAGGATTCCCTAATATGAATACTATTTTTTTAAACTTTAATAATGTAAATGAAGATACTATTTCATGTGACTGGGAAACTGGTTCTACGCATACTGGATACTTTAGATCATTACCATCAACAAATAAACAGATAAAGTATAGAGGTACAAGCATCTACAAAATAGCAAACAATAAAATTATTGAATATACTCTAAATCTAGATATTAAAAATATTATAAATAATTTAACTCCTTATAAATAATAACCTTTGTGGAAGAAAAATATTTTAAGGCCTAAGCTGAATAACTAGACTAATTAAGGAAAATTAAGATGTTATACGGTATTTTATATTTATGGTTTGTTTTGGTATTGCTATCATTGATTTTTATTGCGTATGACATGCAAAAAAACACTCCAGTAGTTGGAGTGATGAAATTAGCTTGGCTACTTGTTACAATTTACACTGGACCTTTTGCATTATTTATTTATTTAATTTCATGTAGACAACCATTACCTAATACTCATAATGAAATAATTAAAGCTCATTGGAAGCAAACGGTAGGTTCAATATTGCATTGTTTATCTGGTGACGCTACCGGCATTATCATTGGAGCAATTATTGCATATGCTCTTTCTGTTTCGAATGGGATAGATTTAATTATAGAGTACATAGCAGGGTTTTCATGTGGATTATTACTTTTTCAAGCTGTATTCATGCTACCTATGCTTGGTGGCAACTATTTGATAGCAGTTAAGAAAACTTTCTTTGCCGAGTTTGTATCAATGAATATGTTAATGATAGGCATGTTCCCTGTAATGATTATTCTCATGTATTTTTTTCCAGAAGGAAGACAGCCAACAAGTATAGTATTTTGGGGAATAATGTCGGTTGCAAGTATTGTTGGTTCATTAACAGCTTATCCAATTAATTCATGGATGGTTAGAGCTGGTATTAAGCATGGAATGGTAACTAAAGGAGGTCATGATAATAAACACAGTGATGAACAGATTGATCATCACGAATATAATCACCCAAATTCTCATACTAATCTAGAGTCGCATTCTAATCACATTACATTGAGGAAGCAAATATTAGTTAGCGTTATTACCTTTATGGTGATGGTACTTACAGTTTATTGTGTTTCATTATTTATTCCAATTTCTTTCTCATTGAGGTAATTTACTTATATTTGATAAAATAGAGGACTTATAATTATTTTATTGATGGTCATAGTATAAATAGATCGAAAAGCAGTCTTTATAAGGACAAGTTGGGCTAATCTTAATAAAGATCTAAAAACAAAATATCTCGCTGCGAGACAGGGAGAGGCGAAGCCGAGGTGGAGTAGTCCTCAGAAGGGCTGCCTTTCGGCTCCATTGAGAGATTG
>Ga0302132_10000777_pt1 | contig 18119 bp, 20 predicted proteins | sample CB9_321_MG_FD_203113 | JGI IMG/M metagenome (GOLD analysis project Ga0302132, IMG submission 203113) | Marine microbial communities from Western Arctic Ocean, Canada - CB9_32.1 | ecosystem: Environmental > Aquatic > Marine > Oceanic | place: Canada: Western Arctic Ocean | collected 2017-09-19
GGCTGGGAAATACCTTCCAGCTTCCAAAGGTCGAAGCGCTACGCACAATCTCTCAATGGAGCCGAAAGGCAGCCCTTCTGAGGACTACTCGACCTCGGCTTCGCCTCTCCCTGTCTCGCAGCGAATTTGTTTTTAATGTGAATTTTTATTCATATTTCCTAATCTACATTATAAGGGCATGATATATCAATTATCTATGATAGAAGAGTATCGAGACCTTACTGCAGATTCTATAGGGTTTGGGCAATACATAAATTGTTTTACTTTTAGTTATACTAACCAGAAAACATGGTATATTTTTATATTTTCTATATATATTATTTATTACGTGGTACTAGGTGTATTACTTATTATTAATAGTTTGATAATACCCAACTCGAATATATAAAATATTTCATTGTTTATTTACTAAAGTAAACCAAATACTATACATAAGAAGTGCTACAACAAATAGTGTTCCTGATAACGGTAGTGCCGTAATACTTGAAAATGTTGAAATAAAAGCACTACTAGCCATACTACCCATGAAGCATAAAAAACCTATACAAGCACCACAAATTCCTGCGATATTTGCAAATGGCTGCTGACATGTTGCTATTGCTTTATAGAATATTCCAGCCCCCCCTAATTGAATAATAAAAAGTGGTATCATTAATGTCCATACATTAAATACTCCAAATAGAGCAAATAATAACATTGAAAAACTTGCTAGTGTTATTATAGATAGTCCTATAATAAATAAATGATAGTTGCTTAATATATTAGAAAGGTATCTGCTAACTATTGTTCCAATGATAAAGCTCGAAGCTGTAGCTAGAACAATCCATCCATAAGTAATCACTGAGTAGCCAAGAGCAGACTGAATTAAAAATGGTAACTCAACACTCATGGCCATTGTTGCGCTAATAAAACCAATAGCTATAGCAATATGAGCAATAAATTGTTTATTAGATATAATATGAAAGTAATTTTTAAAAGTAAATTTAATTTGTAATGAGTTTGGTTTATGTTGAATAGGTCTTGTCTCTGGTAATAAAAAATATATTATATTTACAGCTAATATCCCAATTATAGATAGAAAAATAAAATTATAACGCCAACCACTATAATGTTGAATATAGCTGCCTATTAAGGGGGCAATAATTGGAATAATAGACCAAGTTATTAATTGGTAGGATGCAATTTTTTCTAGTGACTTTCCTGTAAATATGTCTCTTGTAATTGCTCTACTTACTACACTACAGCTTCCCCCTCCGACACCTGCTAGAAACCGCAACCAGAGTAGTTGATCAATATTTACTACAAATATACTTAGAATATTCATTAATAGAAAAAAAAGTATACCAAAAAGTAAAATAGGTTTCCTTCCAAAGTAATCAGATAGTGGACCATAAAATAATTGTGAAACTGCAAATCCACCTAAAAATAAACTCAGTGTAAGTTGAACAGAAGTCTGAGTAGCAATTAAGTCTTGAGCGATGTATGGAAACGATGGAAGATATATGTCTGTTGACATTTGTAATATTAATAATAAAAAGATTGTGATTGCTGCAATAAGTGTCTTAGGCATTTATTTAGACCTTTCTATTGGATAATAAGTAATTATAATTGTGATTGTAATCACTTTCCAGTGGAGCTCGAAATGATTTCAAAAAACTATAACAAGATAATTGCTCATAATATCAGATGTTTATAGAGGTATCAGACTAAAATTAGACATTTTATTGAATGTATATAATCTAGAATAGAGAGCTAATTGAATATAAATAGATCATATTTATCCTGGATTTTTAATATAATTAAATTAAAGGGATCGATTTTTTTCATAAAAAGTATAGGCTCTGTTTTTTATAAAGAATGGAACTCAATAAGTTAAATTTTAGGGTCTATGCTGACTGAAATTTAATTGATATATAAAAGAAAATAGTAAATAGTCGCCGGTTTAAAAAGGTCGCTTTCCCCCGCCAGGCATCATTCCTGGTGGTAATTGGCCACCGCGCCCGCCGCCCATCGCAGACATCATCTTTGCCATGCCGCCTTTCCCTTTCATCTTTTTCATCATTTTTTGCATTTGCATAAACTGCTTCAACATACGATTCACATCTTGAACTTCTGTTCCTGAACCTGTCGCAATACGTTTTTTTCGTGATCCTTTAATCAGGTCAGGCTTACGTCTTTCTAGTTTTGTCATGGAGTTAATAATCGCCTCCATCCTCACAAACATGCCATCATTCACTTTATCTTTAACATTATCCGCGACATTCCCCATGCCTGGCAACTTGTCCATCATGCCAGAAACGCCACCCATTTTTTTCATTTGTTGCAATTGATCCTTAAAGTCTTCGAGGTCAAAGCCTTTGCCCTTTTTAAGCTTCTTAACCATCTTATCTGCTTTTTGACGATCAACTTTTTGCTCAACTTCTTCAATAAGAGATAAAATGTCCCCCATACCTAAAATACGAGATGCCATCCGATCCGGATAAAAGGCCTCTAATGCATCTGTTTTTTCACCCACCCCGATAAATTTAATCGGTTTGCCTGTAATCTGGCGAATAGACAACGCCGCACCACCACGGGCATCACCATCTGCTTTCGTCAAAATAACACCAGTAAGTGGCAAGGCTTCATCAAATGATTTCGCCGTATTTGCCGCATCTTGACCTGTCATGCTGTCTACAATAAACAGTGTTTCTACCGGGTTTACCGCTTTATGTAGCGCCTTGATCTCCGACATCATTTCATCATCAACATGAAGACGACCGGCAGTATCCACAATCAAGACATCCACAACATCTCGTTTTGCTTGTTCAACAGCCGCTTTCGCAATCTTAATTGGGTTTTGATCTGCAGTTGAAGGGAAAAATTCAACCTCAATATCACGAGCCAATGTTTTTAATTGCTCGATCGCCGCTGGACGATAGACATCCACACTGGCAACCATCACTTTTTTATTTTCTTTTTCCTTCAATAATTTTGCCAATTTTGCCGTGGTCGTGGTTTTACCTGAACCCTGAAGGCCTGCCATTAAAATCACAACCGGAGGCTGAGCTTTGAGGTTTAAACTCTCATTCGACTCACCCATAATTTTTTCAAGCTGCTTTTGAACAACTTTAATAAACGCTTGTCCTGGGGTTAAGCTCTGCATCACAGACTTACCCAGCGCCTCTTCACGAATATCATTCACAAACTGTTTGACAACGCTCAGCGCCACATCCGCTTCTAGCAACGCCATACGCACATCACGCAAGGCATGCTGGATGTTTTCTTCTGTAAGTCTACCTTGCCCTGTAACTTTATTCAGTGTGACCGACAAGCGATCAGATAAATTCTTAAACATAAATAATACCCTTTATTTGAAAAACCGCATAATGAACATGGTTTTTTACCGTATCTATATTATACTTGAGCAGTATGGATAGAAAAGCCTAAATCCATAAAATACAGGATTATTCCTGACAATGTCAACGCACTAACGAAAGGAAACCGTCATGCTTTCGCTACGTCAACAGAAAATGCAACTTCTAATCGCTGCCGAGATGGGTGATGCTTTCGCTCAGTTTCAATTGGGCAAACTTTATAAAGAAGGGGACAAGCAAACACCGCCTAACCACATTGCTGCAAAGAGATGGCTTACCATGGCCCATCAAAATGGCTACCAAGAAGCCATCAATGATCTTGAAAATATTGCTGTTTTTGAACTACCACAACATATAAACAATGAAAGACTAAACCGTTCTCTCTCCCATATATCTCCACAAAACGATATTGAAATAATTGAGATAGGAAGCCATAAGCTGGCATCACACCGCTTAAATTCTACTGGTCAAACCCATGAAATTAAATCGACAACACCCATAGATGCAAGAGAATACAGTGAGCTCTTAAACTATATTCCTGAGGACCTAGTGCGCTCACTACAAGCCATAATTGGTATGCCTCAAATCAAAAGACAGCTGATAAAACTTATTATTCAATTTGGCAAAACCATCCAAACCTTGCCAAAAGGAATGCAGGCAAATATCACCAAAAACAACCTCCACTGCTTACTTATTGGTGGCATTGGATCAGGGAAAACAGCCATTGCAACCGTCATCAGCCAGGTTCTCTCATATGCTGGCGTACTCAAAAGTGATCAAATATTAACGCTTGACCTAAGCCTTCTTGCCAATAAAACCCGACAAGACATCCAGCATTTGATTCATCATTATGCACAACAAGCCTCCCATGCCACATTATTGCTAACAGGTTTAGCGGCAATTGAAGAATACCCACGCTCTTATCACTATGTTTCTGAATCTATCTGCGAAATACTTAGCCAAAACCCCTATCAAAATATGATTGTCTGTTGTGCAACCCAGCAAGACGTTGACAACTTATTTGAAATTAATATCCAACTCTCTCAATACTTTAAGCAAAGCTTTACCTTTCATGACCGAACAGAAAAAGAGTTATACGAATACTATCTACAGCTATTAGCCGCTGAAAGCCTCACGACGACAATTGATGTACTTCCGTATATTGAAGAACGAATTTATACCGATTATCAAGAACTCGGCCCTACACAGGTCAATGAACACTATATTGAAAGAATGTTAAAGCAACATAAAAAATGTTTCGAGCGAAGACAAAATGAAGCTGAAGGGCTACATGGAAGTCCACGAACAAATGCGATTGAGCTCTGCGACGTTGCGTAACTATGTATTCTCCCCACTTTTTATTATATATTTCGTGCATTTTTGGATCAAAATCGTTAGAATGTCGTAGTTTTTCGTTTAATAATTAATGGTCAATCATATTATGGAATTAGAATATCTTTTACACCCCACCAACATTAACACAAAAGACAAAGGTGATGCACACACACGTATCACGCTTGAACCCTTAGAACGTGGCTTTGGTTACACCCTAGGCTTTGCGCTACGTGAGTGCATGCTTTTTTCATTGTCTGGTTGTTCGTTAACGGCTGTTAGCATCAATAAAAAAACATCTTTATCTAATGAACTCAACGCAACAGAAGAACCCATTGATGAAGTTCTTCTAAATATTAAGGGCTTACTCTTCACCTTAGATGATGAAGTGGATGCAGGCACGGCTTCTCTTAAAAAGAAAGGGAAAGCACAAGCACTAACTGGCGCAGACCTTGTTCTTTCTGAAGGACTGACACTATTAAACCCAGACCACATCATCGCAACACTTGTTGATAAAAAAGAGCTTAATATTGAAGCACACATAACCACTGGTCGTGGCTATGTTTCACAAACAGACGTGAATAAAGATGGGTTTTTCATGTTGGATGGTTCTTATTCACCCATACTTCGCTTCAACTACTCCGTAGAAAATGCGCGTGTCGAACAAAAAACAGACTTAGATAAATTAGTGATCGACATCTCGACAGATGGCAGCATTTCCCCTGCTGACGCCCTAAGTGAAAGTGCCGTCATGTTGCAAAACATCATGTCTGAATTAGTGGACACAGATGCCGTTGCTGAACGTTTACATGTAGAAGAAGAACCAGAAATTGATCCATTCCTGTTAAAGCCTGTTGAAGAGCTAGACCTGACTGTCCGCTCTGCTAACTGCCTCAAATCTGAAAATATTCGCTATATTGGCGAATTGGTTCAACGCACAGAATCTTCATTGCTAAAAACACCAAACTTCGGTAAAAAATCATTAACTGAAATCAAAGAAAAAATCACCGAAAATGGTTATTCACTCGGAACAATCGTTGATAATTGGCCTGAAGATAATATCCTATAAATCTATTTGACATCATTATAAGCGCGTTTATAATGAACCCCATATATGATCCATTTTGCCAGCGTGATGAAATTGGTATACATAGGGGATTCAAAATCCCCCGTCTTCACGGACGTGCCGGTTCGAGTCCGGCCGCTGGTACCACCTTTAAATCAATAAATATCGTCAAGCACCTCTGGGTGCTTTTTTATTGCTTAAATAAACCCTTTGTTGTCAAAACACCCAGCACATAGTAGGTTTTGGCTAATGCCTCGGTAGCACTCGGAGTCGCACCGACAATATGCCCCACCTGATCTACACGCAGTTTTTCCTCAAAGCCATCACCTTTCACTACAAAAGTGCCAGCCTTTACATTCACATCAAAAATACTACCCATCGTTCCTGTACAAGTATCTCGTGTGGCAAACATGAGAATATCGCTATTATTAATATGAGCAATCTCCGTAATATAAGTAGAAGCTTCTCTTTCCTTGATGGCGTCACATTTAAACTGAATTTGATTTAATGTGGTACCCTGTGGAGTTTCACTTTTATTTGATTGACCTGCACAACCCGCTAAAAAAACGGATACGGCGATCACTGGCAGAATTAATATAGACTTCATTGCTTGCCTCTTAAATTAGTTACGGTATATAAAATACTGTAAACCTCAACGTCAAAACTTGCAACTTAGTCTGAAAATTAATCGTGTTTTTGCTAAATAAGGGTGCCATCAGGTAGAGTCTAACAAAAAATTCATAGATAATATTCAAAACCTCACACAACAAAATTGAACCATGAAAAAAAATAAAACCCTTGCTAACTTAATTTTCCACACGGTCTACTGGACAATTGTGAGCAGCATCATATTTGTGATTTGCTATTTATTTTTTGATATTCCCATTGCTAACTACTTCCACGACCACTCAAACACTTTCACCACAGCGCTCGGTAAAATTATTGCCAAAGTCTTTGATCCAAATGTATGGATTGTTGTCATGATTATTGTCGCAAGTTATTCCTGCTACCTTGTCTTTATTAAGAAAAGTTTTAGCCCTAGAGCACAAAAATGGCTCACCATCAGTCTTAGCCTAATTATTGCTATTGGCATTACTGGGGTGCTTAAAATTGTATTGGGACGCTACCGCCCAGTGGCATTATTTAATAGTGGATTGTATGGTTTTACCTTTGAAGGCACATTCCGCAAAGCGAACTCAACCCCATCAGGGCACGTAGCACTTGCTTTCGCAGGATTTATGGCCATTGCATCTTGCCTTGAAAAAAGAAAATGGTTGTACTTTGCAGTCGTGATTTCTATTCTTATTGCCATCAGTCGAATTATTACTTCAAAGCACTATCTTGGGGATGTTATTCTTGGAGCCTACGTAGGGCTGCTTTCCTTCTACTGGGGGAAATATATTGCTCGTAAATTTGTTACGTATAAGCAAGTGAGATAGTTTTAGGTATCTCTTACTCTGTCAAAAACTCGCCATAACTCGTGAGTTTATCATAACGTTTTTCCAAGCGCACATCATTTGACAGTGCCGATAACGCGCTCAACTCTTTACGAATACAATCTTTAATGGATTCTGCTGCCGCAGCAACATCACGGTGCGCACCACCAAATGGCTCTTTAATAATTTCATCAACAATGCCAAGTTCAAATAATCGTTTTGCTGTAATCCCCATAATCTCAGCTGCATCCGCCGCCTTTGCCGCTGTTTTCCATAAAATCGAAGCACAGCCTTCTGGTGAAATCGTTGCGAAATAACTATATTCCATCATGACAAAACGATCGCCAACACCGATGCCAACAGCACCGCCAGAGCAACCTTCACCAATCACCACACAAACGATAGGCACACTCATTTGAGACATTTCACGCAGATTTACAGCAATCGCCTCGCTCTGCCCACGTTCCTCAGCTTGAACACCAGGGTACGCTCCTGGGGTATCGATAAAAGTCACAATTGGAATATCAAACTTCTCAGCCATCCTCATCAAACGAAGCGCTTTACGATAACCCTCTGGATGCATCATCCCAAAATTATGTTTTAATTTTTCCTTCGTTGTCCGCCCTTTCTGTTGTGCGATCACCATTACAGGCTGATCGCCAAGCTTTGCCAATCCACCAATAACGGCTTTGTCATCTGAAAAAGCACGGTCACCATGCAATTCTTCAAATTCATCAAAAATTAATGGGATATAATCCATGCTATAAGGTCGCTGCGGATGACGCGCAAGTTTAATCACCTGCCAATCGGTCAAATTATCAAAGATAGTGTGCAACAATTTATCTGATTTTTTCTCAAGGTTTGCAATCTCACCAGAGATCTCAGCCGCCTCAGATCCCTCAAGATTACGCAATGCTTCAATCTTCGCATTTAGCTCTTCAACCGGTTTTTCAAAATCTAAATATTCCATATATAGCTCCTATACAAGCTAGTCTACTTGTCTCTTACAATAGGTTTCTTTTACCAAAAAAGCAAAGATCAGACTGATTAAAAATGAAACTAGGAGGATACCGACTGCAAATTGGTATTGTCCAGATATTTCAGCGTTTGGATACATTTTTTCATATAAAATCATCAAGGCTGGGAATAATGGTTGCGCCAAGACCCCACCCCAGAATAGCGACATCATAGACGCCATTGCTACTGCGATGGCATTAACTTTCATCAAATTAATTTCACTAATAATGGAGTGATAACCAATACTAACCAAGCTTTAAAACGCGAAACTTCTAATAACTTTGTTTGATAATTCATAGTAATAAATGTGAGATAAGAATTTAATAGGACAGAATACCAAACATTCTAACATAGCCTCCAAACGATTCAAAGCACCAGACTTTTTTTGAGGATCTTTTTGTGCGAAAATAGGTAAAAATAGTAATGCCCTTAACAAACGATGACAGTACAAAAAAATACTCCAATGATCGAACAATTTTTAAGCATTAAAAAAAACTATCCGGATACGCTTCTTTTTTATCGAATGGGAGATTTTTACGAATTGTTTTTTGAGGATGCCGTCATGGCCTCTGAACTCTTAAGTATCACCTTAACCGCACGAGGCAAGTCAAATGGTGAACCCATCCCCATGGCAGGCATCCCCTACCACGCAGCGGATAACTACCTAGCAAAACTCATCAACCTTGGTAAATCCGTCGCCATCTGTGAACAGATCGGTGACCCTGCTACCTCTAAAGGTCCCGTTAAGCGCGAGGTGGTACGCGTTGTCACACCTGGAACAATCAGTGAGGAATCTCTACTACAACCTTCAGACAATAATATTTTAGCCTCCATATTTTATAAAAAGAACACCATAGGCATTGCCTATCTTGAAATCACAGGGCAAAGCATTACCATTTTTGAAGGCAAAAACATTGGAAATCTTGCCGATGAACTGGCACGAATCCAACCCACTGAAATCATTTATTGCCAAGAAGAAACCTTACGACCACAGATATCAGGAGGCATTGCATTAACTATTCGTCCAGAATGGAATTTTAATTACCAAAATGCAAAAAAAATTATCCTCGAGCAATTTCAATGCGAAAGCCTTGTCCCCTTTGGCTGTGAAAAAATGCACGCGGCAGTCACTGCGGCAGGTGCATTACTGCAATACGTTCAAGACACACAACACCAACAAGCTCCAAACTTAAATCAAATAAATATCGATCAAACCTCAGACATCATTGCCATTGATGCGCATTCTCGGTTGAACTTAGAAATTGACCGCAACATCCAAGGTGGCACTCAAAACACCCTGAATGCAGTGATCAATAAAACGGCGACCAGTATGGGAAGCCGTCTCTTAAGCCGTTGGTTACAACAGCCTACTCGCAACCTTCTCATCTTAAAAGAGCGCCATCAGTGCATTGATGAAATGTTAAAAACAGGGGCGCATTTTACGCTACATCAATGCCTCATCAATACAGGTGACCTAGAGCGCATCCTTGCACGTATTGCATTGAAAACTATTAGGCCTCGAGATCTGATTAAAATTAGAAATACCCTCAATACCCTTCCAAAAATCAAAAACACCCTCGAAAGCTTCACCGCACCCTTAGCTAAAAAGCTAAACCATCGCCTACACCTCCAAGAAAACACTCTGCTTCTTTTAACACAAGCGCTGGTGGAAGAACCGCCACTTTTAATTCGGGATGGAGGCGTTCTGGCAACAGGATTTGATGCCGAGCTAGATGAGCTACGGTTAATCAGCACAGATGCAAATCAATATCTACTTGATTTTGAAAAAAAATCCAAAGAAGAAACAGGCATCCCAACGCTTAAGATTGGTTACAATCGAGTCCATGGCTATTATATTAGCGTCTCTAAAATACATGCTGATAAAATGCCTGATCATTATATTCGTCGCCAAACACTTAAGGGTGCCGAGCGTTACATCACAGAAGAACTTAAGGTCTTTGAAGATAAGGTACTCAGTAGCAAACAAAAAGCACTCGCCCGAGAAAAATATCTTTACCAATTATTATTAGATGACCTACTGGTGACGCTGACATTATTTCAAAGCACCGCACAAGCACTTGCTGAAACTGATGTCCTTGCCAATTTTGCGGAGCGCGCGGAAATACTTAACCTTGTTTGCCCAGAATTAGTCACAAATGAGATCATTGAAATCAAGCAAGGTCGCCACTTAATCGTTGAAAGCGCCACCAGCACTCCTTTTATTGCCAACGACTTCAAGGCAGATCCCCAACAAAAGCTATTGATCATTACTGGACCCAATATGGGCGGAAAATCCACCTATATGCGCCAAACCGCCACCATTGCTTTGCTCGCCTACACTGGATGCTATGTCCCTGCCAAAAGTGCCACCATTGGACCTATTGATCGAATCTTTACCCGCATTGGTGCATCAGATGATCTCTCTAGTGGACGATCAACCTTCATGGTGGAAATGACTGAAACGGCTAATATTTTGAGAAATGCTACTAAAAGTAGCCTCATTATTATAGATGAAATAGGCAGAGGGACGAGCACATTTGATGGCTTATCTATCGCCTTAGCGACCGCGGAGGAGCTTCAAAAAATAAGTTGTTTCACTCTTTTTGCCACACATTACTTTGAAATCACACAGTTAAGTGAACAGTATGATGACATTGTTAACCTTCATTTTAATGCTGTTGAATATGGTGAAAAAATTATATTTTTACACGAAATAAAGTCAGGACCCGCCAGTAAAAGTTATGGCGTCCATGTTGCCAAACTTGCAGGTATTCCAAACAAAGTATTACAGCGAGCAAATAAACATCTCAGAGGCTTGGAATCGCAAAAAAATACTTATGAAGCCCACCCCCGCCAAATTGATTTTTTCTCTATGGCTTCGCCTTATGATGAATCACTAACGAATAAGAAGAAAAGTGAAATAGAAACTTACCTTGAAAGCATCCACCCAGATGAACTTTCACCAAAGTCAGCATTAGAAGCACTTTACCATATGCACCAAATGTTAGAGACCTGTCAGAAATAGCGCCAAAAGCCCCCGCTGAAATAATGTCTATCTTTTAAAGTCTCTCGCTTTGCCTTTATCTTTCACATGGTGCATAATAAATTCTCGATATTATTTATACGTAAAGTAAGAAGGAAAGTATGGAACAGCCAGAACAACCACAAAGCAATTTCGTTATCCAGAAAATCTACACTAAGGATATTTCCTTTGAATCACCAAGCTCTCCAGAAGCATTTAAGCTTAACTGGAACCCTCAAGCAAATGTTGAACTTAACATGAATAACAAAAAGCTTGATGATGATATTTATGAAATTGACTTAATCGTTACGGTTACCACTAAAAATCAAAATGAAAACACTTTTGTGATTGAAGTGAATCAGTCTGGCATCTTCACTATTAGCAATATCCCTGAAGATCAAATGGGACATATGTTAGGCAGCTTTTGCCCAAGCATCCTGTTTCCTTATGCTAAAGAAACGATTAATGGACTTGTGAATAAGGGTGGCTACCCGCAAATCAACCTCACCCCGATTAATTTTGATGAACTCTATATGCAAAACCTTGCACAGCATCAAACTCCTGTGACCAAGCACTAATTGCCTCTCTTATACATACCACAATCCAAACTACCAATTTTAGTCTTTGTTTAAGGCATCATAAATATGAGTAAAATCCCATTATCCAAACAACTTGGCTGTATTATGATTGTCACTGGCACCGAAATCGGCGCTGGAATTCTTGCTCTCCCAATCATTTCCGCACAACTTGGCTTTCTCATGACCACCGTCATTATGCTGATTGCATGGCTTGTAATGACTTATACTTCTCTGCTGATCGCTGATATCTGCCTAAAAATGCCAGAGGGCACAAGCTTTAGCAGCATGGCAAAACGCGTTCTCGGCCTACCTGGCGCCATTGTCGCTTGGCTTTCTTTTGTTATATTATTATATGCCATCAGTATTGCTTATATTTCTGCAGCATCCTCCGCTTTCAATCATATAATAAGCAGCATCCCGGAACATGCTTGGTCACTGATTTTTGTCTGTGTCTTTGCCGCTTTTGTTGTGATGGGTGTAAAGGCCGTTGATTGGGTAAACCGTTTACTGCTTACGATTAAACTCGTTTTTTTGGTGATTGTTTGTGTCTTTTTACTCGGGATTATTAATCCCTCAAACCTCTTGGTAGAGCCTGTAAGTCTTGGAGTACTTGTGGTTGCGCTTCCCGTTATTGTGACTTCTTTCACGTCCCATGTGATTGTACCGACACTGACAGACTACCTCCATAAAGATGCAAAGGTTATTTTTAGAGTGCTGATCATTGGTAGCCTCATCCCATTATTTTTATATTTTCTTTGGCTCGCCGCTGTGCTTGGCGTATTACCACTTACAGGGCCTATTAGTTTTATGTCAACAGTCTTTGATCACAAGCCCATTGATAGCGCCAATGTTGGTGATATTTTAGCCGCATTACAAAGCAAAATTCACATGCCATTTATTAATATTAGCGTCAACATATTTACCGATATTTCCGTGATGACCTCCTACTTAAGTGTCTCATTGGCACTTTATCACTTCAATGTCGACAGTTATAAGTTGCATCGGTTATCACTGAAATTTCGCACTCTGATTGCCACACTATTAACCTTTATTATTCCTCTGCTCATTGCACAAACAAACCCAGACCTCTTTATTCCAGCACTTTCTTATGTGGGGGTATGTATTGCGGTATTGTTGATTATTATGCCGGCATTGATGGCACACAAACTCACACGCCAAGGACATGAATTTTCATACAAACTAAGTAAGTTCAAGCCTTTTTGGGTGATTGCTATTTTGCTTGGGCTTGCCATTATTGCCATTAAATTCTCACAATTTTAGGGGCGCCTCTTTTAATTGTCTCTTTTAATGGCAATTTTCATTAAACTTGAAATACTAATGATGAGCCATGCTATTTCTAAAATAAATGCTGCCAAATTAAAGGTGTAGCTCAATGAAAAAATAACCATTGCAGACGCAACGGTATTCAATATGATGAAAGGCGCTTTATAGGCGCTTATCTGGCCTTTTCTTGCCAAACCATAGGCCAACAGACAAAGAAAAACACCGAACAACCCCACTGCATCTGCAATATATCCCACGAGCGTTATTTCTCTGAAGGAGTCGTATTTATATCTTTTTTAGCCGCTGCTGCTTTATCTGGATTCTCACCCATAACCGCTTTTTGAACGCCATCACCCCACTGAGAAATGCTCTGCCCAACTTGCTTCGTATTTTGTTTTGCATTACCCCAAGACTGTGAAACAGACGCTTTACTTGCATCATAAGCACTTTTGCTATTATCCGCAATTTTATCTCTAGCACCTTTTGAGTTGTCCCATGCTTTCGATGAGGCATCCGCCGTGGTTGAGCCAATACTAGAAACATCTGATTTGATTTGACACCAATGCTCATCAACAGCACAAGTTTTTGCTGTTTCCTTAGGCTGGGTTGAAGGTGTGGTCGCTGCGAAGGCATTCCCCATTACAAACCCTATAGCACAAATAGATGATAATATTAATTTTTTGTTCATGATAATCTTCCATTCTTAAACGGTGTTTCTCTATCATAGCAAATCAATGCTGAAACAATATTCTTTCACAACTCTTAATCTCTAATTTCCTGAAGTAGAAGGGAATGGCTGATCATTTGCTTTTTCTGGCACAGCATGCCCATGATCATTAGGGCTTCCATTTAACATCTCATTAATACGCGCATTGGCAAATTGTAAATATGCATTACGCACCGCAATATAAGGGTCGATCGCATATTCTGTCATATTATAGTATTGTGGCAAGAAATTAGAAGCCGAGTTCACGCTATAAAGCATTGTCGCGCCATAGCCCACATATGGGTTAACGAATGGATGTTTCGCAAAGTAGAAATCAATGTTAATAGGATTCATGAAGTAATCTGGCACCATCCCGATGGTACCTCTCACCGTTGAAGGTCCCCAGAAGGGTAAGACTAAATAAGGCGAGTCACGATATCCCCATTTTGCCAAGGTCATCCCAAAAGTATTTTCTTGCGAAGGTAGCCCCATGGTTTCTGCTACATCAAATAACCCAAAAACACCAAAGACGGTATTCAAAACAAGGCGAAGTGCATGCTTTCCTAGCCCAACAAAGTCTCCCTGAAAGATACTATTCCCCATACGAGGCACTTCAAAAGTGTTGTTAAAGAAATTCGTGGTCCCTGTTCTAAAAAACTCAGGGGTAACCGCAACATATCCATCCGTAACAGGGCTTAATACATAGTCATAAGTTACCGTGTTGAACTTAAACATTGCGCGATTATATCCCTCATAGGGATCAGGATTTTGCTTTGTTGCGCATCCCGCAATGATAAGTGCTAATATTAGGACACCTACTTGCTTCAATACTTGACTTTTCATTGTCATCCTAAACTCTCTTTTTTGTATATTGAATAATTGTACGCCAAATATCTGAATACGCCAAATATCTGAGCTTTTAATTTCGTGATCAAACTTAATATTGTTTTAACGCATAATTTGTTATTCTAAGCAAAGTTATCATCACACATGAAAACATGAAAGCATGAATGTCGACCAAAAAGAAATTGAAAAATTCTCAAGCCATGCCAGCCAATGGTGGGATCCAAATGGCGAATTAAAAACACTCCATGAAGTAAACCCCACTCGCGTTAAATTTATTAAAGAATATTGTGGTGACCTCGCTGGAGTAGAAACCATTGATATCGGCTGCGGAGGCGGTATTTTATCTGAAGCATTAGCCGCTGAGGGCGCTAATGTGACAGGCATTGATATGGCAGAACCTTCTCTTGAAGTCGCAAAACTTCATTTGCTTGAATCTAATCTTGAGGTGAATTACGTTTGTACCACGGCTGAAGACTACGCACAATCACATGCGGGAAGATTTGATCTAGTGACTTGCCTTGAACTCATCGAGCATGTACCCGACCCCAAAAGTGTGATTGATAGCTGTTTAACGCTACTTAAACCCGGCGGCAAACTTTTTCTTTCAACCCTTAATCGCAACCTTAAATCCTACTTTGCTGCAATTGTGGGAGCTGAATATGTGCTAAAACTCATTCCTAAAGGCACACATCAATATGACAAATTCATTCGCCCATCCGAGTTGGTGCGCTGGGTTGAAGAAGCAGGTGGCGATGCTCAAAAATTAACAGGCTTGCACTATAATCCGATCACCCATCATTGTAAGCTTTCAGATAACACCGATATAAACTATATGCTCTATGCAACAAAACCAAAGTAGTCAACAAAACCGACACAGGGTACAAATACACGGGCCACAGATAAACGGAATTTTATTTGACCTCGACGGCACCCTATTGGACAGTGCGCCAGGTATTCTAAATGCACTCTTTAGCATCTTAGAGAAACACGGCGTGCCTTATAATGATCAAATAGATCTCAACCCTTTTATCGGTGAAGGTCTGATGGCACTAGTCACGCAATGCGTCCCCAATCTATCTCAAGCACAATATCAACAATACACACAAGAAGGCTTTGCTCATTATATAAAACATGCATCAACTCAGACTCATGCCTTTCCTGAAGCAAAAGCAATATTATCCATGTTAAACCAACGTAAAATTCCTTGGGGCATAGTCACTAACAAAACTCGAGCTTTAACGCAATCTGTGATTTCAGCCCTCCCTTATTATGATACTGCCAAAGTCCTTATTTGTGCGGATGACCTAGAAGTAAAAAAACCGCATCCAAAGCCGCTTTTAATGGCAGCAGAAAAACTGGGTACGCTCCCGGAACACACTCTGTACCTTGGCGATGCCATTAACGATATGCTGGCAGCAAAAGCTGCCAATATGATTGCCGTCATTGCCCAATACGGATATGTACCCAACAACTTTAAAGACTGGCCACATGATGGCGTTGTATCAACTTTACTTGGCTTGAAAAAATGGCTTATATAATCGACCTAAAACAAACCCCAAAAGCACCGCCAACAGGCAGCTTTCTTTACTATTGCTATCGTAAACTTGGTGTGAATACATTAAGCGACATCATGACACTGGAAAACTTTCAGTTTCAAGTCATGAATACCGCTGAACGCTATGCAGAAGCCGCTATTTCAGCCCAGAAATTACAATGGTGGCAAACAGAAATCGACCAGATTTATAGCAATAGCCCATCACACCCCATTGCAAAATCTCTACTGCCTCTGACCGATAAATATCAAATTGAAGGACAAACATTAAACCAATTTATTCAACAGAATCAAACACTCCTTTTTGGACAAGATTTTGAAAATCATCAAGCGCTGATTGATTTTATAGATCAAACCTATCTGCCGATAGAAATGATCAAAGCAAAAATTTGCCTCGATCAAAAAACGCTAGATGAAAAAACTATCGCTGTACTAGCGCATTTAACCAGATCTAATGAAATTATTCGCCGCATTCATCAGCTACCACACCATCTCCAACGAGATATTCACAGCATTCCACTATCTGATATAACGATAATTGCAACAGAAGATTATAAGCAATCCATCGAACAACAAACGAACACTGCCTGCCAAAGCCTTGTCCAGCTTGCCAAAAAAGAAGCGGATATTGCACGCACATTACCACAGCCACTAAGCATTGAAAAATTAAAGCCATTTTTGATCAAAAACAACCTTTCTCTTTGTCTATTAAAAAAACTACAGAAAAATAATTTCCCTGTATTTCAAACAGCTACTGCGCTTTCACCAATTAAAATGTTGCTCAACAGTCTTTAAGCCTAGAAATATAAATCGCTAACACTTTGATAAAAAATCAAGTTCTGATTACACTATCAAATAGGGAATAAAAATGGGAAATACTTGTGAAACAACTCCTCAGTTTGGTTTTTATCTTAATCTGCATTCCCAGCCATGCTGCAAATGAAGCTTACCAACAACAAACCGCAGATCTTATAGCGATCTTGAAAAATATTGAAACTCAGAATAAACAGTTACAAACTGAAGTGGATGCCTATACAAAAGAAAACCCAAAAAAAGCATCAAAGGCAGAGGTCAGACCGAGACCTAAAGTAGATCAAAAACCACCAACCTTACTTACCCCTATGGACAGAAAAGCCATGTCCAGTGCCATATTTTTTGCAGGTGGCGCCCCAAGACCCATTCCACAGAAACGAGCAAATAATTTTCGATCACCTATAAAATCTGACACTTCCAGCAATAGTGGCACCAATAAAGACAATCCATCTACAGATGATCAAAGCGATAGTAAGGATTCAGACAGCAGTGATAGTAGCACGTCTAGTGGTTATTCGAGCTATAGCGGAGGCGGTGGTTACTACCCGACCAACCACAATACGCAGATGACTATATCATTTATTGCAAGCAATACGACTGATCCCACTTACATCTATACAGTGACAGAGACAGCATTACCCGCAACAATTACTTTTACTTTCCCTCCAAGTAATCTATCTTTAAGCCAAAATACAATTCAAACCTATAATGGGCTTACAACTTCTCTTACCAGTGTCGATATGTGTGATAGTGCTTATAATAATTGTAAATCAGCAGGAATTATTTCTGATAATACATTGAATATAACGAATACTTTTTTAAACGATAATACCTCTTTGCTTGGATATAAAACTTCAACTTCTAGTCCTCCGGCATTTTTGCCTGTCTTCTATTTTCTTGGAAAGGATGGTTCTGGAAATAACTATAAATATAAAGTAAATTATCCTAACAGTTCGGGAAACCTAACATGTGTGCCTAATGAATGTACTCAAAATTCTCGCGTGTTGCTCGGTCGTTCATAGAAGATTTTGGCTCCTGCCAAAATCGAATCACTACCCTCGCAGATGGTTTTGCCTCAGACGCCCACCTCCGTACCGATCTTCCAAAAAAC
>Ga0302132_10000781_pt1 | contig 18089 bp, 16 predicted proteins | sample CB9_321_MG_FD_203113 | JGI IMG/M metagenome (GOLD analysis project Ga0302132, IMG submission 203113) | Marine microbial communities from Western Arctic Ocean, Canada - CB9_32.1 | ecosystem: Environmental > Aquatic > Marine > Oceanic | place: Canada: Western Arctic Ocean | collected 2017-09-19
TGGATTTTTTGTGCCGATTAATCGCAGTGGCATCGCACATCCGCGGATGGCATTCAATGCGGTGGCAACTTGGGGCGGTATTGGACTCTTCTTGTGGTTTGACGAGGAGGACGGTTTGGGGGAAACTTTGAACGACGAATACCTCAAAAAGCTGACTACCGCCTTCCAAGGCAACGTTGACTTTTCGGGCAAGGAGCCAGGCGTGTCGTGGGAGCTCGTTGAGCGTGACTACGAAGCGTTCTGCGACGTGCTGCTTTGGCTTAAGAACACCCTGGAGAGTCGAGCGGGGGTTGGCCAAGAATAGAGATGGATTCGGCAGCAGAACGAATAGCAGTGCTGCTGGAATGAGAATAAGCCAGCCTGTCGTCAGCCTTAAGGCCCGACTGAAGCGTGTCGGTCGTGGGTAACGGACTTCCTCACTTTCGTCCGTAACGTGAGGCGATTAATCCCCCCAAAGATCGAATTCTGACGCCAGTTGGTCCCAATCCAAGTCCTGCACAGCTTCTTCAACAACTATCTGCATCGGTTGCGAACTGACATCGTCACAAAAAAACGCAACGTTCAGACGTGTACCCCATGCGTCGCCATCCGACCCCCGGCAACTGAGCGTACAGCGAACCTGATACTTAGGCAGTTCCGGATACTCAGGATCCGAAAAATCCAACGTCGGCTCAATGATGTGAAACGATGAAGGCTCTGCTCGAAGACGTTCGAGAATGAAGTTGTTGGTAATCTCACCAGGACGACCTTCCATTTGTCCGAAGTAAGATCCTTGCACATCAATCCAATGGAGCGTCACCGTTCGTCCATCGCTCATGGTAATCTTCATGCGGCTCTCTCCTCGTTCACCTCTGCAGAGAATGCATGACGCCCCAGACATCGTGCAATGAGTTTTCATACTCGCTGCCAACGTCATCCAGATTACCAGCCACTTGTGACTTAAAATTGTCGTAATCAAGCTCGCCGCCAAGGGATGCCAGTACGTGAGTCCACTTGGACTTGTCGATAAAAATCCGGTAGCGGTAATCCGTATCTGGCGTCTCGACGATCTCCACGTCACCGATCGATTCTGTAAAACGCCGCTTCAGGTTCTCGAGATGGTTTTTCAGGCGAGCGCGGACCATGATGCGAGTCGGGTCGACGCGGTTTGTGTAGCTGCCATCACCTTCTCGAGCACAGACGGCGCTAAAGAATCCGTATTGAGTAAACAACCACATGGATTATTCCTCTTTGTTATCGGGTTCATGAAATCTGACGCGAAGATCCGTTCGGGCATTATCATCATATTTGATGGAATTGTGTTTTTTTCGGACGCACTCAATGGCCTCGGGCCATCGGTCGGCATATTGCTCTTCCCATTTGCTAAACCACTCCTGAAATCTGTACTCCTCCGGAAGATCAATTTCGATGATGTCGAAGAACATCTCGCGGAACAGACGCCAGTACTTTCCATGGGAGGGTTCATAGACGAGTGACCACTTGCAGAGTGAACGCTGAAAAATGAAAAAGACAGCGAGCTTCTGGAGGTCATCCAAGTCGGTTGGTAGGTCGTCATGCAGTTGCTCGATGACTTCGGTAGGCTCAAAGCCGGTTTCTTTGAGGTACCGGTAACCATCAAACCGAAGTGCTGTTTTGACCAAGATATCGTACTCATTGAGCGGTTCTGTATCATTCATACATCTGGTCTCTTGGTCTGAGCACTATTTCGGCGAGTTGTTTCATTCGGGCCACCGATCTGAGCCACTGGCCGGCTCGCCATTGTTGTACCGCTCCAAGTGGGAGACTTTGGCTACAAGACTATCTACAGAAGCTGTAAGTTGGAAGTTGGTGTCATCGCGTGGGGCAGGTTCATCTGCTTTCCATGCTCATCGTAGAATTGCCAGGGTTCTGAAACAACCAACGGTGGTAGAGACAAGTTTTGGCCGTGCGCAGATTCATGTGTCGGGTTTTTCAATGATGTGTTTGCCATGCAGAAGGTCTTGGAGCCAGCATTCAGAAGAATGTTGTGGAATCGTGGCTACATGGCTTCGGAGATGGATGCGATGGCCTAAAGATTCGTCGGCTGAATGATCTGCTGATCGAGTTTGATGCGATGGAAACAGCCGTGTCTGATTGGCGGCGGGGTCTGCGGCAGCAGCGGTGGCGAGTGGTTATGATTGAGCCACGAGGATTCTGTCTCCTGACTGCTGAAGGTGCTGCCATGAAACGACTGCTTGTCTGCCTACTGCTGGTCGGTGTTGTGGGGTGTGCCGGCTGCCTGCTGGTTTCCAGTCCAGCTGCCGTTGCTGCCGAGCCAGCTGAATTCGTGGTTCCCCCATCGCAGCGGCAATTGTTCCTCGACGACCATGGCGTCGCCCGCATGGAAAACCTGCGCCGGACGATGCACCAGCCGGTCAAGCGGGGAGCGGTGATTCGCAGTCCCAACCCCAGGCAGACCATCCAGACGCGCACCGCACCGGTCTGGGACCCGGAGGCGAAGCTCTACAAGTTGTGGGTGCTGGGAATCGACCAGAATCTCTGGCAAAGCCCCGATGGGCTTCATTGGACACCCGGGCCGAAGACTAACATGGATATCCGCATGGTGGTTTACGATGCGCAGGATCCGGACCCGTCACGGCGCTTCAAAGCACCGCTGCTCAACCAGGGATTTGTCGTCTCGGCAGATGGTGTGCAATGGAAGAAACTCGACCTGGAAAAGATCCCCAGTTCGGACGAGGGCAATTTCAGTCTCGATGTTGAAAACGGTCTTTTTATTCACACTGTAAAAAGAGGCAGCGGCACCGGCCGCGCCCTGGCACTGGCAACCAGTCGTGACTTCAAGGCCTGGCACGACCTTGGTATCGTCTTCCAGTCCGACCAGCTTGACCAGGAACTGGGCAAGGCAAACATCAAGGCGCGGATGGCCGATCCAACGCTTCACCGGCCTCCCTACAATGACCCCGCCGTCTACAACGTCGACGTCTACAACATGGGCGTTTTCCGCTACGAGGGACTCTACATCGGCATGCCGGCCATGTATCACGCCACCGGCCCGGTACCGAATTATCCCAACACCGTGGGGTTTCACCTTGTCCAGCTCGCATTCAGTCGTGACCTGCAAGATTGGCATCGGCTGGGCGACCGGCAACCGTTCATTGGGCCCTCGAAGCTGGATTCCGGAGCCTACGACCTGACCCAGATCCTGCCTCCTTCGACTCCCATCCTGCGCGATGACGAGTTGTGGTTTTACTATACCGGGCTGAAGTGGCGAGGCTCGTTCACCTACGTCGGTACGTATCCGAACGGCACGACTGTGCCTATCCCTGGCCGGGACCGGGACGGCGGCGCTATCTGCCTGGCGGTCCTTCGCCGCGACGGTTTTATTTCACTTAATGCGGGGGACAAGGAAGGCATCCTCCAGACGCAGACCTTCCAGCTTCCTGCCGAGAGCCTTCATGTCAATGCGAACGTCCGTGATGGCGAGCTGCGGGTCGACGTGCTCGACGAAGCGGGCAGGTTGCTGGCGAGATCGGAACCGACCAAGGGGGACCTCCTGGATGGAACGGTCAGCTGGCAGGGGGGCGAGGGGCTCAAGGGGTTGGCGGGAAAGAAGGTGAGTCTCCGCTTCACCCTGCGCGGCGGTAGCATCTACTCCTACTGGCTTGCCAACTAGGGCCGCCGTGCTGCTTTCACACCGCGGGGACGGAACATCGTTTCCGGTGGTGGCGCTTTTATTGAGGCCATTTACCGTGTTGTCGGTTCCGGTTGCATCCCCAGTTTGTCCCCAGTCGCGGGGAGCAGTTATGATTGAGCCACGAGGATTCTCTTAACTGACTGCTGAAGGTGCTGCCATGAAACGACTACTTGTCTGCCTGTTGCTGTCGTTGTTCGTTGTGGGGTGCGGGGCAAGCGATGGCGACAAGGCCGTAGCGGAATTCAACAAGGGTGTCGACTTTTCTGCCCGCAAGGATTGGGCTACCGCGATTGCCTGTTTCGACAAGGCAATCCAACTCGACCCCGACTATACCAACGCCTACATCTACCGGGGCGCGGCTTACCAGTGGCTGGGCAACGACGTGTAAGCTGACGCCGACTACGCCAGGGCCAAGGAACTGCGTTACGAGCCGGAAGACGAGTAACCCCTGACCATCTCCAGCACGGCCGCCTTCACGCTCTCGGGTAGCTCGGCCCAGGCTTCGAGCAGGAGCCTCAGCCGCTCGTCACCGCCAGAGAGTGCACTGCCCATCAGCTCGGCCAGTTCTTCGTCGGCTTTTATGGTTTTTCGCTCTCCGTGATGCTGGCTTTGAAGTTCATTGACTGGTATTCGACTGTCGGGCAGTACAATGGCTTGCCGTCAGTCTCGACCAAGCCAGCAGCTCCGGAAAACAACACATGAAACAGCTTCTCCCAGTCCTCATGATTCTCGCGTTCGCGGCCAGTTCGTCGCTGCAGGCAGACGACAAGTCAGACAACTCGCCGACTCACGCGAATGTCGCCTATGGACCTCACAAGCCGAACGTTCTCGACATCTGGATCGCCCAAGGTGACGGACCGCGGCCACTTCATGTCTATATTCACGGTGGAGGCTGGATCGGCGGCGACAAGTCCAGTAAAGGTGATCCTCAGAAGCACTGGCTCGCAAAAGGAATCTCCTACGCGGCAATCAATTACCGCCACACGCCACAGGCTTCGTTGCCGGCACCTGTGCATGACGCGGCGCGAGCGATTCAGTTTCTGCGATCAAAAGCAGGTGACTGGAACATCGACAAGGACCGCATCTGTTTGTCCGGTGGAAGTGCAGGAGCCTGCACATCGATGTGGTTGCTGTGTCATGACGACCTGGCCGATCCGAAAGCGAAAGACCCCGTGCTCCGTGAATCGACCCGAGTCTCCGGAGCGGCAGTTAATGGTGGACAGACGTCGATCGATCCAAAGCAGATCGAGCCGTGGCTGGGACCGATGGTGCTCCAGCATCCCATGATCAGCATGGCAGTAGGCGAACCGACTATTGAGGGTGCGCTGAAGAACTATGAAAAGCACAGCCCGCTCTATGTCGAGTTCTCTTCATACAACCATGTCAGCAAGGACGACCCGCCGCTGTTCATGTCGTATGGCGGTGACATGACACTGCCCTCAAAGAATGCTGGACACGGAATTCACCATCCGGTCTACGGAGTCAAAATGAAGCAGAAGGCGGACAAAGTCGGCATGGAGTGCCATCTGCTGATTGGCAACGGACAGGTTTCCAAGTCCGACAAGTACCGGAACGCCAACGAATTCATTGAGGCGATTCTGCTCGGTCGAAACGGAAAGTCCAACTGAATTGAACTCAGGTGTGTATTTCGTCCGAAATCCGCGCAAAGTGCGGTCAAGTGAGTTGCTTACCAGGTCAGAAGCTAATCCCCAGCGGCTTGAGCATGACCAGGTAGTAGGCAAGGACCATCAGTTCGGTAGCGAAGAGGGAATACTGGAACCGCTTTTTGACAGCCCGGTAAATCGAAGAGCTGATAAAGAAGACCAGGAAAAGAACGGCCTGCACCACCAGCACGCGAATCCAGACAATGGGAAGTGGGGCGGCGACCCATTCCAGGTCGACTGCGCCTTGGGTAAGGCCCAATTCCACCAGCAGCAGCAATGCCAGGATCCAGTCAAAGGAAAAACGGGATTTAAAACCGGCGATAATCAACGAGATTGCCGGAATCACGATTACGAGTCCGACCGTGTCCCCAACATCACGAAGACCATTCCAAAGCACCGCTCCATAGACAACGAAAAGGGCGAGCCGAAAGAGCCATAGGATTAGCACGCGCCACCAGAGAGGCCGCTGCTTGACTATCGCTTCGGGGCTAACCGAGTCTTCTGGCATCTGTCACTCTCCCATCATGTCACCCACAAACAGGATAATCTATTCCATTTTTGTTAGCCTGTTACGTGACCCGTAACTTTATCCTCCCTTCCGCTGCTTGTGAGCGCATGCTTGACTGGCCCCTCAAGAAACGCTGGGCTATTGCCAGCGGCTGCTTTTCGCTGACCCTGCTACCGCTGCTCTTTCCGCCAGGCCCGCTCACGGTGGCCTCCGATATCACCGTCCTTCTCGAGCCACTCGATGAGACGGGACATGTCAGCTACCTACGGCATTTCCAACAGCGATTTGCCTCCATTCCGCAAGCTGAGAATGGCTACCAGGTTTTGGCGGCTTTGCCCGCTGCCAGGACCTTCAAGGAACGACAATTCCATCCTTTTCTACGACCGGACGTATTCTATTTCGCCTGGTCTCGCCAAGTGCCGCTGGGGCACCCAGGCTTCCAGTGGGCCGATCCTCCAGATCCAGAGTCGATCACCTGGATCGATGAATTTATGGCACCCTATTTCGATCAAATGCTGGGTTCTTCCTGGAGCGAACATCAACCAGGCGTCATGGCAACCCAGACGTTTCATGCCCAGTTTGAATATGCCATCTCCGAGCCTTGGACCCGCCAACAGTGCCCGATGGTCGCCAACTATCTCGATTACAACGGCACGATCTTCTTCCATGGCCTGCTGGAGGCTGCTGCCCGACCGGCCTACGCGGCATCCTATCAACCGCTCACGGAGAATTGGTACCCATCGCACTCGCTCAAGGGGGAGAACCTGATAGCTCTCATGGAGAACGATGATTTCACTGAGGTTATTATTCACCAGTTACGTTACATCCTGCGGTTACAGACGATGCAAATGATCGGAGAGAAGAGGACAGAGGAGTGGGTGGCCACGTTGTTTCAACTCCACAACTTCTTGCGCCGCTGGGCAAGGCAGGCCTTGAACCCCGCGAATTGTCATCGCACGGATATCTCTTTTTATGGCGCCTATGCGATCCTGATTCAGTACTCTGCGGACCAGCCCGAACTGCGAGCTCAACTGCACAGGTCCCTGAAGAATCTGACGCCTTTTCCCGCCGGGTCGGAGTATATCGACACCACGCTCCGTCTCGAGTTGCTCGATTTCTTCCAGTCGTGCAAGCAAAACGGAATGCGATCTTACCTGCAACGCGCTACCCAGTTGGATCACCCCATCCACTTTGAACTCGTCTGGCAATCCCACCTGCGAGCAGCCTTTACTGACTGGGATGAAAATGCCAGGTACGCCAATGCCTGGATCGACACTCTTGTCCGTGGCATGAAGCCCGGCGATACAGTCCAGGAACGCGAACGTCACATCCTGCAGACAGTGCGGGCCTGGAGTGGCTCCACTGCCGACCGTTTTCTCTTTCAGTTCATGGCCGTGTACCTGCGATCGTCGGTGCACCACCACATCGAGTTGATTACGAGAGACAAACATTACCTGATAGAGCTGCAACTCGCCCTGGAAGACTACCGGGCCAGGGAAGGGCACTATCCAGCCAGCATCGACGAACTGAGGCTCCGGATGAACGGGGCAGCGATCCAGGTCCCCCATGGGTCCGCCGAGCTGGAATATTACGGTACGCCCGAGGGCTTTATTCTCTCCGCCGTATCGGGAGACGACTGGCAGACTCCTCCCCTCGATGTTCACCCCCATTATTTCCGCAGCTGGAACCTGGTGGAGCGAAGCCAACGCAACCTTGTCTGCCTGGGAGGTGATTACAGGGCGATCGGCAGACTTCGCCACCAGCGCCGGCAGGTAGAGATTGCCGCCATGGAGCCGGGAGAGTATCGAGATTCCATGAATGAGCAGATGGTCGAGATTGAGCAGCAGATTGCGGTCCTTAAGAACCTGCGAACCGTTGGCGGTGAGATAGCGGATTACAAGTTGAAAGGACTGATTGACTATGAGACGAAAGAATACGAGCCCCAGCACATCTGGTTTTGGCCAGAGAATGATGCGGGTGATGAATCGGTCGAGATCATCCGCGACGTCAAGGAGTCTTTCCCGAACATCTTCCTTATCGATATCCGGCCCACGGACATCACCGAGGCTGGGCTGAACCAGTTAATTCAGGCGCTGGCACAGATGGACGAGGAGAGCACACAACCGGTTACGATCCTCCACACACTGAATAGCGAGAGGGTCATCACTGCTTTCAAAGAGCTTGATTCTCCACTCGTCGCACTGCAGATATCGCATACCGAAGTACTCCTGCAATCTGGAGAGATCTCGTCGACCGGTCCCTCCCCGCGCCAGGACACTGTTCTTGAGCGTGGCTATTAGCTGTGCGCTATCTCCATTCTGCTCCGTCTACCTACGGCCGACTTCGCAGGACGAGGGCAATGATGGCGTCCTTCACGCTCTCGGGTAGCTCGGCCCAGGCCTCCAGCAGGAGCCTCAGCCGCTCGTCATCGTTAAAGAGTGCATTGGTCAGAAGGTAGCGACCATGTGTCGGCAGCATTTTCAGTTTCCTTCGCCACCGCACCACACTTCACTCAACTTGGTCCCAGCCCTCAGCGCATCAACTCTTCGCCGATTTGTTTGGTCAGGAACTCCACCAGGAGCAGCGTTAGCTCGCTTCGCTCCGCGTCGTCCAGCTTGGCCCAGATCCAATCCAGCAGCTCCATCCCGAGCTCCGTCGTCGTGCTGGATTGAGGCCCCAATGCCTTTTCTTCCGCCCGTTCTAGGCCGCCCACTGCTTCGGCTCTAGGATGCAAGGGCCGCTCCCGGGCCAGGAATGCCCCTCCTCCGCTACTAGGCCCTCCGCGCGATTACACGGAGGGCTTTTCTTCTAAGAGGCACCTCAGGAGACTCAAACATCCCGTTAAGCCCTGTTTTTGTAATGCCAGCAGCGTGTTTTTCCGCTGCCGGAACCAACTCAGGAAGGTTGTTCTGTAGTGCTGTGTACACCATCTGATACAGATAGGATGTGTTCCGTGAGTTGTCCGGTCAATCTCCAAGTGACTGCTTCGGTTTTATGAAAAGGATCTCGCCGCGCCCGATCCATCCTGTTCGTAAATCGACTCGAAACCATCCATCGCTGTTCTTCTTGTGGAACCGAACCGGCGAGCGGCGGCCAAATTGCTTGAGGTCGTACTGTGCCCAGGTCTTGCCCATGTCCGTCGAGATAATGAATCCCGTGTGGTAGGGCGACGCCGGTGCATAATGCGCGGACATAATTACACCATCTTCAATGATCATGTTCGCTGATTCGTATTTCGAATTGAACAGCATGGTGTGCTTTTTGGGATCTGCAAGATCCGCCGGGTCGCAACGAAAGATGCCACGGTCGTGTGGCAACTTGCCATTGTTTCCGTTCGCGTCCGAGGCCCAATAGAGTTGGCCATCCACGAAATTAATGCCGCCCGACTTGTATCGCGAGTTTGAGTTGACCGATACGAGAATCTTCCACTTCCACGAATCTTCTTTCCCGTCATAGGTGCCTCGCAGCCAATGGCACTCGTGATGATTCCCTCGATCATGGTCGCCGGTACATGCGTAAAACGCATTTTCGGCGGGGTTGTATGATACCGAATGAATATGTCGGCAGATAACCGGGTTATTGGGGTCACCCAGTGGCGCTCCGGTCTTTGCGTCTCGATCGTGAAAGCTAGGATTGTGTCCAAAGGCATACGCAATCTTCACCGTCTGTCCCTGGTCGGTGGAGTAGTAAATATTGACCGGAACCGGTCCGCCGAGGACATTGCAGTAGTTGCCCCATACGAGCATTTCTTTCCCCTCGACATCCCACGTGTGAACGCCGTCGAGTGAATGGAAGTACCAACCGGGCCGACTCGGATTGGCCGGAGTGTGGGGCAGGTAATCGCGACCGTCCTGATCCTTGACGATGATTTGTCTGTGTGTCTTCAGATTGTCGGTGCTCAAATACAGTCTGGTTCGCGTGGCGAAGAGGATATTCCCGTTCTTCAAGATGCAACTGAAGGTGATGTTTTTCGCGTTGGGAAACTCCGAGCTGTGCGCCCAGGTCCGGGCGTTATCTTCAGACAAAACGATCTTTCCGTCGCTGAAACCGAAGGCCTTATTATCGCGCTGCGAGTCGATGTAAGGGTCGGCCGGCGCCAGTCGATACCAGAAATGATCGGTCTCGCCTTCTGTGGATACGGCGGTCGCCGGCGCCGCACTGGATCGCTCGGCGACAGTCATAAAGGCGGCGTGCACAAACAGCAGGGCTGGGAGGATTAACGCTATGGTAAGAATTCGGTTTATTTCCATGAAAATCATCTTCTTGTTTATGACGCAGTCAATTGAACCGGAGATTGGCCACACGGCAATAAGTTGAGTATAGACTAATCTCTGGAGAGCTCTTTCCGGCTTGTAGCAAAGTCGCGTAAAGCGGTCAATTCTTACACTGAACGACCCTTTTTCGGGAGCGTTTATAACCAATCGGGATTTCTTCTGCACGGGCGTGCGACTCTCTTGCGTGGCGAAGAGGTTTTTGAATTGGCCGATGCAGTCGCAAACGAGTTGTGGCAGGTCACGTCGGATGAAGCGAGTATGTTTACGGGCCAGTGTGATTTCACCGGCGAACATCAGGTTGTCACAGACCAGCACGCACGACCCTACACAGATCCCGGCTGGGAAGGTTTTGTCGTGTGAGTTGCGTAGTCCGATCACGCCAGCGATAGTACGTCAGCACATTGACTTCCAGCAGTCGGCAGACGTCCGCAACCGTCTTTCCCTAGCCCAGCTCCAGTTCAGCTCGGCGCAGCTTGGCAATAATCTGGTCGGTGGCATTTGGCCAATCCATACAATCAATACGCCCAGTAAAGTACTTTCTGCCGATATTTCTAATACTACGTGTCATAGAATTGGATCGTTTGAATTGGATCGTGTTATGCAGTGGAAACAGATATCGTTGGCAACCGTTATTGCAGTTTCTGGGTGTTTCAGTGGAATTTTAACAGCTTTCGAGACAGCGGAAATTCTGAGACGGCCCCATAGCATTTCCGACTCACGATCAGAGGCTCAACCACCCACTTTCGGCAACGTGTCGACGCTACCCAACCAACACTCTCTCTACCGTAACCCCCTTAAAAAAAATACATCTCATAAGGCGTCGAAATTCAGGGATGCGGGTTATTTTCTCGAAACGGAGTACCTGAACTGGCAAATACGACGCAGTGACCTTGATTACGCTATATCCGGCGATCTAAATCTCGGCGGAGGAATCGACAACGCAATTCTTCACGAAGTAACGCATCAATCTGAGCCTGGGTTTCGTTTACTCTTTGGTCGATCAATCAATGACGATTGGAATATTGCATTCGGGCTCACAACGTACTCTGCAAACCAAGATGCAACTGTCGTTGCCGGCTCAGGTTTAGTATATGCAACGCTTACGAATCCATTTCAATTTGACACACAAATAGGCCGTGCAGACGCTTCATCAAATTTTGAACAACGAGTTTATGATCTCTACATCAGTCGACAGGTTGACGTTGGCGGAAAACGTAACGTAAAAATCTTCGGCAGTATGCGATTTACCGATCATGACAGTACCAAACGCGTAGACTACTTTGATATCGATGAGATTTCACCCTTAAGTAATATTGCGTCTGAAACTAATTCGACGGGATTTGGAATTCGTATTGGCGGTGAGGGAATCTGGGAAATAACCGATCGGTCTTATGCATTCGCCGCGGGTGAATCATCGCTCTTGCTCAATAGAGTTACGACCACCACGGTAAACACACGTACTCCGAGCGTTGGGGGCAACGTGGTTAATTCCGTTTTCGATGAATATACGCAACCCTTATCCGTACTCGGTGCGACAGTCGGTTTAGGCCACAAATTCGGCACTATTGACATTCGCTTGGGTTACGAAATTAACAGTTGGTTCAATCTAGGCGCCAGAACGGCAATTACCAACGATGCATCTGCGAGTTTCTATTCGTATAATCGCGAAGAATCCGACATAATCGTCGACGGCATATTCTTACGCTGCAATTGGGAATTCTAACTCCCGGGCAATTACCCTCGAAAACGCGAACCGAAAATCGGTACCGAAGCGACCAATCTTTGCGGCCTCTTGACGGCCTGTATCACCGATCGACGCGTTAATGGTCGTGAATTATCTCATTCAAACGGGAAGTGGCGTCTTAACGTTTCTTAACGGACACTTAAACACTAATCTCGATGATGCCGTCACCCTGACCACCTCCGCACGCGGCCGTCTTCACGCTCTCGGGTAGGTCCGCCCAGGCCTGGATCACGGCCAACAGTTCGAGGTCAACGTCTGAAAATTCGCCGGATTCTGCGCCGTTTTTTGAGGCCCGCTTCTTTCCCCCGTCTGCTGCCAGCAGTCAGGCAGACCAGATCATCAGGGTGTTGTCATTACTGCCGCTGACGATCCGCATGTCAGCAGCGGAAAATTGATTCTTGAATACACCTCGGGCTCTGCATAGAGTTAAAGAGCCTCACGCAGATCTGCCACGGGAGGTTTCATGTTCGACTCTTTCTCTACACAAAAGTCGGGATACAGCTCCATGTTCCACTATCGTTTTCTGCTGCTGTTCTCATTCATTGGTGCCATGGCTGCCTGTTCACCGGCAACGTTTGCCCAGTCACAGTACGGTGGCGGCTTTTCCGAAATGATGGCGAACAAGGAGAGCAACGGGGTGCAGTTGTTGGCAACACGAAAAAAACGCGTTGATCGCGTTGCCCTGGCACCCCTCGCCGTTATCCAGGGTCATCTACCCGATGCCGAAATAACCGAGGCGTTGAGAAAAACGGTCGATTGTGAATTCGTCGATACACCCCTCAAGGACGCCATGGATTTTGTCGCCGAGCAGCTTGGTTATCCCGTCTTCATCGATGAACAATCGCTTGCTGAAGTTGGCCTGGGTGTTGATGAGACTGTCAACCTCTCGGTAAAGAACTTCCAGTTGGAACACCTGCTCACGCAGATGCTGTCTCAACTTGGTATTACCCACATGGTGATCGATGGGAACGTGAAAATTACCACCCTGGAAAGGGTTGAATCCAATCTTCAAACGTGTGTCTACCCGGTGGGTGACTTGTTTCCCTCATCCTCGGCTTCCCATGATGCTGTGATGGCGCTGTTGACTTCCGTGGTTGAGCCGGACAGCTGGCAGGACGTCGGAGGAGCTGGCACGATCGACTCCCTGAATTCTTCCCTTATTATCAGCCAGAATTACAAGGTTCATCAGCAGTTAGAACATCTACTGGATGTGTTTCGGGAATTGCGAGATGACACTTCCAGCCGGAAGCAGTTACCGGTCTTTTACGGATCGGGCGCGGCCTTGGACAAGCAGGCTATCCGTGCTGCACTTCGCCATGAGATTCGTCTGCCGGAATCCCAAATGACGCTCAACGAGTTTGCAGGTTTTCTCTCTGAAGCAACGAAGGAAAATGTGTTGGTCGATCAACGAGGGCTCGAGGATATTGGTCTGTCTGTTGTGCAGACCGCCCTGTTTCAGACCGGCTTGTCAAACATGTCGGCGCGACGAGCCCTGGATAGCCTCGGCGGCGGATTGGGCTGGCAGATTCATGCTGGAGCGGTCGTCATCACCTCCAAGGAGGGAGTCGAGTCTCTTCTCGACACGCGGGTCTATCCTGTGACGCAGCTGATTTCCGGCAATCGCAGCAGGTCGCCAGGAAATGCAACCGATCTTGATCATCTGGTCGAGGTTATTATGAGTAATGTAGCCCCCGACAGTTGGGAAGATGTTGGTGGGGCCGGGATGATTGTTCGGATCATGGAACCACCGGCCATGGTGATCGTACAAGATGATAGAACTCACTCGCAAATCGTTAGTCTGCTTTCAACGATCAACGGGATTTCCCGACATGAACAGAAGTCCACGCCCCACTCGGCCAGCCCTTCAAGTTCACAGACGCTGCTGACAGTGGTTTACGAGCGGCCTGTTCCAGCGAGTAGCAAGATGGAGCCAATCACGGCAATTGAACTGGCCGAGACAATCCAGAAGTTGCTCGGCATCAAGAATGTCGCCCGGCGTGGCTGCATGATCCATGTGGTCGATGACAGGGTCGTGGTTCGCCAGACAGCAGCGAAACACCATCAGATAGTCGACCTGCTCCAACTGCTCTACCCAAATTATGGCATTCGCGGTGTGGGCCGGAGCGGTGGTTTCTTTTAGCTTGCCACCGGATACTGCCTGCAGCCTCGACCATCTTCATTCTGCTTCGTCCGCCTACGGCCGACTTCGCAGAACGAGAGCCCTGACGGCGTCCTTCACGCTCTCGGGTAGCTCGGCCTAGCACTCCAGCAGGAGCAGCGTTAGCTCGCTTCGCTCCGCGTCGTCCAGCTTGGCCCAGATCCAATCCAGCAGCTCCATCCCGAGCTCCGGCGTCGTGCTGGTTTGAGGCCCCAATGCCTTTTCTTCCGCCCGTGCCTGTCCGCCCGCTGCTTCGGTCTAGGAAGGCAAGGACCGCTCTTGCTTCCAGAGCCGGTGGATTCGCTTGCGATTCACTCGCCAGCCTTCAGCGATCAATTCCTTGTAGATTCGCGGTACACCATAGCGGGGATGACGCCGGCAAAGCCGTCGCATCTCCCTGAGCAACTGTTTCTCGTTGTCCGAAAGTTGCCGCTCATAACGAGCATTACAAAGTACGTTCTTATCATGTTTTCCTACCGAGAGGGATTTGCTTTTCCACGCGGCCCGGCACCTTTACTTTCCATTTTTCCACTCGGTAGTCCGACCTGAGACGATGGCTGTGCGCATCCTGACAGTGAGGCGCTTCACGACCTTCGGTTGCTTGTCATAGAGATTCTCTTGTTCGTATGGATCAGCCTCGATGTCGTAGAGTTGGCCGCTCCGGCTCAAGTCGACACGCCACGGAGCGAGGGTGTCCATCTCCTCGACCTCGGCTGAGTACTTGTAGAAACCGCCGGACCCTTGCGTGTCGAAAATCAGTTTCCACTTGCCTTCACGGATCGAAAGAATGCCGACGTAGGATTGAGTGATCATTGATTCTCGCCCCAGAGTCGCTTCGGATTCGAAAAGCTGGGCACTCTGGTCAATCCCGTCCTCGGCGGCCCATTTCGGTAGCTGAGAACCCACGAGTGTGGCCACCGTTGGCAGAATGTCTGTCAGGCAGAGGAGGTTGTCATTCACTGTTCCCGCCTCGATCCGACCGGGCCAGTGCGCGATGAAGGGAACACGCGTCCCGCCGTCCCAGACGTCGGTCTTGTAGCCTCGATAGGGTCCGGAGGAGTCGTGATTGTGTTGCCTAAGCTCCTGTTGGTCATGCTTCGGTCCATTGTCGGAGGTGAATAGGATGAGTGTGTCCTTTTCGACTCCGGCATCTGCGAGAATCTTGCGAACCCTGGCGACACTTTCATTCACCCAGGGAATGCGATCGGCGCGGGCGCCGATTCCGGTGTGCCCTGAAAAGCGATCGGGAGGAAGGATCGCACCATGCGCTGCGTTCAATGCGAGATAAACGAAGAATGGTTTACCGGATCCGACAGATGATTTAATGAACTTCTCCGCTTCATCGACATAGAGGTCATCGACCGTCTGGCGATCTACGGCGGGATCCAACATGAGCCCCGTTTTGCTGCGTTGAGGGTCATTGATGACTCGATCATTCCGAATGAAAACGGGAATCCTGGTGCAGTTGGAAGGCGTGCCGAAGAAAGTATCAAACCCCAGTTCGATAGGTCCGCCTGTAATCGGAGCGCTATGGTCAACTCGACGACTCACTTCTGCAAGAGCTGCACCGCCACCTGGTCCGTGGAGATGAGAACCGAAATGAAAGTCGCCAGGATCGCCCTCGACCGGTTTCCAGCCCAGGCCGATGTGCCATTTGCCGAAGGCGGCCGTTGCATAGCCTTTGCTCTTCATTACCGAAGCAATCGTGGTTCGGGTGGGAGGAATCAGTGGCTTGCTGTAACCGGGAAGCACGCCTTCGCGAAGGAAGGTGCGCCAGCAATAGCGACCGGTGAGAAGTGAGTAGCGAGTCGGAGTGCACACCGCGTGGGGCGCATGAGCGTTGGTAAATCGCATCCCGCCATCGGCCAAAGCGTCGATCGCAGGGGTGCGCACTTTGCCTTTCTTCGGTTGGTTACACGAAACATCTCCCCAGCCGAGATCATCAGCGAGAATCAGAAGAATGTTCGGCTTGGTGCGGCTGCCTTCCTGTGCGGCGGCACGCTCATAACAGCACCATGAATTACCGATGACTGCCAACGCGATCAGTAGTGCGTTAATTCTCATATTGCGTTCCCATGGAGTTCTTCGTCCTGAAGTCGTTCTATTTCTTTACTGGCTGGCCAGGCTTGCGCCGGGCCGGCGCAGCAATGCTCGGATGCATATCGGCGCGCCACGCATTGAATAGCTGGCCGAGTTCGCGAACGACCTCTGGATGCCTGGCCGCGACGTCGTGTTGTTCGCCAACGTCAGATGCAAGGTCGTACAACTGCCAGGCGGGAGGATGACTCTTCGAGTCGATGTTCTCATTCAACCGCACGAGTTTCCAATTGCCTTTTCTTATGGCGCAGTTGTGTTCCCTTGATCGGGGCTTGTAAAGACCGCCGTCGCTCTTAGGAAGCCGACTGCGGTTCTGCCAACACAGCCAGTCATGCGGCTCGCCCTTCTCCTTGCCTGTCAGGTAAGGTAGCAAGTTAACGCTGTCGAACTTTTCCGCCGGCATTTCGAGTTCTGCCGCAGAGACCACCGTTCGATAGATGTCGGCACTCGACACCATCTTGCTATAGACCGAACCGGCTTTGAGATGCCCCGGCCAGCGCATCATCATCGGTACGCGGATTCCACCTTCAAAAACGTCGAACTTGTGGCCGCGAAATGGACTGTTGTTTGCATAGTTGCGAGAATGACTGGCGTATTGTTCCGTGCTGCCGCCACCGCCATTGTCATTGAGAAAAATGACGATCGTATCGTCGGCTATCTCTTGCTTGTCCAACTCGTCGAGGACTTGACCCACGGCGCGATCCATGGCGAGCTGCATTCCCGCATAGATACGACGGTTCGGATCCTTGATCGTCTTGGCGAACGGCGCGATGTCATCGTCCAGAGCATGCAGCGGCGCGTGAACTGCGTTGAAAGCCAAGTAGAGAAAGAACGGCCGCTTCGCGTTTCTCTCGATGAAGTCGGCCGCCTCCGTTCCCCAGAGATCGGTCAGGTATACCGGCGACTTTTCGAACTTTTCCTGCCGTATGACTCTTGCGCCGGCCCAGAACGATGAGCCACCCCCGGTGATCGCCACGCACTCGTCAAACCCGCGTGTCAGTGGGCCGGGCAGTTGCCAGTCATCTTTCGAGTTACCTGATAGATGCCATTTCCCGACCAGGGCGGTTCTGTATCCGTTCTGTTGAAACGGCCTCGGCAGAACGGTTGAGCGCAGGGCCAGTTTCTGCTGGTTTGGCGCATTGAAATTACCGTACACCCCGAAACGCTGCTGATGACGTCCGCTCATCAGCCCCATTCGTGAGGCCACGCAGATCGGGGCGGTAACATAGGCATCGGTAAATTTCACACCTTCGTCGCACAGACGATTTAACGCGGGCGTGGGGATGTTCAATTTGCCAAAGCGTTCGACGTCGGCGTACCCCATGTCGTCGGCCATGATCAAGATGACGTTGGGCTTGGATCGCTTTGCAGGCTCTTTCGCCTTTGCCATGCCTGTAACCACGACGGCAACTAGCAGAAACGCCAGTAAGGTGAGTATTCGCATTAGGTTGTTTGTCCTTGAGGGCCTACTTCTTTACGGGCTGTCGAGTCTCACGCCTATGCGGACCGGTGTTTTTACTTTCCGTCGCCTGACAGCACCTTGAGACGGATGTTTCGAAAGGCGACCTGGCAGCCTTTGCCGTGATCCTGCAGGGCGATCACACCCTTTCTGCGCGACATCCGCTTGTCATCGTCGCTGACTTTGGAAAAGACTACGCCGTTAATCTTCTGGGTAAGAGTGTTGCCCTGGGCGATGATCTCCATGGTGTTCCAACCGTTTTTCCGGTAGTGAGCAACAATCTCTTCTTTGGTGGCGACTTGCTTGACGGACTTTTCCCCTTCGGCCGTGATCGCAACTTCCTGTCCAGCAGTTGCCATGAAGAAGCGAGCCTTGTGGGCGGGGTCGTCCTTTGTAAGAAGCGAGTGGTGCCAGAGGCCCATCTTATTCTGCGGGGCGACCTCGACCTGGTAGCCGAAAACCTGGTGGTCGCCCTGGTCATCGCTGCGGACTTGAACGCCCGAGTTGCCGGC
>Ga0302132_10000786_pt1 | contig 18022 bp, 17 predicted proteins | sample CB9_321_MG_FD_203113 | JGI IMG/M metagenome (GOLD analysis project Ga0302132, IMG submission 203113) | Marine microbial communities from Western Arctic Ocean, Canada - CB9_32.1 | ecosystem: Environmental > Aquatic > Marine > Oceanic | place: Canada: Western Arctic Ocean | collected 2017-09-19
GTCTGCATACAACGGTGAGAAGTTCAACCCTAAGCAGACGAAGTTCCACAACTTCCGAATGCAGCATCAGGTCCAGGTCCTCGTTAGCTATCAGCTACGTCTTCCGCTTATCCCTGGTATTGTAAGCCCCGCTGAGGCAATCCCAGCACTGACTGGTGGTGCCTTCGTCATCGGAGCAACTGGCCTTCACACTGTCGTAGAGACACGAGCAATGGAGAGGTGGGACGGACTGAGTGCTACTGGTACTTGGCTCGCACAGCCTCTTGCACGATTCCCACTTGCTGGGCCTACCTCGCTGGCTCCTCTGACGGCCTCTGCTACTGACGTTCTCGTCCGTAAGCGGACCAGTCCTGACGCACTTAGTCAGGCAGGTGACTACTTTGTTGACCGTGAAGCAGGAGTTATCTTCTACTACTCTGCATCCCAGGTAGCTGTTCCAGCCAACCTGCTCGGAGAGACAATCACTTACTACAGCTATGAAGTTGCCCCGGCAGCCTTGAGCATTTATGCTTCTGTTGTCCCAGTTACTGGAACTGCCCCTAAGAACGGCGACTTCCTGGTATGCGATGTAGATAGTAACTTCGCTGTAGAGACTTCGGTAGTAGCAGCAACTTGGTCTAACTTCCGTATCGGACAGATCTTCGGGTTCAAGACGTATCCCAAGGATCTAACCCATAGGGTTAAGACTCAGTACACACAGCTTGGCAATGTTAACGCAATGCCAGGAACAGCAACAGCGGGTCTCCCAGAGACGCTCACCTACTCAGGTGGCGCAGACAAGGAAGTCCTCGTTAGCCTGATCAACAGGTAATTAGGAGTAAGGGGAATAAAATGAGATTTACTTTCAACGATAACGTAAATATCAGCCTGAAGACTCCCAGTGGAGACTCGGTCAAGCGACAGGATTTCCTGCGGATCAAGAATGTATTCTTGAACGATGGTGTAGATTACACCACCGGAAAGCAGGTGAAGTGGGATGACATTCTGAACACTTCGAACGCAGGACCACTTCTACCAAAGGTTGTAGTTAGCATCATCAAGGAGGCTGCAGAGCCTCTGATGATTGGCACTGCCCTCTTGGATCGTGTTCAGTACAAGCCATACACAACTTTCGTGATGCCAGCCCTCGGTGCGATGAACGCCGATGACATTGCGGAAGGTGGCCCGTACCCTGAACACCAGCCAAACTTGGGTGGTGCGACCGTAACTGCAAACGTTGGTAAGGTCGGTATGGCTTTCGGTTTCACCGAAGAAATGCTGCGGTACTCTGACTGGGATTTGATGGGGCTGTACATGAGGCAGGCTGGTAGAGCTATGGTTCGCCATAAGGAAACCAAAATCTTCCAGCACATCCTCGGACTAGGCGTTGTGGCTTATGACAACGCAGACCCGACTACATCACTGTTTGGTGTTACACACGGCCGCGCACTTGATGGAACCGCCAACGGTTCTATGATCATGGACGACCTGTTTGACATGCTTGCAGCAGGAATGCACAACGGCTACCAGCTGAACACCATTCTTGTTCACCCGCTTACCTGGCTCATGTGGGTCAAGGATCCGGTTATGCGAGCGTTCGCGCTTCAGAACGGTGGTGGAGCAATGTTCCAGCAGTGGGGTGGCAATGTGCGAATGAAGGATCCATTTGGTGATCCACGACAGGGTATCTCCAACGGACGAGACATCGTCCCAGGTGTTACCGGTTCCGAAGGTGGAAACGCAGCAGGCGCAGCAGCGTCGGCTATCGAAGAGTTCAGTAGCCAGATGACTTCTAGTCCTCAGCTGCCGTCCTACTTCCCGTTCCCATTCCGGATCCTAGTCAGCCCATTCGTGCCGTTCGATCCTGAGACACTACTGACTGACGTCATCGTCTTCGAGGCAGGCTCCCTTGGTGCCCTACTTGTAGATGAGGAGCTGACCACCGACGAGTGGAATGACCCCCGGGTTGACATTCGGAAGATCAAGCTTCGTGAGCGTTACGGTATCGCGATCTATGACGAGGGCCAGGGCATCATGGTCGCAAAGAACGTTAAGGTTGTTCCGAACCAGGTCGTGCTGCCAGCAACTGCTACCTACAACGTAAGTAACAGCATCGCTGACATTCCGATGAACACTCCGACCGTCTAATAAACGGCAGGTAAACCACTAACCAAAGAGGGTCGGGGTCATTTGGCCTCGGCCCTTTTTAGTTAGATTTGCTATACTAGCTAGCACGGTAGGGAGTTACCGGAGAGAACATGCAGAGAGAAAGAGCACCATTAGATGTAGCTGCCCTTAATGATTGGGTAGCTGGTCCAGGCGCAGATAAGCGACTCAGTGAAGCTAAGCAGAAGCAGATGGAAGTCTCTATGAAGAGGCAACTAAAGAACCTTCAGCGAGAGTCAACGAGATTTCAGATTGAAGAGGAGGCAGAGGTCACACTCAGTGTGTCTCTGCCCTCGGCCCTTCCCTCTGATGAGAAGCTTGATGAGATGAAGTTGCTATATGCCGCACTAGACGATAGGGAAGCAGAGATTGAGAGTCTCGAGAACCAGATCGCTGTGTATCACCAGATGAGTCTATGGGATAGGCTCTTGTTTCTATTCACGGGGTAATCGATGGCAGCACCAATAGTTGAAAGCGTTAACCCATCTAACACCCAAACGGGTGTTGTGCTGGGCTCCCCGATTACGATTGTCTTCGACAGGGAGATTGATCCAACAACTGTTGGGCGAGCCTTCATCCTTGAGGGTGCTGATAGTGACAGATGGACTGGGCCAGACCTTATCCTCTTTGATAGGCCATCCACGCCCGCACCAGACTACTACCTCGACTCCCCCGGATATCGAGGCATTGTCCAAGGAACATTTGAGTACATTAAGTTGGACGCAGGTGGTGACTCAGTAAGCTCACCCACCTACGACCCCTCGGCCAGTACATTTAAAACTAAGCTCGTCTTCACACCAGACAACGTCATGGCCCCTGGAGTAGAGTATAGGGTGTACGTTGCTGGAGATGAGAACTCCGTCGACGAGATCAAGGTCGGCATTGCCTCTAGAACAGTAGGTGATGCAGAGCTTGGAGCCAACCTTGGAGCCGGTCTTGCCGTCTTCAGTGGTGGGTTCACCGGGACAGCTGCTAACCAGTATGCTGTCCAGATTGTTCTTGGTGGTGCTCCCGGCACAGCTAAGTACAATTGGTGGAGGACCTCGAACCCTCTCCTGATCCGTACGGGAACAGTGAGTCAGAATGAAGTCCTTCTTAATAACGGAGTCTATCTAGCCTTCACAGGCACAGATTTCCAGGTAGGTGATCAGCATACGTGCAGAGTTGATGTACCCGAGTACATGACCACCACGTCTACGTTCACCTTCACAACCGGAACGGGGAACATTACAACTGTCCCCACTACGACTAGCACTAGTATCATTGGCGATGTGGGAGTCCCAGTAGCTGCTACTGTATTTGCTGTGAGTGAATCCACCCCTAAGGATCTGGCTACTAACGTAAGCAGATCTACAAGGGTCTTCACGATCACCTTTACCAACACTCTTGCCTCCTCTATAACTGAGGAGCAAGTCATCGTGGACATCCTTCCTGCACTCGGCGTCTTCGACGGTAGTGTGGCTCAGGAGAATGCCCCGAAAATTCTAAGTGTCAGTGGCAATACGCTGACCATCCAAATCTAAGGGAGGATTCATGGATAACGCTTTCTTTTCGGTTCTTCGTCAGTACAAGAACGCAGCAGGGGACACCATCAGGATTGATGAGATCAGTCTGAGTGGCTTCTTCATGCGTAAGAATCTGTATGGCAACTGGGCTAGGGGGCGTGACTATAATGCTACCCGCAACACTCCAGGCGAACCGTACTACGACTTGAACGACCCCATCTTCCATTGCAATACGCGTGGGAGAAAGGTGTCCTCAACACTGCTTAATCTTGGGGAGCCACGAACAGTGTCTACCATTGACATGGTTGGCTCATGGACAGCTATTGCAGCTGGACCCGACTATGACAACGTTACCTGGCGTGGTGGGGTTGTTGATCTAACTGACCTACCGTCAACAGGAGACACAGTCTAATGACCACAAAGGCAAGTCTGATCGCTGACGCGATGGCCGATAAGGCTAACTCCAACCATTGGGGGGCACAAGTGGCTACCTCTGGAGCTCTACCTGTAACAGGTAAGAAGGGGGAGATGCGACAGGTTGCCGATGATGGTGATGGCAATCCAGCGCTCTATGTTTGGGACGAGAGTCCAGGCGTCTGGAAGAAGGTTGGTGACCCTGACCTTCTTGGTGGAACACCTGACCTGCTGAAGGCTGCTGGAATCAGCATGACCTTTCCTGCTGCAGGCACCGACACTATTCTTGAGAGGATCCTGTGGCCCTCCACTCTATCTGAAGTGGCCTACATCCACATCGCTCCTATCGGAGCTACTGGTACGGGGACCCTCAAGGTTGAGAAGGGTATGTCACAAGGAGGGAACACCCTTCTGGCTGGTGCGGGATTCGACCTCGCCACCCTCACTGGCAACACTGTCACTTCTCTAAGCCTCTCAGCTGTACTTGCAGATATCAGGGGTGGGATGACAGACGCTATCACTGTCTCTTTTGTTAATGCTGACGTGCCTCATATCATCGCATTCCAATTTAAAAACGAGGTATAAGCAATGCCAACATATGAAACAAGATCTGAATGGCAAGCGGCGCAAGGCGGGGGTGGAGCGAGTACCCCCGTGGAGACAGTGCTGGAAGGCGCAGTCGAAGGCTCCGCTACCGATGTCATTTCGGTGCCGGAACTCAAGGCCGCGGCCACTACCACAGAATCACCCACGGAGACTACTTTCTAATGACTGCACCTACACTTCCAAATCTGACATGGAACCCCTCAGCCGTCACGGCCTTGGCGAGCCCAACGGGCCAGGATATGCTCGACGCCATCGCGGCTCTACTGACTGCTAGCACGCATTGGCAGGTCCAGAGTCATGCGGCTGGCTACGTCGAGGCATCCCCGAAGTCGGTCGATGCCGCGGTTCGCGACTGCCGCATCCTGTTTTCCAGCGACAACACCGCCGGAATGTGGCTTGACTCCATACCCAGCGGCAGCGCCGTCACGATGGGGATCGCCCCGTATGGCGGGGCCGGAACGCTCGCGGGATACAACGACGCGGACCCGTACAGTGACGGCAAGTTCTCCGGGTACTCCCGCATCTTGCTAAACACCATCGAGAATCTGTGGATCATTGAGTGTGAGGAAATCCTGTGCATCTGCGGGGAAAACACGGGCACCAACTACGGTCAATACGGGGGACTCGCGGGCGCATGGCTCCGCGCGTTCACGTCGGCGGCGACGGGGGACAACGATCGCTTGTGGGGCATGGCTACGGCACCCTACGCCAAGAGTTCGAGCTACTGGAGCGTCGCTACAAACTGGATGTCGCACTACGCCAGTGCGGACAAGCACCACTGCGGGTACTTCTCACCGACATCGGGGTGGACCGCCATCGTGCGGCTCGAAATGGTGACCGTCGCGATGACCGGCAACGGGTATTTGACCGACGAGAGCGGAGCACAGGTCGGCTTGCCGTTCCACTACCGGCACAGCGCAGCTCCGTACAACTTTGTCGGCGCAGCAAGGCAAATGTGCATCACGGAGGACCGTCTTAGTCGGCTGAAGTTGGAAGTCGGCGGCGTGGTGAAAAGGGTCGTATGGGGGTCGGGTCGAACCACGGTGGCGGACGCTCTCGGCTTTTTCAACGTCTAGGTCGGGGCTGAAAGTTCCGTTGGCTGGTGGGTATACCTAATTGACGAGTAAGGGGGAGGAATGAGAAATACATATCAGGACAACTCAGTTTTCAAGCTGATCGTCAGACTGACAGACGCCGAAGGTAATCTGTTCGACCCATCAGTTGGGCCGACGGTAGATATCTTTGCGCCTGGGGATGACACCTCAGACGACACGTCAGCTGACGTCCTCAACGCCTCTACGGCTTCCCTTGGAGACGTAGGGCAGCAGGGTACCAACCTGGTAGTCAAGGAGGCTGTAGGGATCTACTCCTATGTCTTCCCTATCGTTCCTGATGCAACTATCGGCAGCTGGACTGACAGGTGGAGCTTCACCAATGATGGCGTGCCTACTACGGTCGACTTCCTCTTCTCAGTAGAAGAGAGGGTTCGGTTGGAGAGCAGTTCTCTCAGTGTTAACCAGTGCATCGTCATCACCCTTGACTCAACCCTTGCCGATATAGCAGGGAGCACTCTTGGCACAGACGTAGAGATTCGCTTCTGGACCCCTCTATCTCCCATGTACTCATCCACCACTCTTGTCATGCGAGAGGCTGGTGGGTATCTGCGCGGAGTGGACGAGAGCACCATTCTCCTTGCCCTTTACCAGGCAGGACTTGAAGCAGACATCATTACCTTCCAGGCCATCACCAATAGGCAGTGGTATGAGCACGCAAGAAGGAAGTGGGTCACTTGCATGGCAGCTAGGAATGTGATGATCAACCTCTCCAACAACCTAGTGAAGAAGAAGCAGCTCGCTGACCTTACGGTTGAGTATGACCTCTCCTGGTTCTCTAAGATTGATGAGCTAGGAGACTGCGTGTCGGATCTTAGCCCTGTACTGGAATCGGGAGGAGAGCTGAGTATCGGTGCATCCTACAAGGTCCAAACAACCACCAAGGGTGTCAACGACTCTGATTTCCCCAACATCGGTAGAGGGTTTCAGAAGAGTGGGGCGCGTGGAGGTGCAAACAGCAGCGTGTACACCGGGGGCAAGTCCAGGAGTGTAAGGACCTACAGGGCAAAAGGCAGCACGAGTAGGGGCACTAATAGTAGGGGTAAGCCTGGGAAGTGGGGCAGTGGAGAAGGCTTCTAGCATATGTCATTCAATCCTTATGTGAATTTGTCGAATACAGAAGCTGATCTCCGTAAGGAGCTCACCGACATGTTCTTTGGCAACGACTACGAGGTGGCCAAGGGGCATAGAGTGCTGTTGCGTCGAATGCGTAGGGACTCTAATGACCTCCCCATCGCCTGCGAGTGTGTTGATGAACTAACCCAGGAGGCAACGCCTAAGTGCCCCTCCTGCCTAGGAGAAGGCTGGCTTTGGGACGAGGAGTGGGTAACTACCAGAAGAGTTGATATCGGCAGCACCGCCAACAAGCTCATTCTAAAGAACATGCATATGGGCCCTGGCATCGTTAACGTAGATACAATCGTATTCTTCTTTGAGTTCGATGTGCAGCCTACATGGTATGACAGGATCGTTGAACTCCGTGAAGACATCAACGGGACCCCACTTATCCCCTATAGGCGATATAAGGTCCACCGCCCTCAGTCGGTTATTGACTACCGCAGTGATAATGGTAGAATTGAATTCTATGCAGTTTATGTTTCACAGAAAGACTCTATCCAGCAAGGCAACACCTTTAGGAAGTAACAATGGCAAATGAAATCAGAGACTTCGTTCCTGAGTCCCTAACGTGGCCAGACAATGTTGTTGTTAACATCTTGGAAAGTGCTGCAGTGGGTGATGATAATCCTATCGCAGCCCAGTACCGCTCTTCCATTAAAAGATACCCAGCTATTGATACTAGGGGCTTCTTTTCTCTTGTAAGTCAGGCGCTTATCGACTTTCAGGACCGATCTAACACAGTTCCTGCTGAAAGGATCAGTCTTGTGGAGGAGGCACCCCCCACAGATGCCCAAGCAGAAAGGATTACGTTTAAGCTCTTAGAGAGACAGCCAGGTGCTCATTCTGGTAGAATCCCTGATGTTCTCTCAAGTGGAGGGGATGTAGTTCGTGAATGGAGACCTCGCATCAGGTATATTAAGAAAGACCCAGTTAGCCCACTCCAAAGCACTATCGTGATGGGACAACACTTTGACAACGTGATAGAATTTACGTGCTGGGCCCAGACGAATAAGGAAGCTGATTCGAGGGCTCTGTGGTTTGAAGAATTTATGGACGCTCGTCATTGGTACTTTAAGTATATGGGAGTTGACGAGTGCATCTTCGTGAAGCGTCTTGCAGACAAGTATTGGGAGGACTCCCGTACGGCAGGCAATTCACTGAAGAGTAGGTCCATGCACTACTATGTGAGGACTGATCGCACTTTTGAGATCAGCGCTTCAGTTCTTAGGGATTTGCTAGTCAACATCTCCGTTGGGGCTGGCTAGTTAGGGAGGATCTAACGGGATATGGCTTTTTACAACTTTCTGCCTGGTGTACAGCCTGAGCTAATCGACACGCCACTCGTGGTCGACGTTCTTGACCCATCACCAAGGGTTCTAATTATCGGCACAGCGTCGTCGGGTGCGAGTAACTCTCCCATCCCAGTCGCCACTGTCTCAAGTGCACGCTCTACCTTTGGTACAGCAGGCACACTACTGCGTGGCATCTATGAGGCTAAGGCCCAGGGTGCAAAGAATATCGTGGCAATGAGAGTAGGCGGGTCGCCTGCTTCTGTCAGCGCCATCGGTGGAGTCACTGGCTACACTGTAACGACTGACCTCATGGACGACGCCGCCGGGGGACGGTACCTACTCTGGTACACGGCATCTACTGGCCAACTGGCTATCCTTGACAGTGTGACTGGCGAATGGATCTACGACAGCCTAGGGGTACTTGCCCCATTCAGCAGTGGCGTTACGGTTGCTCTTGCATCTGTTGCCTTCACTACTGGTGGCGTTGACATCGGTTCTATTAGCGCACCCGTTGCAATGGAAGCCGTTCCTGGCGGGGCAGGAACGTACGTTGCTGGTACCGACGGCACTGGCTGTGTCTTGATGGAGCAGTGGGAGCGTCTTCACGATGCCTACGAGCTTCTAGACTTCGCTGAGTTCGACATTGTTGTCCCTATGTGCGTCCATATTGACGAGGTGAATGTTACTGAGCTAAGTGTCTCTCAGATCGCCACTCGTGGTCTTGCGGGTGTCTCAGGGTACCCCACTGAAGGATCTGCTCAGGACGTCCTAGGCAAGGTCTTTGTCCAGGAAGTCAACGGAACAAACTACTTCTGGTGGGATATTGATGGTGACGGCGTCGCAGAGATCGTCCCTAGTGTCGGCTCTGCTGGCCCAAGTGCTGATGCAGATGGTGATGCTCTTGTTGCGGCTGACTTCCATGAAGTCAACTTCGCATATCAGCTAGCCAGCTTCTGCCACAACGCCACTGAGAGGTGGAAGTTCTGCCTAGGAGTTGTTCCGTTCAAGCTGCCGACTGGCTTTAGCCTTAGTGCTCTTGCTCAGTGGGTAGGGAAGCTGCCAGCGTACGCTACCAATCCGATCACTCGGATCCGGTTCATCAATGGTGTTGCCAACAATGGCACAGGTATGCTTGGAAACAAGTTCCTGGCTGGAAGAAGCGACTGGAGGGGCGGCGTTGTTGGAGGTGGATTCATCGCCACAGATGACGGGTTCCTTGATGGGCTTGAGCTAACTGACTCAGAAGACAACTTCGTAGACATTGGCAAGTACCTCAGCGTAGTCGGAGCGGCAGTAATCCACTCCAACAACTATGCGTCTGCGGGCTACATCTCTTCGATCGAGGCATCGTACGCTGGCTTCATTGCTCAGCTTGCACCTCAGTCTGCACCCACCAACAAGGCGATTCGAAACCTTAGGCTCATCAGGAGCCTTAAGGCAAGTAAGCTCGACGCGATGGCGGGGGTACGAATCGTATCACTGGTAAATAAGTCAAAGGGAGTCACCATCACTGACGCTCCAACGGCTGCTCGTCCAACGAGCAACTACACGAGACTGACTACGGTCCGAATCGTTAAGAGTGTCGTAGAGACGGTAAGGGCTAGCTCTGATCCGTTCATCGGTGAACCAAACAGCCCAGCTCAGCAGCAGGCTTTGCACACCATCATCGAGGATGCCCTCCAGGCACGAATCACTGATGGCAGTCTTCGAAGGTTCTCTTTGAAGCTATCTTCAACCCCGCAGCAGCGGATTCTCGGACAGCTTGTTATTGACTTGCTTCTGGTTCCAAGCTTCGAGGTAAGAACAATTCCGTTGACGATTACTCTGGCAGCAGACTAATCAAAATTACTGGGAGTGGGGGCTCTCGCCCCCCTCCCTTCCTTTAGGGAGGAAATTTAACTATGGCACTACCAGCAGGACAGCAAAGTAGAGCAAATGCCTATAACTCCTTCAGCGGAGTTGATATCAAGGCTGTTTTCAATAACAAGGTGGCTGTGCCACTTCAGGCGTTCTCTTATGCCATTCAGCGTGAGAAGGCTCCTATTTACACCATGGGCTATGCAAACCCTCGTGCTTTCTCTAGAGGAAAGCGAGGTATTGCTGGTACTCTAGTCTTCGCGATGTTTGACAAGCATCCACTTGTAGGCCGTAACCTCGGTGAGCTTAATGATCCACTATTCTCTGACAAATCTAACCCAGACAACTTGTTCTGGGCTGACGAAGAAGAGATCAAGCCAAGCGTTTCGTTTGGTGGTGGTGTCGCGTCCATTGCACTCAATGCAGTTGACCCAAATACCGCTCTTCCGGGCGTGGAAGGTGACTTCTTCGACGACCAGCGACTAGTTCTTCCGTGGTACTCTGACCAGATTCCACCATTCAACATCACTCTCACTGCTTCCAACGAGTATGGCGCAGTTGTTTCAATGAGTGTTGTCGGATGTGAAGTCGTTAACGAGGGCTACGGCATCTCGATTGATGACCTGGTTAGTGAGATGCAGTACACATTCGTAGCAAGGGAGCTCCTACCATGGGCCAAGCTTCCATCCAGTGACATCACCGAGGGGATCGCCCTCTAATACCTAGGAGTCCCACATGGCCGCAAGCATCGCGGGTTTAAGTTTCAGTGGGGCAGACGTTAAGGCATACGCGACAGTTCCGTATGTCCACTTTAAGAATGGACCAGGATATAAGGGAGAGGGGGAGCACCAGCTCCCCCCTCTCATCCGGCTCCACGATCTTCAGACTATCTCGATATCAGTCTATAGAGAGAAGAGTCCGGTAAGAGCTCTCGGATACAGAAATGTCCGGGGCTTTAGCCGAGGTGGGCGTACTATTGCGGGCAGCCTTATCTTTGCCCTTATTAATGAACACCCTCTACAGCCCCTACTAGATACCTGGGTGTATGAGTATTCGTACGATGTTGGCTATTGGGATGGACACAACTTCCCAGATCAGATCCCACCATTCAACCTCCACTTGATCTACGCAGCTGAACTCCCGTCAGTGATCGATCAAAGGACCCAGAGCAGGAAGTCCACCCCAACTCCAGCTTATGGTAGTATCAACATCCTAGGGGTAGACCTCACCAACGATGGTACGGTCACATCCATTGAGGATTTGCTTACTGAAAATACATACCAGTACATGGCCAGAGACCTTCATATCTTCTCTGGCGATCAGAACTCTCGCGAAGGCAAAGAAGCCTTCACATCGAGAGTGAACAAGGATGTCGACGGGCTTCGTCCCCGGGTCATAAGTTCTGATGATATTAGGGTCGCGACTCAGCTTGGGTTCTTGACTGCTATTGACCCCTCGCTCTCAGACACACAGGCAAGAGCACTGCAGGCAGGCATTGACAGCAGTAATGCCACCACAAATATCACTATCCTAGACCCTGGCACTATCGCCAGGGGGGATATGTCTCAAGTCATCACTGACATGCGGAGCGGGCCCTCGGTGCCTATCGAATAATGAGCACCTTCCAAATCCCCATAGAGCGAAGCACAGCCTCCTTCCAGTACGATTACTTCAGTGGAGCCAATATTGGTATCTACGTAAGAGACATTCTCGTCGCTAGTGCAGTAGCAGTACAGTTCGATCTCAACCAGAACAAGCTACCACTGTATGGCTATGCTTCCGACCTATGGGACGGAGTAGCCGAGGGCACGGTACAATGCTCAGGAGTTCTGGTCGTTAACTTCCAGTATGCTCAGTATGTGCCCACCCTGATTGCTAGAGTACACAACAATGCTCTCTCTGCCGCCGACCTATCTGCAAACAATTTTGCTAGAGGCATTGAGCGATCCAATATGAGGATGACGGGTGTGGTAGGCCAACCGATCGACCCCAACGTCCCTCTGACTCCTAACCAGAAGTCAGAGCTAAGAAAAACCTATTGGCAAGGGGATCCTTCATCATCGAGGAGTATCCATAATGCCCTCTCCAACACTAATCTTTCACGCCCCGATGAACATTCACTCCCATTCGACATCTTAGTAACTTACGGAGACGCGTTCGGTAACGAGCTACGCCGTCAGGATGGATTACCCTCACCTACACTTTCTGCTGTACGTAAACTACACCAGGTCCAGATACTTGGATTCGGTCAGCAGATCTCCGTGGGTGGAGAACCAGTTAGAGAGCATTATGCTTTCATCTGCAGGCAGGTAACATAAAAATGAGTTCAGTAGCAACACGATTGGCTAAGGAAGCCGCACAGAAGAGGCAGCTAGAAGAAGACGAGAAGGTCGAGGCAGCACAGGCAGCCCTAGAGCCCGCTGTAGAGCCCGCTGAGGACGCTGATGCGTCTGATGACGCAGATGATCAGGACCTAGATGAGGACGGACTAGGAGAGCTTCTAGCGGCTCTCCCCAATGGCCCAACAACAGACCAGGTTGAGGCCTGGAGGAAGACGTACAACTCTGTATACGCGCTGTCCCTTAGGGATGATGACTGGTACATTTGGCGATACCTAAAGCTAGGTGAGTGGAAAAATATCCAGTCACTTGCTGGCACTGTTACCCCTGATCTCGTAGAAGAGTTCTACAAAGCTCAGGTCCTTAAGTACTGCCTCATCTGGCCACGAGAGAAAGTTCTCGATCCAGTCAAGGCACAGGAGCTTCCAGCCAACCTCCTCAACCTACTCTATGAGGTGGTCATGTCAGGCAGTTACTTCATGCCAGCCGAGCAGGCTCTTCGCCAGACGATTAGACTTTAAGACTCCTGGCGGGGTCCACCTATGCTCGATAATAAAATCGACTCTGGAGGGGATCTATATGGCTTTCAACTTAATGATGGCCGTATAGTTCCCTTTCGTCTTCTTGCCTACGGTGAATATAAAGCAGTTACAAGCTCTTTGGGGCAAGGGACAGTAGATCCCTGGGTTCTCTGGGAGTACATCTTTGATAAGTGCGTAACAGACGATACACTCAAGGAGGATAAAGACAGCCTCGAGGCTGGGTTAATCCAGTCTGTCAGTGAGCTTATCATTGAGATGAGCAGCGCCGGGACAGCAGAGTTTACGAATAAGCTACTAAGTGCCTGTAGAGCTAAGGCTCAGCAGGTAGACATGAAGATGAAGGCAACTGTATGTAGAGTCTTCCCAGGGTATACTATGGAGAAGCTAGACAGTCTCCCCTTCCCCGATATATGCCAGATCTTTGCACAAGCAGAGGATGTCCTACTGGAAACCGGAGCTATTGTAGAGCCAGTAGTAATTTACGCCCCAGGTGACGAGGACAAACAGCGGGTTGGAGTCAACCCTGATGGGTCTAAAAGGAATATCGACTTTGAGTCTGGCCTGGGTGTCGTAAGCGCCCAGGAAATCGCAGGCTTGCAGGAGCAGCTTAAGGGGTAACGAATGGCTAACCTATACTCATACCAAGGGCCGGAAGCCGTTTGGAGCGACGAACAGCAAGAGCCCCTGTATCAGCACTCGGGCGCTAAGCAGGCGTTCGGCTGGGGTAAGGTTGCCGCACTCGGCGCGGGTGCATTATTTGCTGGATCCCACACATTCGCAGATGGTGAGACTGGCTTCACTAAAGCTTACCGAGCGAGCAAGGTAGCAGAGAGATTCATCCTCCCAGCAGGAATGGCATCTACATTCAGAGTCCCTGGATTCATCTCTCCATTCGTACAGCACAGTAAAATAGTAGAATCGACCGGCAAGGCTTTCAAGCCTATCTGGTCTGCTGGCACTTTCAACTCTCAGATGGCGCAGGAGATGATCGCCGGATTCCTGGGAGTAGAGCAGAGCAAGCTCATAGGTGCAGCCACTCATGGCATGGAGTGGGTGGAGTATGGCCCTAATAGCCACCTTGGCAAGATGGTCGAGCTCAAGACTGGGAAAGTCATTCAGGAAAATGTAAGGCTAGAGCAGCGCGGTGCATCCAGAGAAATCAGCCGCAAAGCGCAGGCAGTGCTCGCCATGCGAGCCCCAGACACACTAGAGAAGTACCGTAACTTACAGGACGCTGCGCGTGATAAAGCCGGGAAGCCCCTGGGTCCCGAAGCTGCTCGTAAGGCTGTGGCCAAGGCAATGGTCGATATCACCGAAGAGGCGGTAGACGAAGATTTCTTCTACCATGTAGACTCTAAAATTGATAAGGCTACAGGCAAGATAATTAGTCGTGGTCGGCATTCAGAATTCTTCCCAGTCCACGTATCCCACTCCGATAGGCTTGGAAGGGGTGGCTCTCTAGCATTTGACACTGCGCGCACTGTTTTAGCTGAAGGCTCTGGTCGTCTCAACGAACTGATTCGTACCCTTGAGCAGCAGGTTCCTGTACTAAGCGATATCATTGGTGAGCTACCTTTCCGCCTATATGGGAAGGAAGGCACCGCTCTACGAAACATGGCCATGTACGGAGGCCGAGCGGGTGCGGTCATGGCTGGTGGTCTGGCTATTAGCACTGCATCCTGGGCCAAGAGGCAGAATGATGCTTCAGGCATGCTTGGCTTCGGTGTTGCCGGGGGTTATCTTGCAAGCCTTGTCGGCGGCAAGAAGGCCCCTATTCTGCGTGCTGGAGCTGCTGCTGCAGCTGCCTCACTGCTCCCTGTATTCAAGCATGGCCTGTTGGAAGGAATCGGCGGCATATTCGCAACCCTTAACCAGGGGCGCGGTCTTATTAGCAATGCTTTTGGCTGGACCCCCATAATCGGCTCAGACTGGCGGCGGTTCTGGGAGTCAGCTGCTCCCGGCTCTACTGAGGCATCCACTGCTGCGGGTATGGGTATCCTCGGCGTTGGGGTCGGCATGTATATGGACCGCAAGCTCCGCCCCGAGATGTTTGCTAAGGTTAACCCGACCTCGCGTAGCCACCTCAAGGGCTTTGAGAAAGCTTTAGCATGGGGCCACTCAAAGATCAGCTCCAGTGGCACCCACTTCTGGAACTTGTATGGTCAGCGTAGAGCTGGTGGATTCGCCCGTCCAGGGGCAGCTGTCTCTAGCTTCCAAGAACAACTACAGGACGCTGCATGGGCTATCAACGAGCAATCCAAGCAGCGGGGCTGGTCCAGCAGTGGCACAGCTGATGTTCCGAGGCCCAGCTGGATGAGTGCGCAGATTAAACACGACCACCACTGGGCCGATAGGATCGTTAGCGAGACCAACCCGGTCAGGAGAGTTGGTGAACAGATTAAGGCTGCGTGGCATGGAGCTGAGCCGGGCGGGATCGTATCGAAGTCTGACATGGGCAAGAACTGGTGGCGCCAGGCTACAGCTGGCCGCGGTGTCCTCGGTTGGAGTCTGCCGTTCAAGTCGAAACACATGAATAGGTTCGTGGCTGTGGCCACTGCTTTCGCCGTCTTCACCGGTAAGGTATTCGCAACCTCTGAGTCTAATCAGAGGCTAAGCGACATCTATAGTGGCAAGGAGCTCCTGCCTCAGCGAAAGGGCCGGTGGTGGGAAGGCGGTGGTACGGCTTGGGAAGGTGGAGCTATCAGCCACTTCAAGCCTCACTGGCTGCCACTGGCTAAGTCCAGAGCTGTCGAGAAATCTGTCTGGGGAGAAGAACAAGCGCCGGGTGACTGGCTAGACCTCTCGCCGTCTCCAATTGGTAAACTATTCAGGAAGCACTTCACCTATGAGCTAGAAGAGATGCATTACAGAGATAGGCCATACCCGATTACTGGGCAGGCCTTCGAAGAAGTGCCATTCATGAAGTGGCTCCTTGACCCAATTGGCAAGCTCATTAAGCCTGCCAAGCTCATGCACGTTGATGAGTGGGCTAGGTACAACGACCAGACCACTGAGGTAGAGCTCAAGCACATGACGGACTCTATGGAGATCCAGCCTGCGTACGACCTCGGTGGTATCAGGCCTGGCGCTCCCGACTCCCCCTTTGAAGGCAAGCGTCGGTTCGGCCAGTTCTACTACCAGAACGTTGTCGAAGGTCCTGGTCTCTGGGGATTCACTGCTGGCCTTATAGGGAAGTACTCTGGTGGAGTAGACGTCCCCTTCACGCAGGGGTCTGTACTTCAGTCTGCAGGCAACATTGATTCCACTACTCGCAAGTTCTGGGGGATGAATCTCGGTGGATTCGGCTTCCTGTCTGAGCCTGTCCGCCGGTTCTTCCCGCGACCCCTTAGTGCGTTAGGTAAGTACAACCCTATTGCCAATACGATGCCGAGCTGGATGCCAGATGAGCTTAAGTATGGGGACCCATACGCTAAGGTGACGGGTGGTGAGTATCGACTCCCTGGTGCAGGCTATGCAGCTATGCATGAGGAGCTTGATGGTACTGACCCTGAAACCTACCCTCTCGTCTACAAGTACTCCATCCTTGCTGATGTAGCTCCATGGTCTGAAGAATTCAGAATTGCAGAGCGACAGGTCAGGTACAAGGTTGGCGAAGGTCTCATGAGTGATGCTGGCCTTGAGTTCATTCAGCGTGCTGACAGGCAGATGAAGGCCAAGAGAATGAAGAGGGAGTATCATGGATATATCAACTCCCTCAACGAGGAGACAAAGTCTCTCGGCATCATTGGCAAGCCAATTAACTTCGCATGGAAGGGCGCGATGAACCTCCTTCATGACATCTTCTCGCCCATTGAGAAGCTGGCTCCCCTCGGCATACGGCCTATAGAGAAGCTCTTCCCCTATCTTGATGCTGTCGGTGAGTACGAGGATACTGCCCTGTATGGCACCAGGCTTGCGTTCTGGGGAATTAAGGAATCGTGGCGTGACTGGTTCCGTCCCTTCATTAACCAATCCCTACACGATTACTTTGGGTGGGATGGAATACCTAAACATGTAAAGGAGGTTAGGGCTCTAAGCGAATACTATGACAAGCTTGAGTACTACAAGTGGAAGGGCCTTGAGGAGGGCGCACAAGAAGAGGGTGACTATGAGAAGTCTAAGCTATACTCTAAGCTGGCGAAGCGGACCGTCGCCGGCGTGAACCCATTTGATCGGATCGCTACAGTTAAGGCTGCTCTGCCTAAGGAAGAGCAGGAATTCTTCGAAGAATTCGTAGCAGAAACGGACGAGAGGGTCCGGTCTAGGATCATCGAGATGACCCCCGAGTCAATGAATGACATCTATGAGGCGCAGTGGCTTAAGGCCGATGCTATTCGTACGGGAGATGAGAGACTCAAGAGGCTCGTCGCTGATTGGGGGTCAACAGGTGGTGAGGATATCAGTGGAGCTAAGTGGAGCAAGTATCAGAGCGAAGCCCCTAGCTGGATGACCTATGGCGACTTTATGAAGTTAAAGAAGGTCGAGGGTACCACCGACATCCCTAATCCTAACTGGGTTGGCTTCAACCCCGCCGTTGACATCCAAGATGTTAAACTGAAGGTAGTCATGGATGCCGGACGTGATATTCATGACTTTTCTATGTGGGAAAGCCAGCAGAGACTGCTATCTCGTAAGCCATATCTCACAGGTGAGGTTGTAGGCCAGGCCGACTACTTCAATCCAATTAAGTCTCATGAGATGGCGCAAGGCGTCATTGCAGGCCAGGGGCTCGAGGCCATCGACTCCCGAACTATGAACTACCCCTCTCGCTACCCAACCCATACCCTTGATCTCGAATTCCAAGACACAAGAGATTCAGAGGTCAATAACTTCAATCGCAAGTACGGGCTATATAACTAATGTCAAACACTGGTGACGACAAAAAGCGACAGCCGAGGCGGCGCAATCCCTTTGGGAGTGTGATCAGCTACCTGCCTATTGCTGGAGCTGTAACGTATGGTGGGCTTGGGATGGCCCGTGAGATTAAAGCTAACGCTGGGACCTTTGCTACCCCTCCCACTATCTCTAAGAATGCCGCTCAAGGTATCAAGAACATGCGCGCCAAGAGTGCAGCCGCAGCGTCAGCTTCTG
>Ga0302132_10000788_pt1 | contig 17998 bp, 10 predicted proteins | sample CB9_321_MG_FD_203113 | JGI IMG/M metagenome (GOLD analysis project Ga0302132, IMG submission 203113) | Marine microbial communities from Western Arctic Ocean, Canada - CB9_32.1 | ecosystem: Environmental > Aquatic > Marine > Oceanic | place: Canada: Western Arctic Ocean | collected 2017-09-19
CGCTGCCCACGGGTGCGGCTATTACTTTTGACGATATCCACAGGCTACCAGGGCGTGTTCTTTGGTTTGTTCCCGCCGTTGGCGTCTGTTGCGAGTTGAATCCATTTTCAGAAGCTGCAAATGATGCTGGTGGCGCAGGTGTTTGAAAAGCGGGCTGCGGGAATGGGTTGGGAAAACTTCCTACTTGTTCGGTATCGCGGAAGGGATGTGTAATCGCGGTAGATTGTTCCGGTTGGAATAATCTACCGCCGCTGGGATCGATTTTTGGCAAACGCCACTGTGAACATCCAGCAAACGCAGCAAGACAAGCCACTAATGCCAAACAGCAGATGTTATTCAACTGTAATGGCAGAGGCATATTTTTAGTGTTGAATGATGTTGCCTGGCACATTGCGTTGTGTTGGTGGAGGAGAGGAACAAATAAAGAAAAACAGTAATCGTATTATTCGTGAAAAGTACATTTGGAGGTAAGACGAGTTTTAGTCGAATTTGGCTTATTCTGGAACAAAACACGGAAAACAGTTGGTCAGGGGGATTTGATAGCTAAGTTGAACTTGCGGGAATCGGTAATCTGGGAAAGAATACTGTGCGTTTTGATGTTAAGTTTTTTGTGACGACAGATTCACGATCAACGAGCGCTTACATGTTGAAATTTCAATGCGTTGGATGTAATGCATAAGAGATGATCGATCTTTCACCGGATCAGGCAAAAAGGATTTTGGGAGTATAAGAATGACGCGTAGAGTATCTGAGAAAATAGCATATGGTTTGTTGTTGGTACTGGTGGGGCTTATTGGGCCACAAAGTGCAACAGGAGATGATCTTACTGACGCCATCAAGAAAACCGAATCAACTTCGCGGCAGTTAATCGACGTACAAAAAAAGGACCGTTGGAAAGATGAAATAAAATCTGCGTTGAATTACGATCAGCTCAGTGCTGTTTTAAGTAAAGGTAAATCAGCTCGGAAATCAGAAATCATTGCCATTCGCGATCATTATATTAGTGCCTTGCCGGGCCTAACAAAAAAGTATCGGTTATTGGCAGAGCAAACACGGCAAGGGTTGGAGAGTTGGGTTCAGGCGCTGCCTTCTTTGAATTTGCAGCAGATACTGACGAAGCTCAAATCGCATCCACCTAAATATGTCGCATTAACACCGCAACAGGTCTCCACTCATCGACAGGCACTTGATGCAGCAGTCGCAAAGCTAACTTCCTATTTAAATACCAAGGGCGGAGATTATGATTGGAACTCCCAAATCCATTGGGACAGTTTACTGGCAGAATTGGCCAAGACGGATCCTAAGCTAGGGGTGTTGGATCGCTCGTTAAAGGGATTCTTTGGGCCGGATGTTGCCGGACTAGAGCAGTCGGAGTTTATTCAGCTACGCACGACATTGCGGGCATATATGAATGCAATTTACTTTACCAAGAACACCAAGAGTGAGGAGATGTTTGAAGTCCAAGTTACTCGTTTAGTTGAAAGCTTGACAATCTATTTGGAGACGCCTAACAACGAAAATGCGTGGAAAATTGGTCGAGTCATTGGCTGGTTCGAACGAGCGGAACAGGTAGCAGGTCTGCGTAATGAAGTTCGTTACCATTTCTTCCAACCCAATATTTTCTTGCATGTATCGCAACATCTAATATCTTCTGGTGAAAAACGAATCGTGGATCAGACTCAGGATGTTTCGCAGATTGTAAAGGGTGTGCCTGTAAAAGGAGTTGCAACGTTGAAGGGGCAAGTTTCATATGCGTTAGCGGAGAACAGTCAGCGAGCGACGATTAATGTGTTGCTCGATGGCACGATCTTAAGCAAGAATGTAGCCCAAAAATCAGGTGTGACTGTGAATACGAACGGGACAACAACCGTTCATGCAGAAAAAAGAATATCGTTTGATAAGAACGGATTCACGACTTCACCGTCTACAGGGAAAGCAACAACCAAGCTTGAATTAGGTAGTATTGATGCTCCTTCATCAACTTATGAGTCCATTGCCAAAACGAAGTTTATTAAAGGCCGATCGGGTAATGAAGAAGCAGCATCTCAGTTGTCGGTGGATTCCGTAACTAAGCAAATGAATGCCAATGTATTAGAATTACTTGGTGATGTAATCGACGGATACAAAATCAAAATCCGTGATCCGTTGCTACGGCGAGGTGGATTTCCCGAGCAGTTCAACACATCGTCGACGAAAGAGTTTGTCAATTTACAACTGTTGCAGACTGGTCGTTATCAGCTTGCTGCGTCCTCAGAGCCTCCCGTGTTGAATAAGAATACAGATGTGTCGTTGAGATTGCACGAGTCGTTTATACGTAATTTCACCGAAGTTGTACTTGGTGGTGTAGAGTTGACTGATGAAAAATTAGTCGAACATATGGATCGGTTTGGAGCAGAAATTCCGGATGAATTAAAAACCGGACCGGGCAAAAAGAGTTGGGCTATAACGTTCTCTAATACACAACCAATTAGCGTTGGATTTCGTAATAGCCAAATTGTAATTGCTATTCAAGGACAGCAGTTTCGTGACGGCCTACGATTGATTAAGGAGCCTATTCGAATTGCTGCGACATACAATGTTGAAAAGACAGAGACTGGAATGCGGTTACAACGTGATGGTGATGTGGCAGTTGACTTTTTGGCCCGTGAGACACTGACGCTCATTCAAGTTGCTACAAAAACTGTAATGAGCAAAAAATTCAATGCTCTGTTTAAAGATGACATTGTTGGCCAAGGTGGAATCAAACTTCCAGGGCAATGGGAGAATGCTGGAAATCTAATTTTGCAGCAACTCGTCGCAGATAATGGCTGGCTAATGTTGTCTTACAATCTGGGTAAGCCGAGCGAGTAGGGTTAGGTTTTTACTGCAGAATACTAAGTAGGCCAAAGCCGAATGCACCTGTTTTGTGCTGGTCTTATGTGGCACACATGTATCACTAGTGGTATCTTAACGTTCACAGGTACTCTCTCTTTATAAATAGGTTGCGAGTGTGATGGACAGATGGGTTGAAATATCGTTCGATTGCCTCCCGCTGCGTAGCGTCGGACGTGTGGATGTCCCCTTAGACGCCTCACCCAAGTATCAGCATCGCTGTGAGCAGGTGAAATTGGCTATTGAGCGGCATGGTGCATTTAATACTTATTATTTGTACGATGCGCAAGTCGTTTACCACTTAACCAATGACGCTCAGCTTGGAATGCTACAATTCTCATTTGAGGGCACAGTGCTCACAAATCAGAGTGATGATCAAACGCAGCAAGTTGATTTAGAAGTCCAATTAGAGGGTGACGTTTGTGATTGGTTAACGCAACCAATTGTGCAATGGTTCGAGAAATGTGTGCAAGAAGCGGTGAAAATCGAGTTTGATCGCTATATCGCTGCTGGTGATTTGCAAGAAACGCGTGACCGCATTGAAAAAATCGCTGCCCAATCGGATGAAGCAGATGGTTTCCTCGGGATGTATCTCTAAAAACCCGCGCAATCAAATCCCCAAAAACTAAGTTCTATCGGGGTTTTGGTACAAGTTTCTCAATTTCACGGACGATTTCTGCTTTACCATTTAACGCAAAGCCGTTACGAATTACACATTTCGTATCTGTTTTTAAGGTAGGTGGCTATGTCGGGGGGCATATACCGACTGATTTGGTATATCGAGTAAAAAATAATCGATCCGCTTAATTGTGCTGTTATTGCAAGGTAAAACTGTGCCCTTGATCGTCAAACGTCAATCTAGATCAACTTTATTGCTGCTATTAGCAATTAGTATTCTGACTGGGTGCACTGCATCACAAACGTCTTATTTACGTGAACGTGGGGAATTGGCACACTACGTTGGTAGTGAGTTGGAAATCGAATACCCCGATCTTGCTCATCAACCAATTACAGAAGTCGCTCAGACGCGTGCGCCGATTACTCTGAGCAAACCAGATTTTGATAAACCGTGGGAGTTATCGCTCCAGGAAGTGGTACAAACCGCACTCAAGAACAGCAAAGTTATTCGCAACCTAGGTTCAGTGACCCCATTTGGTTTTGCCGATGGTTTGTCAGGCCGGACAGCTGGAGCCGCGACAGTATACGATCCAGCGATTTTTGAGACGGATCCGCAAAGCGGCGTACAAGCGGCTCTTTCCGCATTTGACGCTCAATTCACAACGAGCATGTTTTGGCAGAAGACGGACCGACCTCAGAATGTGAATACAAGCGATTTCGGATTTTCACCGTTTGATTTCAAGCAAGATTTAGGAACCATCGATGTTGCTTTGACCAAGCGGGCCGCCACAGGCACTCAGTTTACGCTTAGAAACCAAACGATCTACGATGCTAACAACCGAGGATTTGGACGGGCATTGCCCTCAGACTGGTTTACCGCAATTGAAGGCGAAATCACGCAACCGTTATTGCGGGGTAATGGAACGATGGTTAATCGCATTCCAGTTATGATTTCCAGAATCAACACTGATGTGAGCCTTACCATATTCGAAACAAGTGTTCGCAATATGGTGATGGACGTCGAGAACACCTATTGGGATTTGTATACAGCTTACCGCAACCTAGAAGCTAGTCGCATTGCTCGCGATAGTGCACAGGTCACATGGAAAATAGCCTATGAGAAATTCGTGGGTGGTATTGAAACAGCACAAGCTGAAGCACAGGCTCAGGAACAGTACTTTTTCTTCCAGGCTCAAGTGGAAACAGCTTGGAACGATTTGATGCGTGCAGAGCAAAGTTTACGTTGGTTGATGGGACTTACGGCATCCGACGGACGCGTCATTCGCCCGTCCCAAGAGCCAATTCAAGCCAAGGTTGTGTTTGATTGGCAGGAATCACATGAAGAAGCGTTATTGCGAAGTGTGGAATTGCGACAGCAAAAATGGGCCATTAAACGCCGTCAATTGGAGTTAAAGCTTGCCAGACACAACACCCTTCCACAGGTTAACCTAGTTGCCTTATATCGTTGGTTGGGTTACGGCGACGACCTTATTAGCGCGGAACCGAATGGTTTACAATTTGTTGCTCCAGGGTCAACGGCATGGGAGGGATTAACCGATGGCAATCACCAAGAATTACGTGTTGGAATTGATATTCGGCCACCTCGACTTGGTGCGCGACAAGAACTCGCCGCTGTTCGCAATGCTCAACTTAATCTGAAACGTGATATGGTTCGCCTAGATGATATGGAACTCAATACATCACACTTGTTAGCTACGGCTATGAAGAACTTGGACTACAATCATCGCCAAGCTCAATTACATTATAATCGTTGGGCGATCTCACAGAAAGAAGTTGATTCAGCTGTCGCTCTTTACAAGGGTGGTAAGACAACGCTTGATCAAGTTCTGCAAGCACAACGGCGACACGCTCAAGCTCAGACAGATTATTACCGAGTATTGGGCGCCTACACCAAAGCGATCGCTGACGTTCATTTTCGCAAAGGAACATTGCTGGAGTATAACGATATTCACTTGTCCGAAGGTGCGTGGCCTGGCAAAGCATATGCGGATGCGATGGATCGTGCCCGCCAACGTGATGCGAGCCGATATTTGGATTATGGATTTACTCGTCCTGGTGTGATAAGCCACGGAACATTGGAAACACTTGCGACGCAAGATCTACCGGACGCAGTGGAACCCGAGGCTGATGGTGGAAGCGCAGATGAGGCAAAGTCTGAAAAGCCCACACCATCGTCGGAATTGGAATTTAGCCCCGCAGTACCAACGCCGGCAAAACCGACCGTGGATTCTGATATTTAAGCAAGTGCTGCATGTTGTTCGTTTCTAAGCTGTAGCGTGAATGATCGTAGATAGTTCTCATGGCGCCCCAGATGTGTTAAAACAGTGTTGGTTTATGCACGCATGCTACAAGGGATCAACTAATATATGTTTGTTAGTTTTGATGGCACTGATGGGGTAGGGAAATCTACTCAGATCGAAATGTTTACACAATGGCTGAGCAGCCTCGGGTGTGAACACGTCTTTTGCCGAGATCCGGGAAGCACTGCCTTGGGTGATGCATTGCGTGATATTTTGTTGCAAAAACACGACATGGCGATCGACCGTCGCAGCGAGATGTTTTTGTATATGACCGCGCGTACTCAGTTGGTCGAGGAGGTCATTAAACCGGCATTGGCTGAGGAAAAGTTAGTGGTGTGCGATCGGTATTTATTAGCAAACATTGTATATCAAGGTCATGCAGGTGGATTAGACCCCGAGTTGGTACGGCAAGTTGGCACAGTGGCAACACAAGGAATACAGCCAGCACTAACGTTTGTACTCGATATGGATGTGACAGCGGCTCGCCAAAGAATGCATCGCGAGTTAGACCGCATCGAGTCACAGGGATTAGAATATATGGAACATGTACGACAGGGGTTTCTGAAGGAAGCCGCACGCTTCCCAGACGCGATTCAGGTGATTGATGCGAATCGAACGATCAACGAAATTCAAGCGGAAATCCAACAGATTGCCGCAGAACGATTGAACTTACCATCACGGAGTATTTGATTTAGATGAGTTGGCAAGGAATTGTCGGACACGACAAACAAGCTGATTTCTTTCGCTGCAACCTTAAACAGGGTAGGTTGGGCTCAAGTTTTTTGTTCTTAGGGCCTACCGGCATTGGCAAGCGTAAGTTTGCTTTAAAGTTTGCCCAAGCGCTTTTCTGCCAACAGAACGATTCTGCTCAGTTGCAACCTTGTGGTGACTGCCCAACGTGCCGGCAAGTTCTTGCTGATACGCATCCAGATTTGCATTTAATTGGCGTGGATCGTGCTCATGGAAAACGGTCGATTATTAAGGCACAGTTGGTCGGCGGGAAGAAAGCCACCGCTTCCGAAAGCAGTCAAATCCTCGAACCGCAAACAGAACATCCTTCAGAAGTAGATACAACAGCGATTGCAGGGGGTTTTGATATTCAATCGGGCGATCTATCGACTTATTATCAGGGGCTGTGCTATCAGCTGAATTTGAAACCGGCACAAGCAAACCGGCAAATTGCCATCATCGACGATGCTGATTGTATGCAAGACGAAGCTGCTAATGCATTATTGAAGACGCTAGAAGAACCACCGCCAGGTTCCGTATTGATTCTGGTTGCCAGTAATCCGCAAAAAATCCTGACAACCATTCACTCCCGCTGCCAAACCATTCTATTTCAAACACTCGCAGATGACCAAGTTAAGCAAGTGTTACTCGATAGTGGCGCGGTCGAGACCGAGGACCAAGCAAGGGTGTTGGCAAGTCTCGCGGGCGGAAGTGTTGAAGTTGCCTTAGCTACTGTGGATGGTAAATTGGTGGAGTTGCGGCAAGAGGTGTGTGATTTGCTACCGGTTTTTGCTCAACAACCCCAGCGGCTAGCTGCGGTGGTTGAGTCTTACGTGAGTGCCCCTAAAGATAGTCCGGCGCAACGTCAATGTTTTCAACAAGTCGCTGACGTCATTCTGAGAGTGTTCCATCTGATGCTGTTACAACGAACGGGAGTGGAATACTCAGCAGACGAGATCGCTCAATCGACTGTGGCGACGATGTTGCAGAATTGGAGAGGTGACGAAGAAACGATTATTGCGTGCATCGATCGTACACTTGATGCTGTGACCCAACTCAATGCCAATGCAAATATTAAGACATTGGTAGATGCTTGGGTTGATGACTTAGCTCAAATTCAATTATGTGGCGGATATATGGTGCCGGAGTTGTAATGCTGTTAAGTAAGGTCAATAAAAAACCCCTGTTCGCGTTTTGTGAACAGGGGTTTTGTTGTTTGTGATGACAAATATGTCAGCAATTATTCGCGTGGGCGAATGGCTCCCGTTAGACCGCTATAATCATGGCGATCATTAAGGTGCCACAGGGGTGTACCCTGCTCTACACGTCGGCGCAAGATCGCGATTTTTTCATCGGATCCAGCTGGTGCGTTGGTTGCTTCGAATTCGTCGCCTTCAATAGGAGCGAAATCTTCATCATGTCCGTACTTGAGGATTGCCTCAAATACATTTCGTACTTCTGACATCTGCTTAATACCTTATTTCAAAAAAAGTGATAAAAGACAACAATCAAAGGGTAGCTTCTATTTGACTTGGCGAACGTTAATATTACGTAGAATAACAACGATTCGTTCAAATAAATGGAAAACAGTGCGTTTGATAGCTGTCGAGTTGTGGGAGAATAAAGCCAGCTTCAATGCTGACAAACATAGTGGGGAGTATTAAATCTTCTTATCTATCTTTTCGGATTTGACACTAAGAGTGGTAGAGGATACCACGTACCAAACCGCTCACCCAAAATCTACTATTCTCTCTGAGTGTCCTATTATTAGCTTTACGAAGCGTAAGTCAACAAAAAAAACAGTTTTTTTAATGGATAACGTAAAAACAATCGATAATTGGGTGGTTTTGGGTGAATTACGAGGGGAATAGTCCTGAATTCGTTATGATTTAGCGGATAACAACCACCGATCGGGCCTTAGAATTGAATAGGAAATGGTAATGATTTGGGTGCAAAGAAAGATGACGATACCCGCTCAAGTTCGTGGATTTCATCTGATCACAAGTTTGATTGAGCAAGAGATCGAGGAATTAGGTCAAATCAATATTGGTTTGTTGCACGTGTTCATACAGCACACATCGGCATCGTTGACGATCAACGAAAATGCTGACCCGGATGTTCAAGTTGATTTAGAATCTTCGATCAACGCGATCGCCCCAGAGAATTTTCCGTATATTCATACGATGGAGGGGCCTGATGATATGCCGGCCCACGTAAAAGCATCTCTGCTTGGAGCCAGTGTGTCGGTGCCAATTCACAACGGACGATTGCTACTGGGCACCTGGCAGGGCATATATTTAGCCGAGCACCGTGACCGCGCGAGTAGTCGGAATTTGATTCTGACGCTACAAGGGACCACGAATTAGCACTCAAAAAACACGAGTGATCTAAATGATATAGAACGTGTTATCAACAAGCTTACTTAACTGTTTGTAGGGCTACAACTTGTTGGTGGATTTGGTCTACGCCATTGGTGGTATCGGCGACTATTTTAGCAGCAGCGGCTAGTGCGACTTTTGCTTGCGCTAAGGCGTCCTCGGTAGGCTTTCTCGCAGCAATCGCATCTGCTTGAACCTTTTTCGCAGCGGCGAGGGCAGTTTGTGCATCGACGACAGCTTTCTGAGCCACAACGTAGGTTTGTTGTGCTGCTGTTAGTTCAGTCTTGCGAGTTACAATTAGTTTCTCGCCAACGGGTACTTCAGCAATTTTCTTGTCAGTAAGCGTTTTCAATACGTCGGCAGCAGCTTTCAATTCTTTATCACCGCCGGTACTTGTGACTGCTTCGTTTGCCTTGGTTACCGCAATTCCCAAAGCCGCGACAGCGGTTTTCAGGTTGGTTGAATTGGTGACGGCATTGGTATGAGATTTTTCAGTAGTTTGTTGAGTTGTCAACGCAGTCGCTTGAGTTGCTGTCGTATCGACGACACGTTTCGTCGTGTTTGTAACCGTCGTGTCAGCTGTTGTGACGATTGCATTGGCGGCATTGTATGTCGCTTGTGCTTCATTGGTTTTTGTACCAAGTTCGGCATGAGTCTGATGTTGGGTGGCCAACGTTTCATAAGCGGCATCTAGATTTGTGTGCAGAGTCCCAAGTTGTTTGGAGAAAGCGAGTTCGCTTTTCCAATGGTCAACCTGCTGTTGGCTAGCTACGACGATTGCTTGTGCTTCCGTGGCCAATTTTGCGGCGGCGGCAGTTGTTTCTTCTGCGGGCTTAACGGTCGCAGCAATGGTATCCATGTCCTTTTTAGCGTTCACCATATTCGTCGTCGAATCGACTTTAAGTTTTTGGGCAGCAGCGAGTTGCTCCTGAGCTTTAGTGAGTTCGGTTTTGGTTGTAGTAGCCGTTGTTTGCGTGGTTTTTAGGTCGGTGACTCGCTTAGTCAAGGCAGCTTGTAGTTGGGCCGTGAGTGCCGCGAGTTCTTTATCATCGGTATTCGTTGCAGCGGCAGCCTTGGCTTTCGCAACCGATTCGGTAAGGCCTGGAATAACTGGTGCAGTTTTGGCCGCGAGCGCCGTTAGGACCTTGTGCTGGGCATCTAACGTTTTCGATGATTTATCGTAGGTTGTAATTTGTTCTTCAGCGGTTGCTAGGGTCTTCTTAGCAGTTTCCATCTTCACCATGGTCGCCGCCAAGTTCTTTTTGATTAGATCCATGTTGGCTTTGGTTTTTACTGCATTGTCCGCTAACGGTTTATGGTTTGTTTGAGCTGTGGCAAGTGCAGTGGTAGAAGTTACGAGTCGAGTTTCCAGAGGTTGGGGGTTCGAAGCAAGTTCACCAATAAGTACGCCGTCATCTGCTTTCCAGACGTTGATTTTTCCAGTCCAATCACCAGCGATAACTCGATTGGTTTCATCGCAGAAGGAGCATTCCATAGCAATGTCAGAGAACGCGGGAAACGCCCGCTGCTGAGCTCCGGCTTGGTCCCAGACCTTCGTTATACGATCGCGTCCGCAAGTCACTAGGCGTCCGTCTCGAGCGAATTCAAGGCTTGAAACGCCACCACCATGAGCACCCCATGTTTTCACTTGGCCGCCATTTTCCATTTCCCAGAGTCGAACGCTACCGTCTTCACTACTAGAAGCTAGGATATTCGAGTCGGCCCGCCATGAGATACCTGTAATACGTTTGGAATGACCTTTGAGTGTTAGATACTCTCGACCGGTAAACGCTTCCCAGACGTGTAGTCCGCCGTTGCGGTCGCCTGTTGCTAGAAGTACTCCGTCGGGTGAAAACTCCATACGAGTAATCCATTCGGTGTGTTTTTTGATTTCGAAGAGTTGAGAACCGTCTGCTGTTGAAAAGATACGAATGAGCCTAGAAGGTCCGCCAAGTGCGATGAGAGATTGATCGGCACTGATGTCAGCTCCCATGACAGCGTCGAGTTCATCACCGATTTCAAATACACGTTCACCGTTAGCGATATTGAAGACGATAACTTTTCCCGTCGATGAGGATGTGCCTCCACCGGCCAGCAACAGACTACCGTTACGACTGAATTTCAGCACATAGGCGATTCCTTCGGGATAGGGTAGTACGCCTTTGATTTGCAGCGTGTTGGAATCGTAGAGCGTGATTTTCTTTTGGCCGGCGATGGCAGTAAGTGCCGACCATGGATTGGTGGCAATGGCACTGACCGCTGCTGTCTTAGGCGAATATACATTGGGTTGCTTGTCGATACGGCCCGGCATAGGCGGTGTTTCCGGTTTTCCCGATGGATTGTCACTCACTTTGAATTCAAATTTTGGTTTTTCTGGAACCATGACTTTACTACCGGAATTTTCCGGTGCACCGGTATCGATCCATTTCTTAATGGTTTCAATTTCAGGTGATGGAATGGGATCGGCATTGGGCGGCATAAATGGTTCAGATTCATGCGTGATTAACATGTAGAGATAGCTGTCAGCTGCGGATCCAAGTTCAATAACGTCACCGGATGCTCCACCTAGCATAATATTGGTGTACGTTGAAAGATCGAGCCCGCTACTCTTTTTGTTAACGTTGTGGCAAGTTACGCAGCGTTGTTTCAAGATTGCCGCTACATTATCGTCCCAAGTCACACGTGCTTCTTTTTTATCTTGAGCGGATATAGAGGAAGTGATGCTTACGAGTAAGGCAATGGCTAAAAATTGGCGAAACATGATACTTCTCCGACGGATTCCAGTGTGCTGAAAACAACTGGTGACAGTAGTAAAGGAATATGAATGTAGGAGTGTTTTTGTGACACTCCTGTTGGCTTAGTGGTTAAACAGGAATTCACGCGAATTCAATAGCGCCCAGAATGTATCTTCGAGCGCTTGCTGTTTATTCTCTTCCTGAGAGATGATTTCCATTAGATTGGTAAGCTCTTTTTCGGTAGGCTTGCGGCACAGACAACGAATGTACAATTCTTCGAGAATCTGTGGAATGGGCACTTCTTCACCGAGTCGCGTTGGAATCAGTTTACCCTGTTGGATTTTCGAATTAACAGTATCGCCGTTAAGCATATGCAGAGCTTGTGAAAGATTAGGCTCCATCTTTACTTCACAGGCACAAACCGTTTCCCGCTTGGCACGTCCAAAAGTCGTTAGAAAGTAGGTGCTCGTATTTCCGTTCGCAATTTGCACTGCGCGGGCACCGCTAGGCAGACCTGGGAACTTATTGGAAGTCGAGGTGATCTGTGTAATGGCGTCGAGCATGATTTCGGCACGCATACGTCGTAAAGCCGCGTGTGAGAAATTGCGTGAATCCTTTTCATTGGTTTCATTTGTTCCAGTGCTAAGTTGATATGCACGGGAGGTACAAATGTCGCGAACGATTTTCTTAAAGTCGTAGTTATATTCGGTGAACTTCGAAGCAAGTGTATCGAGCAGTGCGGTGTTGACTGGGGGATTACTCACGCGAACATCGTCGACTTCATTGATAATTCCTTGGCCAAAGAAGTGTGCCCAAACAATATTGGATAGGTTCCGAGCAAAATAAGGATTTTCATCTGACGCTAACCAACTTGCCATGATTTGGCGTCGGTCTTTCCCTTGAACGTCGGGAGTTTCACCGCCAAGGAACTTCGGCTCCATGACTCGGTTTCCAACGGGGTGACGCACCACGCCACTACCGCTATTGAACACGATGATTTCACGTGGGTCTTCGGCTGTTTTACGCCCGATTTGGGAGAAGAAAGCGGCGAAGCTATAGTAGTCATCCATAGTCCAACGGTCGAATGGGTGATTATGACATTGGGCACATTGGATACGCATTCCCATAAACACTTGCGCTACGTTTTCGGCAACTTTAAGCGTGTCCCTTTCGTTTTGATAATAATTTGTTGCTGCATTGGCAAACGTTCCGCCGTTGCTCGCGAGCAAATCTTGGACCATCACGTTCATGGGTACGTTGTTTGCAATTTTGTCTTGTAGCCACGTGTAGTACAGCAGCATTGATTTGTAGCTGATTTGATTGGTCGTACGGATCGTTAATAGTTCCGCCCATTTCATTACCCAAAGTTCGACGAATTCTTTACGACCTAACAGTTCGTCAACAAGCTTGTCACGTTTTTTGGGATCCGCATCCGCCAAGAAGGCGTTGTATTCATCGACGGTTGGAACGCGTCCTATGATATCCAACGTAGCTCGACGGAGAAATTCTTCATCCGAGCAGAGTTCTGACGGAACGATCCGCAGCTTTTTGAATTTCGCGTGTAACAGTGTGTCGACGTAGTTGTTTTCCGGGACTTCGTTCCAGGTGAACTCGAGTCCTTTGGGGAGCACGATAAAGTGGGTGCCGACGGTGTGTGTATCAAAGCGAGCCATGACGAATGCTTCGCCTCGGTTCAGGGCGGTTGTTGTACCGTCTTGTTCGATTAGGACAGAGTTTTCGTTACTTGAGAGGAAGAAGGCGAGATGACTAACATCGCGATTGGTTCCATCGGAATAGAAAGCACGGACCGTGATTTTTTGTGTAGCGCCTTCACCGTCGAGTACGGCAGATTTGGGGTACACTTCGATTTTTGTACAGGTTGGAATGTCCGCTTTGTCTGTGACAGCACCTGCATCTATCCATTCATGCATCAGGTTGTACAAGGGGTCACCCTTACGGAATCGAGTTCCGCCGGTGTGAGGGACTGAACCTGTGGCCTTGGTCAGCATTAGGCTGTCCTGCGGAAATGCGAGGTTGATGCGGCGGTTTCCAATTTCACGTGTTACCCGTTGATAATCGCCAACATGGTCAAAACCAAATAACGATAATCGAAAGCCATCCTTACCGCTGGCAGCACCGTGACAACTTCCGGTATTACAGTTTGTTTTCATGAAGATCGGCATGATGTCGAGCTTAAAGCTAAGTTCGGGGGTAACCGCGGAGTCCTTTACAATGGCGGGTAAACTTAAAGTTTTCCCTCCAAATGCGACGGATACAGTGGTTTCGCCATCTGCGGTGGGAGACAGGGTTGTTCCCTCGAGTGCGATGAGGTTCTTGTCCGCAACGGTGATAGTTGCTTCTTCGGTCACGTCACGCGTAAGCCCATCGGCGAACACGGCTTGAACCATGATGGACTGGCGATCGCGGGCATTGTACAAACCAATGTCACTTGGATAGGCAATGATCTCGGTCAATTCAGCAGCTGAAATAACGGTCGAGGAAATAATAAGTGCCACACAAGCGATGTAACGGAATGTTGAAGTCATGATGACAAAAACCTAATAGTTAGAAAATTGTAAAACGTATGTACTGAACTGGTGTATAAAAAATCTACTCTTCGCCGCCACCTGCTTCTGGGTTGGTGCGTTGTTGAGCAGCAAGTCGAAGTTTTTCAAGCCGCGAAAGTGGCTTAGCCATTGGTTTCGGGGCGGGCTTGGGAGCCACTGCTACGGCCATTGGCATTGGCATTGGTTTGGGTTTAGGTGGAGCATTTTTAGGCGGTGGTACTGGCTTGTCGATTTGCAACTGAGTTGTTGCCGCTCGAGAAGTCATTGGTTCACCATCTTTTGTAATCGTAATTTGAGCGAACACGTTGGTGTGTTTCCCAGCCGGACTCGTCATATCTGTTTTGATATTAAAGACTAATTCTGTGGTGTCTTTGTTGAACTCCAAATTCGGCGTGGTAACTTTAGCGGGTAGTCCAAGTATTTGAACTGTTGCTGTTCCCTCAAACGGAGTTGCATGGTTTAGCTTACAGAAGATCTGCGTTTCCAAACCTTGCTCAACGGACGCACGTTCCATGGAAAATGTTACGAACGGCTCAGATACTTCGAGCGTTGCTAGTTGAGATGATACCCAACCAGTCCCGCCGATATCAGCGGATCCGAGGACGTAAATTGGCCACGTACGGATTTGCGCACTTCCGGAGGCGTTAAGTGGATAGAACGCTTCGCTTTGGCCTTCAGGAATGACGACGGTTGAGCGTGTTCCAACACCTGGTGGTCTGAACGGGAATTGAAGCGTAATAGCTTTTGTATATCCTTCTTTTCGATGTGCAATGACCTTGAGGCTCATGACACCGGTGCGAACCAGCGGTACTTTTGGCTGCACAATTTCCAATGTGAATGGTACTTCTTCGACCACTGCGATCGGTAATTGCTCAACATCTTTAAATACATAAAGTGATTGACCTGGTGCACTGATAACTAAGTCAGCCCGATTTTTGAAGTGGCCAGAGATGTCTGAATTTTCGGCGGTGTGTTTAGCTGAAAGCTTGATCAGAGCACCAGCGAGCGGTGCATCAGCGGCTGCTTCAAATACAACAGGCATGACAGTCATGTTGGCAGCCATGTTTTCAACGTGCATTTTGATGCCTGCTGGCAGTCCATCACTTTGCAGTTGAATTTCTCCTCCGAAATTTGATCGCGACGCTGAGATTATTGTTGCATAGCGATTACCACGGGGCACAAAAATTTGTTGGCGGCTCTGTGAATAACGAGCAACTCGAGGGATGCCTAAAGCTAATGTTGGCGTGACTGGTCGAAATTCAACTCGATATACAAATGTTTCGCCACCACGACCTAGGTGGTCGGTAACACGAAGCACGTATTCTCCGTCAGCGGGGAATGTATAGCGGAAGTAACTGTCTGGACCACGAGAATCGTCATTTCCTACGAGCGAGCCTCCAGTGGCGTTGTACAGATTCATGACGGGGTCGAGTGGCGACCGAATACGACGAGCGAAACATTCAATGTCAAAGACTTGGCCCTTTGTCGCTGTGAAGCGGAAGAAGTCAACATCTTTTTCTTCACCGATGACGCCGTTAAATGCGTTGGGCAATTCAGCAGCACATGCTTCGGCGACTGCATTGTTTGGTTCGGTTTCTAGAGAGTTCCCGTGCTCGAATAAACGAAACGGGTTTCCGGATGGCGCGATGCCGTGTTCGTCCTGAGGGAATAATGCAAATTGTGGATCGATGGTCGCTGGCAACTGAACGGTTTGCGTTGTTGTTCCTGCTGGGTCACCAAGGAATTTCACTTCAGTTGCTTCCCCGATTTTGCCACCGGCAGGGTAGACTGCTAGCGGTCGCGGGAAGGTACCAATATGGAGGTTGTAGCGGCAGTTGCCATTTCCGGCGTAACTGCTTTCGCGAATCATGACATAATAAGTACCGTCTTCTTTGGCGACAGTTGACGCGACGGCATCTTGTTTGGCCAGAGGTGTGTCATCGTCCGCAGAGAGTTCAAATCGTTTAGCATCCAAGATAGCGATATAGGGATCAAACAGGGTCGTCCCCAAACGCATGGCTTCAACTTCAGCAGAGATTCGTTGCCCAGCTTTGACTTCGATTGAATAATAATCAACGTCCTCGTTGGTAACGATGCCTTGCACTGTTGTATTTAGTGCAATTTTCTGCGGTTCTTCGAAGCTACTATTTGGTTCCACTTCTGCTGTCGCTGCGAATGGTCCTACCCAGAATGTACGGAATTCGGTGATACCGCTTCGAGTACGGACCTGAGCAACGTGTTCTCCCATTCGACAATCGGCGGCAATATTGACAGTAGCCACGGCCGCGCTAGCTGTGGGTTCAATTTTAGTGACTTCGAAACCGGGTGAATAGAAAAATATTTCTTCGGCATCCGCTAAGCGTGCACCGCGGAATGATATTTGGTTTTCGACGCCTCGTTGAACGCCTCGTGGCAAGATCAGACTGAGTGTCGGCGAAGCTGCTTGCACGCAGGTCGCGAGGATCAGGCAGCAAAGGGTTGCGGAGAGTAACATCCAAGATTTCGATGTTGCTCTGGCGGCGAGGCTGATCGAGGTAGGGGAGGATCGGAACATTTTTTCACAGAGCTCCATGCAATTTAGTTATTGGTTGTGCGTTGTTTATTAAGTTGAATTTTCGAGGACATAAACAGTACGGGTAACATCAGAATACGACCTGACGTCACCCGCATAGTTACTTAATCAAATGGGGATAAAATCCATTGGTCATATTCGTTATATGATTAACTCTTGTCGGACTTTACCGCCGTTTACAATTTCGATTGGACGGTCGCCAGGAGCCATTAACTCCTTGTCAGCCGTGATTCCCAGACGGTTGTAAATGGTTGTGGCCCAGTCTTCAACGGTCAGTGCATCTTCTTCAGGCTCACTGGCTGTTGCATTTGACTTTCCGTAAACAATACCTTGCTTGATACCGCCACCTGCCATGACAACACTGAATACTTTCGGCCAGTGGTCGCGACCAGCGCTGGCGTTGATTTTCGGTGTACGACCAAATTCAGAACCGACAAGAACTAAGGTTGAATCCAGTAGTCCGCGATCTGATAGGTCTTGGATCAACGCAGCATAGGCTTGATCTAAGGCAGGAACTTGGCCCTTGATGGCACCGTCAATGTTGCTGTGCATGTCCCAACCACCATAGGTGAGTGTCACAAAGCGAACACCAGCTTCAACGAGTCGCCGAGCTAGTAGCATCCGAGCACCAGCGGTGTTGCGGCCGTACTTGTCGCGAGTCGCAGCTTCTTCTTTATTGATGTCAAACGCTTCACGTGCTTTTTGACTGCTGATTAAGCTGTAAGCTCGATCGTAAAAAGTATCGACTGCATCGAGTGAGTCAGTTTTCTCTTTCGTTGCAAAGTAGTCGTTGACCGTTGAAAGCATCTTGCGACGTTTTGTGAAACGATTGTCGTCCACTCCACCGGGAAGCTTGAGATCACGTACTTGGAAGTTGCCACTGGCTGGGTCGGAACCCAAGCTGAATCCTGCGTAGGAACTACTGAGGTAACCGGTGCCAGCAAATCGGTTGGGCTGGTTTGGAATGCAAACGTACGGAGGAAGATTTTCCCGCGGGCCAAATTCGTGTGATACCACAGAACCCATACTTGGGAATTCTAAGGCTGGACTAGGTCGATAGCCGGTGAACATGTTATGAGTTCCACGTTCGTGGGCGGCTTCACCGTGTGTCATAGAACGACAGATCGCAATCTTGTCAGCGATCTTCGAAGTATTCTTCATCATTTCGTTGAGGCGAATTCCAGGCACATTGGTTTCAATACTATCC
>Ga0302132_10000797_pt1 | contig 17856 bp, 19 predicted proteins | sample CB9_321_MG_FD_203113 | JGI IMG/M metagenome (GOLD analysis project Ga0302132, IMG submission 203113) | Marine microbial communities from Western Arctic Ocean, Canada - CB9_32.1 | ecosystem: Environmental > Aquatic > Marine > Oceanic | place: Canada: Western Arctic Ocean | collected 2017-09-19
CAGAGCAGGTGAACCTGCCAAGCCCGAGTCTGCAAGGTCAGAATCTGTAAAGCCCGAACCTACCAAGCGCGAACCTGCGAAGATGGAATCCTCTGATGCAGAACCAGTGGGCAGCCCAACTCGCCGTCGTAACTGGCGAGGCCGGCTTGGCCTGAGCAGCACCGACGACGATTAGCCGTTAGTACTCGGTCCCGTCAGTCATTTATAAAAGGATGGCGTCGTAATTGGCGCCATCCTATTTTATTGTTTGTGGCCATTTACAGAAGCCGAGTACGTTGACCGACAGAACTCTGAATGCTAGCTTCCCGTGTATACAGCGTTCATCAAAAGAGTGTCCTCGAGGAACAACTAATGCCATCGCTCCAAAGCCTGCTAGATCAGGTCGAATCGGCGACTAACGAAATAGTCGAGCTTGAACAGGCTCTGGTTCGAATCCCATCAATCAACACCGGCTTCATGCCAACTGGCGGAGAAACCGCCGTCGCCGAATTTATTCGGGACTGGCTGGATGAAGACGGGCTTTCATCCGAAATCCTTACCCGGGATGCCGATCGCGGAAACATTATTTCTGTATATCCGGGCGACGACAACGACACCAGGTTGATGTTGATGACACACACCGACGTCGTGCCAGTTGAGGACGAGACCAAGTGGAACTGGGATCCCTTCGCCGCTGAAATTTCAGAGGGCAGGGTCTATGGCCGAGGCGCATCGGATTGCAAGGCGTTGTTAACGAGTCAGTTGATGGCGATGGCGATAATGAAGCGATCTGGGGTTCGGCTGGATCACGGCCTTCGACTGGTCAGCGGTGCTGATGAGGAACACGGCGGACGCTGGGGATTCGGATGGCTTGCGGACAATCATCCCGATTCCCTCAAATCGCAATTTGCAGTAAACGAGGGTGGCGGCACGCCGGTGGAAATGGGCAATTCGCTCACCTACTTGTTGGGTACTGGTGAAAAGGGCCGCATGGAGCTCCACATCACCCTGCGGGGCGAGAGCGCCCATGCATCGGTTCCGTGGACGGGTGTAAATGCGAGCTACAAACTATCCCGAGCGCTTAGCGCTATCGAGGCGTATAGACCTGAACTCGATACATCACTTGAGATATTCGACCACGTTGGTCAGTTCGGTATCGAGGAAAAACCGTCGCCAATGAACATCGATCGGATCGTTGCGGAGCTAGACAAGACCTCACCACGGCTTGGTTCGATGTTAAAAGCGCTGTCTCGAATGGTTCTCACACCAACGATGATGTCGGGTGGAATCAAGTCGAACAGCGTTCCTGAGGAGATCAAGCTGACGTGCGATATCCGAACGTTGCCGTTCCAGGACGAGGCGTATGTCCGCCGACAACTCGACCAGGCGTTCGACGGTATCGATGGCCTCGAGTACGAGATCGACTATATGTCGGTGCCTAACTCTTCAGAGTTCGAAACCGAGTTGACCGATTCGATTCGCAAGGCCCAGGCAGCAGCCGTTGGCCGAGATGATATCCAGTGGATTCCCGCGATCAGTAACGGCTTTACCGATTCAAGGTTCACTCGGAACCTGGGAATTATTACCTACGGATTCACCGGTGCGCACCCTGACGACGACCCCATGCTTTCTCGGGCGCACGGTACTGATGAGTCGGTAGGAATCGCTTCGCTGATCAGCGGGACTCGCAGCATGCTGGCTATTGCGTACGACATGTGTGGTGCCAGATAACTCTCTCTATGGCTAAAAATTCAACACCAAACGTCGTCTTCATAATGGCCGATCAGATGAAGGCTTCCATCTTGCGAATGTACAGCGAGATCGGCATCGAAACTCCAGCTCTCGAACGACTTGCGAACGAAGGAGTGAGATTCGAGCACGCAATCACGCCTCACCCGCTTTGTGTACCGGCTCGCACCTCGATGATGACAGGACGATACCCGCATTCGACAGGCTGCAGGCGCAACGAAACCCTGATGCCAGAAAACGAACAGCACGCATTCAGAATCTGGAAAGACAACGGGTTTACAACCGGGCTGATCGGTAAGAACCACTGCTTCATCGAACCCTCTGATTTAGAACTTCTTGATGTTCGCCTTGAAATTTCTCACGTAGGCCTGCCACAGCAGGGTATTTTCAGCGACTACAAGGGCGAAGTCCCTGGCACCACGTGCATGGACTGGGCTGTGCCAGAAGCCGAGATTACCTTGTGGCACGAAGACCGTAAAAATCTTAACGACAACGCCCAGAGTCCTCGATTTTCCTACAAAGTTTCTGACCGACCAGAGGAGCAATTTGGCACCTCGATAATTACGTCAAAAACGGAACAATTCCTTGAAATGTATAGCCGGGGCGGGTTCTCCCCCGCCACGGATTCTGGAGACTCGGAAACACCGGATCCGTTTGCACTGTGGGTGTCGTTCCCCGATCCTCACGAACCGTACGAAGCACCGCGCCGGTATGTCGATATGTTCCCGCCCGAAGACGTCGTTATGCCTCCGCAACGCACGGACGAGTACACCGATGGAACGGCTCCCGAACGAAATAGAGTTCTGGCAAAGATGATGCACCAAACGGAAGATTCCGAAGAGCACCGTCGAGGAGTGGTGAGCGTCTACCAGGCAATGACGCGGTTTGTGGATGGCGGGATTACAAGAATTCTCGACAAGCTCGATGAGCTTGGACTGCGCGAGAACACGATCGTTGTCTTCACGGCAGATCACGGAGATTTCGCTGGCGAACACGGAATGTCGGTAAAAGGCGGCGTGTTCTACGACGCGCTCGTGAAAGTGCCCTTGATCGTGTCCTGGCCCGCCGGTGGCGTACCGCAAGGAGCTGTTGACGGTTCGATGGCCAGCACGATCGACATACTTCCGACGCTGTTGGAGCTGCAGGGTCTGGCGTCGTTCGATGACGTTGGATCGGGCTGGGCGCGCTCAGAAAAACGTGAGCCAACAACTCTAAGTGAAACAGAAACTCGGTTCATACAGGGTCGCCCATTGCCGACTGTAACCTCATCGAATCCACGAGGCGCGGCATTCTCCGAATACGGAGCGGGAGGACCCCTCGTAACGCTCGAACAACCGTTCGGGTACCGCACTATTATCGAAACACTGTGGGCGAGAGAAGCCGAAGGTCGACGCAAGATGGTGCGAACTCCGGAGTGGAAGTACGTAACCGATCCCATGGCGCGTGGAGCGACTTTGTCGTCAGGGTCCGATGGCGGACCGGGTGATGTCGATGAGCTATACGATCTTACGAAAGACCCATGGGAACTGAAAAACGTTGCCCACCTGCCAGAGCACGCCGACGTAATCTCAGAGATGCGGTCGCTACTCGCAGGCTGGATGATAGACACCGAAGACCCATACCCCGTTGAAGTTCCGGACACGGTGGGCCGGTAGTTTCTCGCTAGCCGCACCGTATTTCGATCTTCATTCCTGTCCGTCCACACTCGAAAATACAGTCCCGGCGTACGTTCAGGATGTACTACACTCTGTGCGCTCGACCGGGCAGTTGTTGTGAACACGAAAGGTAGATAAAACTTGAAAGCAAATCCACTCAAGGCTGGCGTGGAGCGAGGTAAGTTTCAGATCGGTACGTGGGTCAACATGCTGCGTAATCCGGCCTCGATGACCATGTTCAAAGAAACTGGAATCGATTTCGTTCGGCTTGATATGGAGCACTCGGGACCCTCTATCGAAACGATCGCTGATTTTGCCGCAATGGGGCGGGCTCTGGATCTGCCAGTGATGGTTCGACCACCCGAAGCCAATCGAGAGTGGATAACGCGCCTGCTGGATCTTGGGATATTCAACATCCTCTGTCCTCAGGTCGACACACCCGAGCAGGCTGCAGAGATAATTGCGGCTTCTCGATATACCCCGCGAGGTTCACGAGGCATGGGCGGAGCAACCCCGGGCAACGACTTCGATGTTTCGATGCCCGTTCTGGATCGTCTCAAGTTCACCAACGACCAGGTCTTCATCACCGTGTTATTTGAATCGGCACAGGCGTTTGAACACCTGGACGATATAGCCTCGATGGATGGCATAGATTCGCTATCGATCGGTCCTCAGGACCTTGCCCAAGATCTGGGTGTGTTCGGTACGCCGGATCAGGATCGTGTGCTGGATGAGAAGCGTGCCGAGATACTGGCAGCCACGAAAAAGCATGGCAAGACCTGCTCCATGATGGCTACATCGGCCGCACAGACACACCAGCTCCGTGATGATGGAGTGTTGATCGTGAACTATTCATCAGATGTGAACATGCTGATAGATGGATACAAAGCGGCACTGAGTGAGCTTCGGGGCTAGATCGCAACAGCCTATTCTGAATGATCAGTTGGTGTTGGTGAAGTTAAGGAGGCTGGAATGGCGGAGATAAATTTGGGGCCAATCGGCCAGATAGCGATGCACTTGACCGATATCGAGAGATCGGTCAAGTTCTATGGCGACACCCTCGGGATGACCAAGATTTTCGACGCGCCCAATCTGGCGTTCTTCGACAACGGCGGCACCCGATTGATGCTGAGTTCAGGGGAGGGGGAACCTTCTGGTGAGCGTTCGGTTATCTACTACACGGTCGATGACATCCAAAACGCCCACAGCGAGCTCGTTTCAGCGGGTGTCTCGTTCAACGCAGATCCGCACGTCATACATTCATCAGAGAACTACGAACTGTGGATGGCGTTCTTCAAAGATCCTGACGGCAACCAACTCGCCATCATGGATGAACGCGGAGTGCTTGGTTAGCGTGAGTTAAGCCGGAGACTAAACAGCGTTCACCCGGGCGGGCGAAACGATCAAAAACTGCCGTCCGCTGAATGAGATGTTCAACCGAACAGTGATCTCTTTCGTAGCCTCATCGATCTCTTCAACGACACCGTTCGTGATAGTGCTGCCGCCAAATTCGACTTCGGCAACGTGTAGCCCAACCAAGTTCACTGAAACTTTTTGACCCAACTGCAATTCAGCCACCGTGCGTCCCAATATTCCCAACTGGCCAACTGGCTATGAGCTGACAGCATAGCTCATCTGGGTTTGGGTCGCTTTTTGAGAGTGGATTACCCCGGTGCTTGCTAGTGCGATTGGTTTGACGAGCGCCTAAACTAGCGCCGGTTAACTGGGAACAGAGAATGGGTCTCCTTAACTATCGAGACCTGTTCGAAGCAAGAGCGATGGACGTTTACGAGGTCGATGTGCCATGGCGCGACGAACTGGTAACTGATCTCCCCGACATCAATAACGGCATAGTGACAATTCCAGTCAAACCGGGTTGGGGCACAGATCTCAACGAATCAGCACTGAAACAGTACGCTATCTAAATCCGGGTCACCGGGTCAAACGATGCCTACGGCTCGATGCCAACCACAATCCAGCGTCCATCCGCGTCGACGACCACCTTGAACTGTATCTGCTGACCGACTTCGAGAGGATCAGTCGTTGGTGAACCGGTATCGAGGGCCAGGAAGACATCGTCGAGTATCACACCCTGCCCGGTTACTGATCTGATCTTGCCGGAAAGAATGTATTCGATCGGTGGCGCCGGGGTCGCAACAGGATCTATGGTTGGGGTCACTTCAACAGTTGTTGCCGTGAATCCGTCCTCGCCTAGGGTTATCTCGACTTCCTGCCCGGGTTCGAGATCAGTATCGCCCGTCACTACTGTGTCGGGATTGATGCCCGCTGCACCATCGGAATCGTCCGGGTTGGTTACAACGATTACATGCTGATTTCCAGATTTACCGGCGTCAACCAGAACGATGGTGCCAGTAATCGTATCGTCGTTATTCTTGCCGTTGCTGTTGCCGCTGTTGCCAGGCCCGTCGGGTGATGGCACAACGTTGATCACACGGGCGATAGGACTTGACGTTTGTGTCTGCGAGGTAGCTGTTATTTCGACCCAGTCGTCGTGTCCCACCATGCCAATGGTGCCAGAACTGCCATCGAGCAACACCACTTTCACATCGGAGGGGATCAACACATATATACGACGGCCGTTGCCTTGGGTCGCAACAACTAATTGAATTGCGGTCCCCGTGAGTACCCGCCCGGAAATTTGAACAAGCGGTGGTTTGAGGAAATTTTCATCCAACTTGGTTGTATAAGTCGCCTGGAACTCTGTGTACGCTTCCTCGATCAACACCTGTGCGTCTTCTTGAATTTGATCCAGGGTGTCGTAGAGGCGAGTCAGGTGCACCGATGCCGTTTCTGACATGCGGATCTTCAGAAGTTGTTCTTGTGCGAGTGATATTTCGTGATCGATTGCCGCGCTGAGCCGTGCAAACGTCTGTTCAGCAGTGCGAATTGCCTGAGCATCGATTGCACCGGTATCAGGGTCAGTCTCCACGACGGTGACAATCAGGCTCCCCTCATCGGGTGTGTCACTACCGGCGTCAACTGGTGGCGTTATTACCACCTCATCGCCCTCGGTGGTCAAAACGGTGTGTTCATCATTATTCTTCTCGACTACTACCCCAACCAGGTGCGTAAAGGCCTTTTTATCTTTCCGTTGGGTGAACGTCAGTCTTCCGGCTGTAAATTCGTCGTCAGTCTCGGTGTAGTAGCCGGTGACGGTTGCTCCTGATGAGACTTCGTCGAGGCTTAACTGCCCTCGTTTTACCGATTTTGGTTTTATCACTTATCACGAGCGTGATCACGCCGTCTCGTGTAGCTACATCGAGCAAGCCGTCAGAAGGGGCGTCAACGGCTGTCCCGAAAACAGCGATGCGCCCGGCCTTCGCTTCAACGTGCGAGAAGTTTGAACCAAAGGCGATCATTACGAGAATCGCCACCGCGACAGTCGTGATCAACCGTCCCGGGTTCCTGGCTATACGTGACGAAGTTGTCATCACTGCAAACTCACTACTGTGAACGATTTGCGAGTGGTTATACCCTGGAAATCACTGGCGAGGGCCTCTATAAAATTTGCACCGTCTTCGAGCGGGATGTCGACGACAAGCGCGCCATATTCTGAAACTTCAATCGGTTCACCGTTCACGGTTACAAATGCGTCCGGTGCGGTATCACCCCAGAATGCAACCGCTGCTTTTTCGATAACAGCGCGGTCTTTAATTCCGTCTATTTCCAGTGGTAAGAATTCACCCGAAAGCTCGGCTATTCTGAGCGGCCCCAACGGCTTCAAAAGCAGATTTGGGACAACCGGTAGTGTTTTTGCAACCGGTATTTCGGGTTCAGCAGATTGCTCACGGAGCACAAACGGTATCGTTACCGCAATGATTACCGCAGTTGCCACCACTGTGCCGGCCATGGTCCGGTGCCATCTCTTCAGGGGCAGTTTGTCGGCAAGTTCGCTTAACGACGGAAGTTTGATAGTCGGCATGGATCGACGTTTAGGACTACCGCGATCAGCGAATCCAACTGTCATCGACCGCTCTGGCACGGTTTGTGCCGAGTCAAGATCAACCGATTCCGTTAGTAAAAGTTGTCGCTGACCGGAGTCGGCAACCGGGTCAACCTCTACAACCTCGCTCTTTTCAGGAGTCGAAGTATCTACTTGATGGATATCAGTGGCGCTGGCGCTTTTTCGAATTGGAGCGTTATCAACTAGAACCCGAAGCTTACCCGCTGTATCCGCAAAGTTGAGGATTCCCAGCTCTTCCAGCATCGATGTGATAGTGGGATCTGGAATGTGACCCGCAGCAATGATTAGCCCGTCAAACGTGGAGCGTAGCCTCTGGATCGAACCAGACATGCCGAACTGAGAAACTGGGTCGAACATGACCACATCAGGCCACGACGAATTGACCAGCGAAAAAGCGGGTTCTGTAGACGACAGAACCGTAACCTTGTGGCCTGCATTTCGCAGCGCGTTTTCAAACGAATCGTCATTCGCTTGTTCGGGGCGCAATGAAATCACCCGCACTATACGTTTGATCGTGTCCATAAATCAGATATCGATTCAATTTGGGTAGCTTGCTACCAGACTGAGTTCAGCCATAAACCTTCGCAATGGTGGGAGCTACCTAGTCGGATAGGGAGCAAACTGCATCGCTCGTCGGCGCAATCCGTTTGTAATCACAAAGGCGCATTCTTGATAGCCAACGAAATTCACCAGAACGAGCGGTGAATAGGGATTAGACCGGTAGGGCGTCGAACAGCGTGTTGAATACGTAGTTAATCGCAAAGTAAAACCCGCCGCCAAGGATGAGCAATACCACGATCAATACGATCGTTCGCGTACGTAGCACCGGCTTCGGCTTTTCTCCGATTCCGAGTGCTTCTTCAATTCCGCTCAGTCGATTTTCGATAGATTCGAGATGCGCGACTATCGGATGAGGTTTTTCTACAGTGCTCATATCCTTTTCATTGTTGATACAAACGCAGCCATAAATCGTTAGTGAGAACTACGCGTTCTCAGTGAGCCGATAAGATTCGATTCGCTACACGTTCAGGCTGGTGAACTCTCGCGGTGGGGTCGAGATCGTCTACGACGTTCAGAGACAGACAACTGGATCTAACTCAGCGCTCGATGCGATTGTGCTTATCCAAGGCTGGACGTGTAACCGAAAACACTGTCAAAATCAGGTTACGGAATTTTCGGATCGATACCGAACTATCGCCATCGATCTTGCTGGATACGGTGAATCAGGACTCGGTCGAAGATAATACTCGATGCCCGTATTCGCGCGTGATGGCGCGTGACTACGATTCCTTCGTTCAAATAATGGCGGCAGGCATGTTCGCCGACAATACCCCCGATGCGCTACGAAAAAGCGTTATTGATGGCATGATCGCGACTCCAAGCGAAGTTGGATTCGGTGCGATGAAAGGCATGACAGAAGACGAGTCGCTGTTCGATCTCGCGAAGAGTTTGAAAATTCCCAAAATGACAATAAATGCGATTAGCAGGGACATCGATGAAATGGCCGTTCGAGACGCCGAGGTGGACTTGCGCATAGTGGCAACTAAAAGTCACTTTGTAATGAACGAGAACCCGGAGAAATTCAACCGGTTATTAAGCGAAGCGCTCGGTAGTAATTCACAGGTTCTCAATCCATAAAATCACTCTTCATGGTGTAATCTCCGTCGGCACCCGTCCTCATTGCCCAGCGCTCCTCGTATGGCGATAGGCAACGGGCAGTTAAACACCAACGAATTACAACTCACCATAACTCGCCTTCAAACATTAAAAAATGCAAACACGACAACTTGGAAAAAACGGCCCGGAAGTTTCAGCGATATGCCTTGGCGCATGGCCACTTGGAGGTGGGATGGGAGTTATCCCGGATGACCAGGCTATCGCCACGATTCACGCATCGATCGAGGCCGGAGCTACCTTCATCGACACCGCCGAGGGTTACCGCACGAGCGAGGGTGTACTCGGCAAAGCCCTTCGAGGGCGGCGCGACGACGTGTTTCTCGCAACCAAGCTGAGCGGTGACCATTCGCTGGAGCACATGACCTCAGCTATCGAGAACAGTCTGAGTTCTCTGGGTACCGACTACATCGACCTGTACCAACTTCATGGCCCTCGACATGAGACCCCCATTGAAGAGACGATGGCGAATCTCAAGAAACTTCAGGACTCTGGAAAAATTCAGTACATCGGCATATCCAACTTCAATGGCGACGAGCACAGAGAGGTCGCTCAGTACGGCACAGTTCAAAGCTCGCAGCCTAGGTACAACATGCTCTATCGCTATCCAGAACAGGCGGTTCTACCAGCATGTCTTGAACTTGGAATCGGCGTCATTCCACACACACCGCTCGCGAAGGCAATACTCACAGGGAAGTATCGACCGGGTCATGTTTTCCCGAGCGACGACGAGCGTGCCAGTAAGCCAGAATTCCAGGAAGATGTATTTATTCCCTCCATGCAGATCGTCGAAAAACTCATTGAATGGGCTGGTGATCACGGACACGAGATTGCCCAACTCGCAATCGCATGGATACTCGCTCAGCCAGCTGTAACCAGCTGTATCGTTGGCGCGAAAACTCCCGAGCAAGCTATCTGCAACGCGGCCGCTGGCGATTGGAATCTCTCCGAAGACGACATGGCCGAGATTGCCGTAATCCTCGGTGATTTTCAGCAGGTTCTCGTCAGATAACACCAGCAGGCATTTAGGCCGCCAGGAACGTTATGCCAGACGATCCAAATTTCGCTTCACTGACCGTCAAAATGCATGACGGCGAGCCGCTCGACACCCGCGTCTGGTTGCCAGCTGGTGAAGGCCCATTTCCGGTCATACTGGGGCGCGGCTACGATCCCGGGATCGACTGGCACGCTGAGCGATTTGTCGAGTCGGGCTATGTCTATGTCGGTCAGTAGTACCGGGGCAATCTCGAGGGCAGGATGTTGCATACCGATGATGTATATCGCTTACGACGAACTTGAAAATCCAGACGTCATCAACAGCGACGCCTGGGCTGCGGCGGTCGACAAAGGCCGTTGGACCGAAGAGGTCCGACCCTACACACACAACAAGCGTCTCGCCATGCATGAAGTAATCGATCCAAACAAATAGCGGATCCTGATTCAATACTGGCGGTACCGGGTTATTTTTGTCGGTTGGGATGTCGTAACCTGCTGTGCGTTTCCCGCGCGGCTGGCGACACACGTTTAAAGCACCTCACACATCTGGTGAAAATCGAAACCCATGACCGAATACAGCTTTGCTACCTCTTGTGTCGACAACCCGGCGTCCGTTCGATACGCCATTGAATTCGCGATCGAACACGGCTTCAACGGTATCGAGTTCAACGCCCCGGATATCTACCTGTCGAAGCAGTCTCTGGCCGACCTTAGTTGGATGCTTGAGATGTCAAAAAAACACGGCCTGCGGTACACCCACCACTTTCCCCCGACAGCCCTGCCGGGATCGCACGTCGAAACGACCCGAGAGCGTGACCTCGAAGAATTGCGTCAAGAGATATTCGTCGCGGGCGAACTCGGCGTTGAAGTGATCGTCATTCATCCCGGGCGACTCCATGTTCCGGGCGTTGTTAGGGAAGACGTGTCGGAGGCTGATCGTGCGATTTCGATGTCGTACTTCATCGACTGGGTGAAAGCGGCAGCTCCCGAGGCCGAAAAGGCGGGGGTTGTGCTTGGACTCGAAAACATGCACTACAACCCCGGCTGGGTTATTAAGGCCCACCAGGAACTTGCAGACGCTGTCGATGAGATCGATAGCCCCGCTGTCGGCATCACGCTCGACGTTGGACATGCGTGGGGATCGGGAGGAATAGATGCGGGGTTAGAGATCTTCGGCGAACGTATCAAGCATCTCCAGGTTCACGATGCCCGGGGTCCTGAAGGGGCTCGTAACGTCAAAGACCAGCACATGGAAATCGGTGAGGGTCTGGTGAACTGGGACACCATCGGTGAACTCGTAGCAGCAAACAATTTTATTGTGGCGCTTGAGACTTCAGGTTTCAGAGAAGACCGTGAAGAGGTGTGCGTACGGAGCCTAGCCATTTTGAAAGGTCTGTGGGACTCAGGCGAGTGATGCTCTGATTCGGTCTAGTTCCCGACTCCTGCGGAGGGACCTTCGGTGGGGTGCGGGTGCCGGGATCTTCAGAGAGGTCGTAGGCTCGGGCGCGCCGAGTGCCAGCTCATGGAGCTTGGCGGATTTGGTTGCCCTGTGTCCCGATTTTCATCCCCGATTTCTTCGAGGACAAGGGGGATAAACTTCGTCGGTGAAGTCGGATGGGCGTTGGATGGCGTTCTGGTCGCTAGGGGTTAGTGTCGGGTGAGGAGGTGGGGTTGGTCAAGGGGCGGGTGGCGCATATGAGACATGTTAAATTGTGTTGAGAGCGAACTCCGGATCCGACGAACACGTGATGAAAGAACTGCGAATAATTGATGGTGTGTAACATTCTGGTGAACTCGACGGGTGTTTCGTTGGCGATGATAGTGACATATTGTAATGTACATATTTGGCAGAATAATGCCAAATAAGCATGAAAATCTGTAGCTACTCTGCGGCTACGGTGACGAAGGGCATAAAGCTTTGGTTGCAATAAAAATAAATAATTTCGGACCGAGCGTATCTGCCGATATTGATCTAAAGCCCTTGACGGTTTTCGTTGGCCCCAGTAATTCGGGTAAATCCTATGCGGCAATCCTTGCTTACACATTGCTGAACACAATTTCGAGGCGTATCGCTCGACCAACGGGATGTAGATTTATCCCGAGGGGGTTGGCGTCTCCGCCGAGCATTCGACGGGCGACCGTGGCCTCGCCGCGTCAACGAAGACTTGAAAAATTGGTTGATGAACGACACAAACGACCAGAACACATTTAAACATGTTAATCTTCCACGCTCTGTTCGAAGTGAAATCGAAAAATCAGTTATTGACCGCGTAATCGCCTCCAACAGTTACCTTGCAGATGAGATCACTCGATGTTTTGCAAATCAATTAAGAGGATTAACAAGATTCCAGAAAAGACGTTCAGGATTTCAATTCGAAGTTATAGGCGGGTCTGAAGAGTGGAGATGGCGAATTACATTGGAGCGAGGTCAGCTAAAGTGGACGGCAATATTCGTAGACCTAGATAAACCTAGTTACGACTTAGATGACGCTGCTTTGCAGGTAAGTTCGCCCCCTAATCAGGATGATATTGCCGGATCAAATTTCGATCTAAGGGAAATTCAATCTTCGTTTGTCACGGACGCGATCGAGTATCTTTTTGAAGAAGTAGAAACCGATTCTTACTATTGACCAGTGGCTCGATCGGGCGGTCTTCAAAGCCACCGAGTGATTGCAAGCTCACTGGTAAGGCGCTCACGAAGGGCAGGACTTGAGGAAGTTTCAATTCCTACCCTCTCAGGCCTGCTAACTGATTTCATCAGCCATTTATTGACGTTGGATGCAGACTCAAAGACAGACTTATCGACGGTGGTGGATGAACTCGAACGTGAAGTGCTGACCGGCCAGGTTGTCGTCTCTCCTGACTTCACAGACTATCCGGAATTTGTGTACAGAAAGAACGGGGTCGAATACCCAATGGCTGGAGCTTCGTCAATGGTGCCTGAACTCGCTCCAGTGGTCATGTTGTTGAGGTCGATGGTCGAAAGAGGCGAAACTCTAATCATCGAGGAGCCAGAGTCCCATTTGCATCCTGACAGCCAACGAAAGATGGCCCACATAGTGGCCAAGATCGTCGGAATGGGCGTTCGGACAATTGTTACCACACACAGTGATTATTTTCTTGAAGAGCTTGGAAATATTGTTACGTACTCGGGTCTTAGTAAGGGCAGGAAAGCAGAATTCCCTTCGCTGAAGGATTCAGACCTCGCCGAAAAAGATGTCGGCCTGTATCTATTTGAACCTCGTTCTAGACCTGTCGGTACACATGTCCGATCTATCCCGGTATCGGCTGCTCTGGGACTACAACATCCAGATACGACTGAGGTTGCTGAGCAGCTATATGACGATATGGTTCGGCTACGAGATGCCCTTGGGTCAAATTCGTGATGGGGATTATTACAGAAGTGAAAAAACGGGTGTCAGAGGAAGCAATTTGCACAAGTTGCAACAAGCGGTCTTGCAAGATCACTTTGGCCATGAAAGGAACCAATCAACTGATCGTTGACATGGATAAAATTCATGTCACAGGGAAGAAATGTGACAACTTGATCTTTCGCGAACACACCGCAGGCGACGAGGCGATCGCGATTGAGATGAAAAGTGGTGGGAATATCAATAAGGCCGCCGATTAACTTCAGGCAGGAGCCCGATATAATGATCAGCTTATCGCTAAGAAAACTCAACTATTTTTTCGACCGATAATCGTCCACGGCTCTGGAATCAGCGCGATCGAGATACGGGCGCTTAAAGGCAAGTCGATAAAATTTAGAGGGAACTCCGTGCTGCCTAGGCGATTGAAATGTGGAGCGAAACTTTGAACACACACGCTTTTTATGTGTGTTCAAAGTTTCGACAAAACAGTCGACTGCCCCTAACTAATTCTGGCTACACAATACTCTCTAGCTACAGCCCTATCCTTGTTTGAAATTAGCATACGGCTGAATGTTTTCTATCCGTTCCCCAATTCTGATCGGGGTAAACGCGCTGTCTTGGATTCCTAGGTTTAGGGGGACTAGGGTGGTGATTAGGGGTTTTACGTTGGCGACTGGGTTTACGGCTTTTTAGTGGCCTCTGTGGGAGGTGGTGGGGGAGTCGATGATGGAAGTGGGTGTGCCGCGGGAGTATCTGGGTTAGGCGTTATTGTTGACCCATTGTTGGGCTGCCTGGAGCATGAAAAGCACTGCGGTGGCTCCGGGGTCTTGGTGGCCGATTGAGCGTTCACCGAGCCAGCCTGCGCGGGAAACTCTCGACTGCATTTCGATGGTCGCAGTCGTTCCGGCTTCGCATGCCGCCACTGCGGCGTCGGTAGATTCTTTCAATGACTTGCCGGAAGACTGAGCTTCATCAAAAGCGTCGATCGCCGGAGCGAGCGCATCTAGCAAAGTCTTATCACCGATCTTCGCCTTGCCGCGATCCATGAGTCCTTGCAGGGCGGCGCGTCCGATGGCGACCACATCTGCGGCACCGACCTCTTCGCGATCCTTGACTGCAGCTCCACCTCGCATCATGGCGGTCGCAAACAACACGCCGAAGGTCGATGCTGCGGCGCGATTGAACGCCATCCCGGAACGTCCGAGCTGGTTGCTGACCGGCGTTCCCTTCAGATCATCCAGCCCTGCGATAACGGCTTCCATTCCGCGGGTGACCGTGATGCCCAGATCGCCGTCGCCGAGCTTGGCGTCGAGTTCGCGCAGGAGGTCGGCTTGCGGAACGACGTCATCTGAGATCGCTTTGAATATGCCTAGTATTTCGTCTGTCATGTTTTTAGTTTCTCGTTTGCTCTGGCGTCGTCGGACGACTTGGTCGCTAGTGGCATCTCACCTACCCCCGGCCACTTCCGATCTGGAAGGGGAGTTGGTTATGAACGATTTGGTTTGGTGAAGCTGGTTTGGGCTAGTGTCCGAACTGCTGTGAAAGGAATGGCGAGTATGCCGGAGCGCCGAGCAGCTTCACCATATCGTCATCTTCGAGCTTGCAAATACTAATCGACGCACCCGACATCTCCATCGAGGTTACATACTCGCCGATGAATACCCGGTGAATGTTGATGCCGCGATCGCCCAGAATTTCGGACGCCTTGTTGTAGAGGATGTACAGCTCTTCAGGGGCGGTAGCACCAAGGCTGTTCACCAGAACCGCGGCGCTATCGCCCGACGAGAACGGGAGGTCGGGCAGGATTCGGTCGAGCATCTGGCCGGCAATCTCGTCGGCGGTCAGCAGTGGGCCGATCTCCACGCCGGGCTCCCCGTGAACTCCCATTCCCATCTCCATCTGTCCTTCCGCAACTGTGAAACCGGGCTCCCCGGCGGCGGGGATGGTGGTGCCTGAAAGTGCGACGCCCATGCTGCGGGTGTTGAACGTCGCCTTCTCTGCGATGGCGTGCACAGCATCCAGATCACGTCCTTCTTCGGCCGCCGCGCCTGCGATTTTGAAGACGAAAACAATGCCTGCTATACCGCGTCGACGTTCGATTTCGGCAATTGGAGCCGATGTCACGTCGTCACGTCCGAGGGTTGTCTTCACCGTAATGCCTTCCATCTCGGCCATTTCGGAAGCCATATCGAAATTCATCGTGTCGCCGGAGTAGTTCCCGTACAGGTACAGAACGCCGGCACCGCTATCGACCGCCTTTGTGACGTCGAGCATGTCTTCGGACGATGGGGATGAGAAAACATTGCCAACGCAGCAGCCTGTGGCGAGGCCTTCACCGACGTAGCCGAGGAAGAGCGGGAGGTGCCCGGAGCCGCCGCCGGTTGCGATTCCGACTTTGCCGGAGAACGGTGCGTTGGCCCTTACCAGCGCCCTGGTGCTGCCTTCGACGCGCTTCAGGATGTTCGGGAAGGCTTTGAGAATGCCGGATACTGTCTCGTCTTCGACGTGGTCAGGATGGTTGATGATCTTGCGCATTGGCATGGTGGGTCCGCCTTAAGGGTGCAGGGATTGAGTTTTGGGAGTGGGTTTCGCAAACTGTATTTTGAGTATGGCTACGTGTCAATTTGCAGCATCGGACTAACGCGTGAGGAAATGAGTGCCGAGACTCGCAGTTGGATATATCGCAGCGGCTGGTTGGTTCAACTCCGAAGGAGGGGAAGGGCCGGACCACCGCTACTGGCCGTTGATGTGCCGGATGGCTGCCATGCCCAGTTTGAGGACGTCTTCGGGTGGGGGTCGGTGGTTGCCGGTCGGGGTTTCGAAGGCGGTTCCGTTTTGTAGGTCGGCGAGGGTGGCCCAGAGCCAGATGGTCGTGGAGTCTGTTTGCTCGGAGAGTTCGCCTGAGGGGGATGACGCGTCGCCGAGGAGTCGTGTGAAGTAGATGTGGTCGATGTGCTGGTGCTCGCCGTGTTTGGAGTCGGTGACATCTTCGATCATGATGCTGTGGGGAGCGTGAACCTGGTCGAGGTTGCCGATAACGATTTCAGTTTGCGTCGGGACAATTTCTACGTCGAAGCCTGTTTCTTCCTTGATTTCACGCAGCGTCGTTTGGACGGGATCTTCGTTGGGGTCGACGTGTCCGCCGGGTGGGAGCCATTCCTGAACTTTTTTATGCCAGTGCAGCAGGGTCGCGTCGTTGTGGACGACGAAGCCGGTTGCTGTGAAGTGTCGGATTTTAGGATCTGGCAAGGATGGGGTGCTCGGGTTTCGAAAAGGTGGCAGGCGCGAGTAGGACCACCGGACCAGCATATCCGTTTTGGGGAGTTTGCTGATCGGGTGGCCCTACTCTAGAGGTGCCCTACTGGTAGGGCGCCCTACTTTAACGTAGGACACCTCGTTTGGTACTAGACATTAAAACTGACCACCTCCTTCTTGGAATCGAACTCCGGACAGTAGAGTTTTTCTGTCCACGGCCGCCCGCCCGATTAAAGGCTTGGTCAAGACCGATTACAGGATTATACGGAACTGAGGAGAAAAAGGTTTGCGGGTGGTTACGCAGTACGGTGATGAGAATTGGTTACGTGGTCGATTCGGATTGGATGATGTGGTTTCCCAGAGACGGGTGCTTAACACGTCGGCCACTGCAGGTCATTCGTTATGCTTCAGGCGTCGTTGCTGTTCGTTAATCGCGCTCGTGACTCGTCACTCGGCTCCGCATCGCAATCTCCCCCTCTAACTCCCCCGGTCCGGGGGAGAATTGGTTAATTCTGGTGTCATCGGACGACTTGTCACTCGGGTCGAGTTTGTGATGCGGGCCTACTTCTAACTCTTGCCATCGGCTTTTGGCCCGAAGGATGGATGGCGGAATAACTCGAGGAGTTGTCGGACTAAATACGCCCAAGTACCTCTGGGTTTACGACTACTTCGGGTCGTTCGCCGCGTAGAACTCTCGCCGCTTCCTCGCCGGCACGTCGGCGGATGGTTTCCCAGCCGATTTCGCTCGAACCGGCAACGTGGGGAGTGCAGATAACGTTGTCCATTCGAAGCAGAGGGTTATCTGCTGACAACGGCTCCTGCTCGTAGACGTCGATACCGGCACCTGCGATCGTTCCTTGCTGCAATGCGGATATGAAGGCCTGCTCATCAACCACGGGACCGCGGGCGGTGTTTATCAGGTAAGCGGTTGGCTTCATGATGCGGAACGCAGCCGAGTCCATGTAGTGGTGCGTGCCGCCCGGGGCGTTAAGGTGCGGAATGTGGAGTGATACGTATTCGGCTTTTTTGAGAAGCTCTTCTTTCGACACGAATTTCACGTCGTACTCGACCGCCAGATGAGCCCCAACGTATGGATCGTTTACCAGCACCGTCATGCCGAGTGCTTTGCATTTGCGAGCCATTGCCCGGCCTATCCAGCCGAAACCGACGATCCCGACTGTTTCACCATAGA
>Ga0302132_10000802_pt1 | contig 17818 bp, 7 predicted proteins | sample CB9_321_MG_FD_203113 | JGI IMG/M metagenome (GOLD analysis project Ga0302132, IMG submission 203113) | Marine microbial communities from Western Arctic Ocean, Canada - CB9_32.1 | ecosystem: Environmental > Aquatic > Marine > Oceanic | place: Canada: Western Arctic Ocean | collected 2017-09-19
ATCAAAGTATTTACCAAAAACAAGCTGTTTGCCTGTGATCCTAGCAGGAACATCTTTTGAATCTAACAGCGGAATTATTTTTTCGTTGACTGAAGATCTGGACTTTGCTGAACGAGATGTTTTAGGCAATATAGTACCAGTATATGTAACATCAGTGTCTTCAGGTGGAATTCCCACACAATTTGAAATGTCACTCAAGGGTTTAGCATTGTCTGGGGCTGAAACAACGCAATCAGTGTCAGTTGGAGCAGCTCATGTGCCATTTAGAGAAATGGTTTTAACAAATGCAAATGTCTCTGATGTTTTATCTGTTAAAGATTCAGATGGAAATGTTTACTACGAGGTAGCATCTTTAAGTCAAGATACTGTATACGTTCCTGTAGACAATACATCTCATGATGATTTTGACACTGTTCCAAAAACATTAGAAATAATTCCTGCAACATATAGATTTACCAAAAGAACGTCTTTATCATCTAGAAAGACGATATTAAGATTCGGCTCAGGAGATGCTAATGTACTCGATGATGATATAATACCTGATCCGAGTGAGCTATCTTTAGAATTATACGGAAAGAAAACATTCTCTAAATTTGCAATAGATCCTGGGGCTTTGATAGGATCACAAACATTAGGCATATCACCAAAGAATACTACAGTGTCTATAAGATATCGTTACGGCGGCGGCCAACTTCACAATGCAGACTCAGGAACAATAGCCGCTATTGCAAATTTATCTTTAGAGTTTAGAAAAGAGCCTTCTGCTGCTAATGCGCTGACTGTTAGACAGTCAATTAAAGTTACAAATGAGCTAGCTGCATCCGGCGGAACTAACGCACCAGAAGTCGAGTATTTAAGGACCATGATACAGTCAGCTAGAAATGCACAGTCAAGAACTGTAACAAGAGAAGATCTTCTAGCCAGAATATATTCATTGCCAGCAGAATTTGGAAGAGTATTTAGAGTAGGTTTAGCCAATAATCCCACTAATCCTTTAGCACTTTTAATGTATGTTATAAGCCTGGATAGAAACGGAAATCTTGCACCTTCACCTGATGCATTAAAAATGAATCTTAGTAAGTATTTAAATGAGTTTCGCTTGATATCTGATGCAATAGACGTTCTCGATGTTAGCGTTATCAATTACGGAATAACATTCGAAGTCTATGTAGACAAAACATCAAATAAACAAATTGTGCTGCAAAATATCAATAGAAGAATTGCCGATTCACTTAAGATAAAATACTTTCAAATCGACCAGCCTTTAATAATTGATGATATTGTTAACTTGATTATCAATACCCCAGGTGTAATTTCATTAACAGATCTTCAAGTTTACCCAAAAACAGGGATGATAGAATCAAGATCTTATTCTACTTACTCTTTTCCATTTGAGACAAGTCTTAAAAATGGAATATTGAGAGGAACGATTGGATCGATTTTTGAATTAAAATTTCCTGAAAATGACATAGTTGGACACGCAATTTAAAATGAAAATATTCTGTACAGCAAGCAAAGACACGTATATCACCAACAAAATAGTCAACAGTCGTTTAGTCGCAGATGATGCCAACGTCGGCCGAGCCGGAACACTGGATCTTTTTAGACTTTTTAATGAAACAACTTTAAGAGGATCAGGATCACAAGACGAAGTTTCTAGACTTCTAATACAGTTTGATTATTCTAACTTAAAAGCTCTAACTGGTTCTAAGTGTGATCTAAACTCATCTAATTTTTCTGCAAAATTAAAGTTATATGATGTTCAGTCTGGTCATGCAGTTCCTGCTAATTTTAATCTTGTAATATTCCCACTGAGCAAATCATTTGACGAAGGTGTAGGTAGAGATGTTGCTTCTTTCGGAGATTTAGATGTTGCAAATTTTCTAACTGCGTCCTATACAAATAGCACAAACTCTCTTTGGAATGTTTCTGGTGCCAATAAACCTGGACTTTTAGGATCTTCTGATATTGACATCATAGAATCTGGAAATTTAAGCGATGGTTCTGGCATAGTAGACCTCTATAAATCAAGACTTTTTAAAGTAGGTACCGAAGATTTAGATGCAGATGTGACTAACATAGTATCAGGAACACTTGCAGGCTTAATACCTGATTGTGGCTTTAGAATATCATTTAGCGGAACTGAAGAAACAGATGCAAAGTCTAGATTTGTCAAGAGGTTTGGATCGAGGCACGCTGCTAATCCTCATATTCGTCCTCGAATAGAAGTATCCTTTGATGACAGTATCCATGATCATCACGGTGACTTCTTATTTGACGTGTCTGGGTCTCTATTCTTACAAAATTATACTAGATCTTCAAAAGCTAACATCGTTTCTGGTAGCACACTTACTGCGATAACAGGCGACGATTGTATGAAAGTTAAGCTGAAAAAAGGAGACTACGACTTTACAGTAAACGTATCTCAGCATACCCAGGGTACAGCAGTAGCTGGAACAGGAGATAATCAAGTCGCCGGCCTATACTCTGCTTCTTTTGCTATACCTTCTAATGTAACAACAAAGTACGATGGAAAAAGCTCTATAGCACAATTAATAGCTGATAAAAAGGAAATAATATTTGATGAATACTGGTACAGTTCAGACGGTTCAGTGGGTTATCATACAGGATCTATCACGATCAAAATACCAGTAAGAAGCACAAACAATCTCGCAATGTCAGATCCAGAGATATACGCAACAAATTTACTACAAGAATACAACTCTAAAGACAAAGAAAGAATTCGTCTATTTGGAGTAAGTCATGTAGTAGACAATAATAAGCCTTCAAAGAAACCTATCTCTAGAGCGTCAGATATTTTTAGTAAAGCTTACTATAGAGTTAAGGATCATAATAACGGAAAAATTATTATTGAGTTTGATGAATCAGGAAACTCAACAAGAATTTCAACTGATAGGGAAGGTATGTTTTTTGACTTTCATTTTGAAATTCTACCAAAAGGTAGAACATACACATTTGAGTACCTGATTGTTGAAAGAGGAACTCGGTTAATAACATCCGATGAAAGAACACATTTTAGAGTGAACTAAGATGGCTAGAAAAAGTAATATGTTTCAAAGGCTTCTTTTTAAGCCAAGCAAGACTAGAAATTTAGACGGAACATCAAAAGTAACAAATATAAGTTTAGCTGATAGCGCGCAAGATACATTCGGCGCACTCAGCCCAACTAGTTCTTTTAGGTTTGACCCTGCAGGCTCAGGACTAAAAAATACACAACAACTTAATGTTGATTTTTCAAAATTTGAAAATCACACGTTTTTCAACTCCGCTAGAAACAAGGTTCATGTAGCATTTGATAAAATTATCAATACATACCCATTTGACGGAACGAGAGCAGATCACGAAAAATTCTTGAATGATATATCTGGGTTTGAAAAGCATGTTCTTGATCGATTTCCAAAAAATACGGGATTTTTAATCTTTTCAAGAAGTCTAAGTCTTCCACTGGAAGACGGAAACTTTTTATCAGTTGTCGATCATCAAGGGTCAGGAATCTATGATGATCTAGACTTATCTTCTGGAGAGCCCAAGCTAGACTTCAAGGAAGGCCCATTTACAATTGAGTTTTCGTTATACACGCCTCCACTAGCTAATGACAATGAAATTATTGCTCAACGTCTTGAGTCTACAAAAAGAGGATTCACTATAGCCTTGTCAGCTTCAGCTGATACATCAAGCACAGATATTTTATTCGCTATCAGCGATGACGACAAAAATGCTAATGTTTATACTTCTTTAGACAAAGGAAAGTTTAATCATATATCAGCGGTCTACGATAGAAATGAAACAAATACATTCAGAATTTTTGTAGATGGAATGTTTGTGACAGCATCAAATGTTGCTAGCATTGGAAACTTTAGTTTTGTAGGAACAAATTTTCACATAGGTTCAGGTTCAACTCACCAATTTGGCACGGGAGTAAACGATAATTTTGTACCAAAACAAACACTCTCAGGTGCATTAGACGAGTTTAGATATTTTAGCTCAGCTAGACAACCTTCGGACATTTACAAGTATAAGTCAAGAGAACTTTATTCTCAAGATGATTTAGAGCTATATTTTAGATTCAATGAGCCTAGTGGATCATTTAGTAAAAACGGAGTAGGTAATTCTTCTTTGGCACTTGATTACTCTGGAAATGGGATGCATACTGCTATAACTAATTTTGTTATGTCACAAAGAAACATCGGTTCCCTCAATTCGACTGTTGATAATATGGTAAGTGAAGACCCTTCTTTATCGCCTGTTTTATTTCCTTCCTTTGAAAGTGTACAGAGCCTTGCTACAGAACTAATATCATCTGCATCTCAATATGATTCTATTAATCCTAATTTAATCACAAGAATGATACCACAACATTATTTGTCTGAAGCAGCAGTTCAATTAGGAAAAGCAACAAAAGACGGTGACTTAAGTTCCTCCCCTGGAATGCTTGCTGACCAGCCAGGTGGAAATAAAATAAATCAAGCACAAATGATTTCTTCTGTCTTGTTCATGTGGGCCTCTACTTTTGACACTGTCAAAATGTTTATAGATGAAATGTCAAGATTGCAGACTGTAGACTATGTAGCAGACCGGACAATTTCTAATCATTTGCTTCCTTTCTTAGCAAAATATCATGGCTTCACATTACCATCTCAATTTAACTCTGCAACAATAGATCAATTTCTCAAAGGAAGAAATTTAACGGCTACAGACGCGCTAAATAATTTAAGTCTGCAAGGCATTCAAAATTCTATTTGGAGAAGAATTCTATCAGACTTGCCTGAGATTAGAAGAACAAAAGGAACGAGAAGTTCGTTTAGGGCTGTCTTAAGAAACATGGGCATTAATCCGGACGGAGCTTTTAGGCTCAGGGAGTACGGAGGATCACCTACTAGAAAAATATCTGATAGTTTTGAATCAAGAGTAGAAGTTGCTGCTCTAATGAATTTTTCTGGCGCATTGTCATCTCCAGGAACAGTTGGCGCGGATGGAAAAGACTCGGGACGACCCCTTCTTATGAGTGCATATTTATCTGGCTCTAGAACTGAGCCAGGTTATCCTGAGCCAGTAGGTCTACTTCATCCAACATTAGGTTCTACGATACCATCAGATGGATTGTTTACTAGTGGGTCTTGGACAGTCGAAGGAATTTTTAAATTTGAAAAGAGTCTTAATCATGCGACTAATCAAAGTCTTTTAAGACTCCAGACCACAGGCTCAGCTGAATTAGGCGGCGCACTTCATACGAACAACTGGCTTTTATTTAATGTTGTTGCATCAGCCGAAAATAAGAGAACATCAACAACAGGCTCTGTTGCCCTATACGGCCGTCCATTGAGTGGATCAAGTGACCAAGAGATGGCTATAATTGTTCAAAACGTGAATCTCTTTGATGGAAAAAAGTGGCACGTTTGTTTTGGTAGGGAGCGAGGCGACAAAAATAGTCACTTAAGCTCTTCTTACTTTTTGAGAGTGGGAAGAAATACCATCGGCGGCTCGCCTATTTTTACAACAGCATCTGCATATTATCAAGACAACTATGATAGTCCTTTGACAATTATTACGGGCAGTAATAACGCCTCAGGAGCAATGATTGTTGTCGGGAGTCAAAGCTTAGTTTATAACAGTGACCAAACCCAGAAGCATCTAAATAACTCAGCGTACAGTCATGGAAACTATGTTAATTTTTCTGGCAAGGTGGGCGGAATAAGATTTTTTACTAAAGCTTTGACAGATAAAGAAACTAAAACTCACATCAAGAATTTTAAGTCTGTAGGCGTAGAAGATCCTAAAATAAACTATAGTTTTGCAACAAAAGAAACAGGTTCATTTGAACGTCTGAGAGTTGACATGACTTTAGATCAATTAATTACAAGGTCAGATAGTAGCGGAAATATTTCAGGATTTGACTTCAGCCAAAATAAGTTGTTCGGAATAGGCACAGGATTTGAAGCCAGTAAAGAAATAATTTCACCAGAGCGATTCGATTATAAGATTTTCTCTCCTAAGTTTGAGCTATCTTCTGCAGATAATAAGATTAGAATAAGAAGCTATTTAAATCCAGATCTTGCTGAACAACATTCGGTTCCTGTTGCACCTTTAACAGAAATTCCTCAAGGAGACCGTCCCTACGATGATAGAAGATTCGAGATAGAGATATCATCTGTTCAAGCACTCAATGAAGATATAATGAATATTTTTGCAACATTAGACTTCTTTGATAATGCCATTGGAGATCCCGAACTTATTTTTGCCAGAGAATATAGAGACTTAAGGCATCTTCGAAGAATTTACTTTAATAGATTAGAAGATAAAGTTTCTTATAAAAAATTCTTTGATTTCTTCAAGTGGTTTGATAATACAGTGGGTGATATTTTTGAAGAGCTAGTTCCCAGAACTTCCAGATATTTAGGTACAAATTTTGTAATTGAAAGTCATGCGCTTGAACGTCCTAAGTTTACATACAATTATACAGACATGTATCTTGGGGAATTAGACAGAAGAGCTGCAAGCTTAATATTTTTGCAGCAATTTATAGGTAACATAAAGAAGTTTTAAATGGCACAATCACAACGAGTATTAAGCGGATCAACTGTAAAAGGATCCACAGCAATATTGCTAGGATCAGAGCATTCCCAAGAAGACGCCGACGGCTTTGTCCAAGGTTATAATGTTAAAGACTTTTCTATTTTATCTAATACATTAACTTATAAGATAAGATCAAACTCCGGAGTGGTCAGAACTTTAGCAGGCATCGATATACACCCAGTTATTTTTGATGATTCACTTTCACCAATAAACTTGACATCATACGGGCCAGACGGAGAAATCTCAGGATCTGTTAGAATTCCTGCTCCCGCTATCAAAGGACGAGCAGGCGAAAGAATAGATCATACTATAGAACAAAGAGACTTAGGCCAGTCACATTTGTATGACGATGGAACAGCTTTCTTTGAAGCAGTTAATACAACAAACGGATTAGAAATAATCGGAGCAAAATCTACGATGGAGCTGCCTGCTAGCCTTGTAGACCACTCTTCAGTAAGTTCGCTTGATGGAAAAATAGATCCTTTGGGTATAGTAAAATCAATTGATAGAAGCTCTCTCGATCTCCCATTTCAGGCAAAAGGTGTAAAAGGAATGATGGGCATTGATAACGATGCATTTCATAGAAGCTATCAATTAGCAGCCGGATTATATTTATCAGATAATGAAAATGCAACTGTCCCATTCTTAGATGCTGTAGAGCATATGACTTCAGCACCGGAAGAAGGAGCAATATACATTGATCTACCAGGAGCTTTTTATCAAGACACGTCTAAAATAAAACCGTATAGTGATGTTTCCGGCGATATAGAAAATTACATGTTACATGGCCCTGGAAAAAGTCTTACGTTTGATCCCGGGGATCCTCTCGGAGATATTTCAAAAATTTTAATATCATCTTCAAATTTTGTTATGGATAACACATTGCAAAATTTTGATAAACTTACAAACGGCGGGTTTGATTTCTCAAATGATCTAGGCACAGACTCGTTAGTTCACGGAGGCCTGTTAAAAGGATGAGTAGGTTAATAAAAGGACTGGCAGGAGATTATAGCCTTCTTCGGCCAATGGGTAATAAGAGAGGCACAAACGCGTATGATAAACATGAAAGCTTGCACGCGTGGTATCAATTTGGAACAGACATATCTCAATCAGGCGATCTTCCTGACTTATCAAATAGTACTCGTGTCTTAACACCCTCAGGATCGGCTGCCGGTCAACGTCCCAGCGCCCCAGCGTCTATCAACACAATGGCCGGTGCCCCAGCAGCAGGATTTCCCACAGGATTTCCTACCAAAAATACTAACTTCTCCAACGACTTGATACTGCATACTTGGACTACACCAGGAGATGATTCTTTTTCTTTTGGCAATAGCAAAATTGATCAACCATTTTCTGTTGCTGCTTGGATAATAACAGATACTATCGGAGCTAATCAAGATTTTGTTGCAAAATGGGCCACGGGTTCCGGTGGTGGCACCTACAATGATGGTAAAGAATGGCGTGTGTCCATTAAAAATGATGGTGTGATTCGATTCTGGTTAGCAGATGATTCAACCGACGACATCGTTCAAGCTGATTCGAATAGAGCAATTACATCGGGCACGTGGTATCACATAGTTGCTACCTATGACGGCCGCGGAGGCCCAGGTGCATCTCTTGGAATGAAGGTTTACATTAATGGAGAATTAGACTCTGAAGGCGGCTATAAAACATACGGATCCGATAGCAATTATACTGCGATGGAAAATACTGAGTCTTCTTTTTCACTCGGCAATCTTCACAACGAGGATGCCATTCGAGACTTCAATGGAAAATATGCTGAAGTTGCTGTATGGTCAATAGATTTAGAACCAGGAGACGTAAAAACACTTTATGAAGCCCGATACGGTGTGTCCAGATTTGCATCAGGTATAGTATCTAACCCGGTTAGAGTTTTAATTAGAGAGCATGATCAGGTCGAAGGAAGATATCCTTTAAATCTTAGAACAGCACCCGGAGTTAAAAAGCCAAGATTTAAACCATTTGATGATACTAACACATTTGTCTTTACTTCACCTTTTGCAAATGCATTTGTCATAATGGTTGCAACACCTAGAAATGGTGACTTCTTAGAAATGACAGGAAGTCAAGGTGTTGTAAAAGAAAGATTTATTTTCTGGGAAGATGAAGCCTCCTCAGGTTCTTTTGCTGCAGCAAAAGGGTCCGATTATCCGTCAGCCAAGTTCACTCCTATCCTATTGAATATAGCTGACTATCGGCAAACAGATACACAAGAGCAAGCTGCTTTGCTTCTAATGAGAGCTATTAATTCGTCCCCACTAGATATAAGAGCTTTTTACGAACCTGAAGTTGTAGAAAAGTTTGAAAATAGCGTCGAAGATGCAGGTCATTTAGGTGATTTCGTAAGAAACGATCCTGTCATTAGCGCAAAATTAAGACTTGAATATCATACCGCCTCACAGGCGATCCAGATCGATGATTCTCACGGCGGAAGAGTCCATGCAGGAAATGCCTCATTGGGATATTCAAAATCAAGAATACAAGCAACTCAATTTACTGTAACACAAATGACTGGCACTAACGTAAGATATCCCAATCTTTTAGGAGCCCATCGTTTAAGAACACACGGAGGACCCCCCGGATTAGACGGAACAGCCTCTCCTTTTACATCTCCTGACATTTCAGGAAAGATCAAAGAAGTACCAGGTATTACAGATGCAAATTACAGGCCTTCTTTTCCAGAGCATTTTACTCCTTTTGATGATTCAAAAATTGTTTCGAGACAAAGTAGTTTTTTTGCTGAAGGGACTAATGAACTAACACTTCCTGGATTTTCCTCTCCGTTAAAATCAAAAACTCAAATAGTATTGGAGATGTCAAGTTCTCAAAAAACTGATTCTCATGTATTTTACGCCTCAGGGTCTATCTGGAGGAACAGCGCTACCGTCATCGGCAATCACAGCAAAGACGCACCACGAGGATATTTTCATCCCATTGCCGGAGTCACAGGATCTGGTATGGCATATTGGAGTCCAGCAAAGAGTAGATGGGAGCAAATTTCAAGAAAAAAATATCCACTCAAACCAAACGATCCTGCTAATTTTAAAACGATGCTCGGCACTTTTAATACTCAGTCACCGTTTGATTGGTACGGCCCGGGAACATCGATGGGCAGCCAAACATTCCTTTCTAAAGAAATGGGTTGTTTAGGTTTTGCACTCCAAAGCTCCGGCGCTGCACCCCACCACGTCAGTCCTTCAAGTCACAGATCAGATCATTTCTCGTTATCAAAGGCAGAACATAATCTAAAAATGACAAGAGCACTCGACGGCTATCATACACCTGTTGTTCAATGGTATTTTCCCTTAGGCGATCAATACAATGCGACAAGCTCTCAAGTGTATAGTATGTCAGACTATATCTCTTCTCCTTTCTTATTAGAAAAGATGTATGTCGAAGTTGATGCCGATCTTGGTATCCACGCTGACCTCGACCAAAGTACATTACCACTTACAAAAGTTTTGTTTATTTTAAACCAGACAACAAATCCAGATAACCCTGGTTTAAAATATAAAATTGAACCCCACACTACTCTTTATGTTACAAAATCTCAAAGAGGCCAAGCAGATGCTGCCGAGCTGCTAGCGGTTGATGGAGCCCGCGGTGAGTGGTATTTCCATGATTCGCCTACTGCAAATATCACGGCCCATGGTCGAAGAGAACTTATTACATGGGCCAAGATAGGACTCTTGAGAGACGATAGTCCTATCTTTTTTGATAATTTTAATTTCACAGGGGCATCGTCTCTCGATATTTCAAATCAACAAGAAGCCGAGCGAATCCTCCGCGAAGAAGTTTATGAAAAAATATTGACATTTACTGAAGCGCATCAAACTCGCGACAGTACGAACGGAATCGGCCACTTTGGACTTTCTGCTTCGTTTGGCTTTAATCTTTATCCAAAACTTGCGCTAAGAAACGATGGGGTTAGTTTTATGCATATAAGAACTAGCTCTCAAGACTATCTTGGTTCCCCTACTATTGTGTCTAATCCTTTCGGCGGCGCTGCCCTCGACGGACTTTCATCAGGAAGACACTTAGCAGAAGGACTCACATCAGTCCAAGCACATAAAAGCACAGGATCTTACATTTCCTGTCCTGCATTTGTAACTAGTTCTCTAATAACAGGCAGCACAGATGTCTTCGGCGGCCACAATTATCGTCACTATGACGGTATGCCGTCTGTATTAGGCGGCGACTTTAGAATCTCTGCTAAGGATAGACACTATGATGTAAGCCCTTATCTTTTGTTACCAACTGATAATCTTATAATCGGGTGGCAAAATCATACAGCCATTGGCACGTACACAGGATCAATGGCCCAAGAGCAAAATGTAGATCGCTTAAGACATGTAAAAATAACTATGTTTGGTTCGCTTGTTAGAGATAATAAAGAGTATCATGAAACACTAGATCAAATTCTTACTACAAACGAAATTCATGAAACAATATATGGAGAACCAGTTGTTGATCAATGGGATGTTGAGCCACTGATTGCGTTAAGCGGTTCGACCCAAGATGCAATGATCAAAGGCACAATGAAGGTATTTGGCCAGGGCATCGATAAAGCATCTGTTAGAATAGTATTTAACAGTAATCCTTTCCCAAACCAACAAAGACTAGCGCTTACAGGCACTGCTGATCATCAAAGAATGTTCATATTCGACAACTCCTCTGGGGTCTGCTCCGGTACTGTTGACGGCTCTAACCCTGCGCCAGACGGGACACCTGGAAACCCATATCAGGTTCCCTACTCTACCCATCATACTGCAACAGGATACGGGACAGTCACAACCTTGGCAGCTCGTATAAATGCTGACTCTAGTCTTGCCATCGATGCAGTTCAAGAAGACAATGTGCTTCGTCTTAAACAAAAGGTGGGAGGCATTGCCGGAAATACACCGATACTTTGGATAAGAGGTCTAGAGCTCAATGGTGGAGTTCCCACAGCTAATGCACCAGGCAATCCTCTCGTATTTCAAGATGAAACTCCTGAGCATGAGCTCACAATGCATTTCAATGGCGGCACAGGTGATGCCAATCCAGATGCACAGGGAGTTCGAGGAAGAGTAGGATCAATAGCTTCCGGCCATGCTGGTACTACGGGATCATTAAGCCGAATGATTGGCCATTCTTCTAATGCTTTGTACGAAGACTCTTTGGTAGCACCGATCTCTACAATATTATTAAATCCAATATTCTTCCCGACATTGGTCTCCGGACGAGATAAACTTCTTAGTCCCAACGAACTTCCGAACACCAATGGTGCGGGTGCTGCCACCACTCTTCCTGCCGGTTCAACGTCATTAGTATTATCAGCAAATCCGTTGATTCCATCTTTTAAGATATTGACTCAACTCGGCTTACATAACCAGAAACAATTTAATTTGCAAAAAACTTTATCTCCTGCATCAAACTATCTGGAGTCTCCGGGAGGAAGTGTTGTCACGTCCGCGGACCGTCTGGTAATTGATCAGTCTGCATATCGACCCACAGGTGTCTCAGACTCGGCCACATCTAATCTAGGATTCTTGGGGACTCCTGAGTATTCACTGGGTCAGGTAGTCGAAGGTGCCAATGCAACAATTTCAGCTACGCCAGGTGTATCTGCCCTTCCGACCTTGCTCGAGAATCCTGAAATTAAAAAAGCAATCTCGAGTCTTTTTTATGCAGCACCTTTAATAACAGGTGGAAAAAGACAATGGCCGTCAATACGATCGTTAGGGCTTTTTGGATTTGGCCTCTTTCCTCACATTCACTGCTATAAATACGGATTCATCGCTATCGAGCCTCATAATCCTAAAGCATATTTCAGAAGAGACAGATACGGACAGTTCAGTGATATGTTGGAACAACCTCCAGAAACTTTCACTAGAGGACTTATTGTTCAAACTTTAGATGCTCCTGGATCTGAATTTAACAGAGAAGCCGTCGACTTTTCTTGGCCTAATAACGGAGGTCCTGTCAAATCTAGATTCTTTTCTAGATCTGGCGATGAAGATGTTGACCCTCTAAACACAAATTCTCAAAACTTAAGCGCATTTGCTACTTCCTCAATGCCGTATATTGACGGCTTGAATGTTGATAGAGATGTTATTAATCATCCCCCACCTGATATGACTGATAAGACTTCGATTAGTGAAGTTACTTCTGTTGATATAGATCCACCGTCGTAAAGGAAACATAAATGGCCGGCTCAGGAAAGCGAAAAACAGCAGAAGATATCAAGAATATTGATATGATGACTGTTCGAAACAAGACACAGCAAGAAGTCACAGATGTCATATTTCCAAACGGTCTAACAGTTGGTTTAGCTGATCCTCGTTTTAATAACGGGATGAAAATACACGGAAACGTGGAGTCTGTAGGTGTTATAAATGCCTCAGGGCCCAATGCTGATTTAAGAATAAATGGTGTAACAGTTGTAGCTAGTGGACCCGATGGCGACGACGGCACAGACGGAACAAACGGCACGAACGGTACTAACGGCTTGACAGTAACCGGACCTACAGGGCCCCCAGGAGGTGACGGTGATGACGGAACCAACGGAACCAACGGTTTGTCAATAACCGGTCCAACCGGTCCAGCCGGTTCATCTGCCTCTGGCATAAATTTTGTATCTACAACTGTTTCTGTAAGCACAACACGATCAACCCCTGCAGCCGCCCAGGGCTCCATGAATGGAGCTAACATATATCGTGGTATATTTGGTAAAAATGGGATCACCGACCCTGCTCACCTTTTTGATGGTTATCTCTGTACATCGCAACATGATGGGCTGCACATTGCTGCGACCCTCGGTAGCGGAGACTCTTGGGACGGACATGCTCCAGCAACTGGAACGATGGCCTCCATCGACGATGCTGTCGGTGCTATCTTTTTTCGTGCCCCGACAAATTGTGAGATCAATACAGTTAGCGGATTCTTTGAGGGTTATGGCACTGGGGCCCACGCTTCCGATTCTATATCAATTCAACTATACAAGACTGCAGCCGCCGGAAATAACATAGATGCAAACTTTCATCTTATTACAACTTGTCTTATCAACGGCAGCACGGCTTTCTCTGTAGGTGACGCAAGCTGGACTACTGCAGCTATTCAACGCGTCGCAGCATCGGTGCTGACACACCCCTCCACTGCAGCTGGGACCAGAGTACTGGCACAGGGAGAAGGACTTGCTGTAGTAGTCCAGTATCTTAATAAGACTGCAGTCACTGCACGGGCATTGAATGCTACAATACCTCTAACAGTGCAATATACAACATAAGAGCTTACAGAAGTTGATCGTTTAAATAGTTAAATCATGAGAAAGAAAAATAATGGCAGGCATTCTTAACAATAAAGAGCGAGTTTTAGACTTTTCTATCACTCAGCAAGGGCGTCAACAGATTGCAGATGGAAGAATGCGTATCGAGTATGCATCCTTAACAGATAGACACACGTTTTATCAATCAACGGGTTCTCACGCTGCAGATGTCACAGATGATGCTTCCAATAGAATATTTTTTGAAACTTCAGAGAGGCCACAAGATTTAATTGTACCTGAATTGATTGCAGGCTATGTAATGCAGCCCTTTAGAGCATCAGACTTCATAGTTGCAGGAAGAAAGATAGCATCGGGAACGTTTAAAACAGGCGCAGTTACCAACGTCAATGTATTGTCAGGTTCACAAATAACTGCTATTGAAACCAAATTTTTAAAGACACTTCTTACTAACTATAAAGATCATAGAATTTTAGGCACAGTTGATCTTTTTTCCGATACTACTGATTTCCAACTATCAGCGCATACAGCAAGTTTTGCTATTACTGACAATGGAATTGATTTTAATAAAGGCGCATCGCAGGTAGAAATACTGAATCTTCCAAATATGTACTCTTCTCCCAGATTTAGTCATCTTCCAAACTTTAGATATCTACCTCCTATAAACAGACTTCGACCAAATGAAGATGAAGCTGTTCCTGTAGGAGACTATCCTGAATTATCAAGTGCCGGATCAGAAAGATTTACATCTTGGTCTGATTTAGAGACGTATTTATCAAGTAAGCAATCATTAGAACTGGGGTTTACTGATACGTCAAGAGAGAACAATTTAATAGCGCAGGTTTTTGAATTTGCTGACGAGGACAATAAAATAGAAAAGCTATCGATAGTCGATTTTGGGGAGTTTTCTGATAACGATCCTGAGTCTCCTGGAAAACACATATATTTTGTAGGAAGGGTCAGGACAGACTCCGAAGGCGCGTCGTCTTTTATTAATCTTTTTACTGTGGTGTTTGATTAAATGTCCACTTACACAACTGACTCATCGACTATAAACTTAAGAGACATTTTATCTGTATCCTTTACTGAAGAACACTTTAAAATTGTAGATTACGTTTATGATGCAACACCTGATGACGACGACTATATTGACATATTCGGCACAAAATATTTGAAATCAGTAATTGATAGAAAAAACTCAGTATTTGTGTGTGAACTGACTTTGAAAGTAAATACAGAAAGCTTTTTTAATTCACCCATCGATGGCTACGTTGTTAGAATTAGCCCAGAAGATGATCATACAAATTTTTACCAGCAGGTATGCTATTTTTCTGATGACTTTGAAGGTATTATTGACATAGGCGAGCTTGATACAAAGGAGATCAAGAGAAAGTTAAATGAAGCAAAAACTTTTATGTCATATGAGACACCATCTGGAGACGGAGCTTTGTCAACTGTGACAACACAAGTCGCTTCTAATTACGTCAATCTAGACGCCGGCAGCGATTTTTCTTCTCTAGCAAAAAACATGCTAACACAAGGTCTGTCTGCAGTAGAAGAACTACATTTGACAATGCCAACTTTTGCCCTACCAAGTGCCAAAACAAACTTTGGAGCAGTAGGACATTCATCAGCGCCTTATGCTTCTGGCTTAATAGAGAAAGAAGCAAGAACAATGTATGGTTATCCAGGTTTTACCGATGATAAAATATCGCTCTCTGACCAAAGAAAAGCGTCACAACAAGATGCTACTGATAGTGAAGCCTCTTACGCACTTCAGAGTTCTATAAGGTCATCCGGAGAACAGCCCAATCCCCAGACATCAATAGTCTTGGGAAGAATTTACAAATATACAGCTGATTATTTTGTTTCTAAACGAAAATTTGAAATTCCAAGAAGTTTTATAGACGGTAATTCATTAGCAAGTCATAGAATAAAAATATCATTCAAACCTTTTATTCTTGACGAAAATCTAATAGACAGTGCCACAGGCCTTCATTACGAGCCCACATTTGGAGATTTTTTTACTAAGGATATCAATCCTGAAAGAGACTTTCTATTTACCCCAAAAAATCCACCCTCTATAAGAGTTATGCACACGTCTCCTAGTCTTATAAGTTACGAAGTAAATCGAGGAGATCCTGTAGTTGAATTAATTCAAGTAATAAAATCTTACTATAACCCAGTCACAGGCCAAATTCATTCTTCTGACTTCGCGAAGCTGTATGTTTTTGAAAGTACTAAAGATACAATTGCGATTACTAATGAAGCTTGTCAAAATGTAGCACCTTCTTATCCTATGATAGGTGTAGCAACGGTTGTCAATGGAGCACTCGGTCTGACAAACTCTATTGTGTCAAAAAGCTTTCCTAATACTCTTTACTCGGGATATAGCAGACAAGATACCTCAATTGTTACTGCTTTTAATGACTTTGAAGGGATCACAGTAGAAGTAACTTCAATACCCAGGGAAGTTTTTAAAATAACTTTATATAGGGAAGATTTAGCCCTCCCTATCAGCGCTGAAAATAGAACTAAAAAGTTAGTAGTTTCTGCAGTAGGCTCGGCTGCTGAATTATCATTTCTCGACATCGAAGTCGCTAGTAGAAGAAGATACAGATATTTTGTCAAGTGTGAAAGGTCATCAGGCGCCGCACCAAGAAATTTAGCTGATTCAGGAATGGGTCAATCATTTGGTCCAGTTGGTACTCTGTATGAAGAGTACATGGCATCTGATGATGAAGTAGTAGATAGAATTGATCCTTCTGGGCTGTCTCTTTTTAACGTGTCAATTTCACATGCAGGATCCTCGTACGGAGTTCACCAAACATCTCATGTTTTCAATATAGACGTATCACCAAAAGATACAGACTTTGGATTTGTTGTAGAATCCCTGCGAAGGGACGGATTATTAGATGTATATCTCGACGAGCTTACAGATAGAAAAGACGATTTGTCGACAATCGTTGCTTTTATAGTTGAAAGAATTAATAGAGAGACAGGAGAAAGAATAACACTGTCAACCTTAGCCAAGCCCGGCCAGGCGTTCAAGGATACAACTCCAACACTTACAGCTAGAGATAGTGTAACTTATATATTTAAGATGTGCTTAATGAATCCTGTTTCGTTCATCACAGCAACCTCACCGGGTGAATCTTCAGCAGATAGGACTGCCAGTCTTGCAGCAATCTCCTCGGCTTTCACTACTTCAACAGGCATAACTCCTATTCCAGACTCATCAGTATCAACATCTTCACTTACCTCTGCAGTTTCGGGTATAGTGAGTCAGTCACATACAGGACAAGACTTCGCGCTAACAGTCTATAAATCTCCCGACCAAACAAAACCTACGAACTTTACTGGCACAGCCCCTCCCGGAATGGGCGTTATTCTAACATGGGAGATTCCGTATACACTGGAAAGTAAAACGCAAGCTTTCATCGTAAATTGTTCATTAAACGGAATCGCTTTAGCACCAAGAACAGTAAGCGTTATACTAGGCGATGGTACTAATAGATACACATATCTTGACCTGGAGTACTATTCCGAAGTAGGGACAAAATCTTATTCTATACAATGTATGTTTAATGACTTTACAATAGGCCCATCGACAGATTCAATTTCATATACAAGAACAGCTACAGTCGATGAGTCCAGTATGTCCTCGATGGAAATAGTATCTGCAGATCCTGCCTTAGTATCAAGTTTTGCAGATGATTTTGGTCCGGACATATTTTAGATAAGACAGAAAATAAGCAAATTTAGAGAGAATTTATGGCATCCGAAATATCAGAATCAACTACATCGGCCGATGGAATTATAAGATCGGGCGTCGCGACAGCATACGAAGAAGGAATAGACTCTTTTGGTGACGCGCCTCCAGTTACAAAAAATGAGCAAGTAATTTATTGTTTCAATAAACCTACACTTCGAACCGAT
>Ga0302132_10000804_pt1 | contig 17810 bp, 20 predicted proteins | sample CB9_321_MG_FD_203113 | JGI IMG/M metagenome (GOLD analysis project Ga0302132, IMG submission 203113) | Marine microbial communities from Western Arctic Ocean, Canada - CB9_32.1 | ecosystem: Environmental > Aquatic > Marine > Oceanic | place: Canada: Western Arctic Ocean | collected 2017-09-19
CAGATAACTTTCTAAAATTGCCAGCAAAAGATGTGGCTGAAATATCATACCTTGTTGGTTATAAAATAGGGTTTAATGCGGCATCATTAATCCATTCTCTAAACAATGAAAATAAGCACAGAATCTTAGAAACAAGATATTCGTCACAATCTGTAGAGTTTCAGATTGAAAATATAGTGTCAGGTGAGGTAACTGATATTGATATTACGGAGTTGATTAAGAATGTTGAATCTTTAAACTCTAAAGATGGATTTATTTTAGGCTCATTAGTATCAAGCATGGGTATTAAGGCATCATAGATAGGGAAGTATGCTGTAGTTCTTATCTACAATTATCCTATCAGTGAGTCGATACAGAGTGAACTATTTGCCCAATAATCCGAATATTGTCATTAACTTCCATGGGTGGATACATAGGATTGAATGCAGATAAGAATGATTTAAAATCTGTAGAAATATATTGTCTTATGAATATCTCATTTTCACTAATATTTTGGGCGATAACGAAGCTTCCACTTTTATACTGATTTTTGGTGTCTACAATAACTTCTGCGCCATTGCTAAAAAGAGGTGTCATTGACTCATCATTGTGGTGCGTTATGAAGGCATTGTTTGTCAGAACTAAATTATACTTAGTAATATCCTTTTTAGGGACATCAAGATTCATGAAATTATGGATTGATAAGTTATCAAAAGAAAACACGGGCAAAGTGTTTTTGATATTTACTATTTCGTTACCTCCATCTGGGCGAATAGACCCAATACCATATTCAAGGTATTCTAATGAGACATTTAATTTTTCAGCTAAAATGGCACGTTTGTTTTTAGCTGGAAGATAATTCTTGTCGGGATTAGACTCTAGCCAGCCTGATACAGATCTTTCTGATACAGACATCAATTTAGCGATATACGATATTCTCCCTTTGTTTTTGGGTGGAATGTCATTTAAGTCACAAGATTTATTTAATCTGTATGCAAATTCAGTGCAATTAATTTTCATCATATAGATTATATACGCTAATACGGAATATCTTAATCGAGTATCCATAAAAAGTCCTTAAGTTAATTTCAGCACATCTATCTTTAAATTAACATCCTGAAGTATTTAGTCAAGGTGAAATTAAATACTTCAGAAAACACTTCAGAATGATTGACATTAATTTTCACTACGATTATATTGATCCTAAGAGTTTTAAGATCCCTACTTAGCAAGACTGGAGTAGAACATGATGAACATAGAAGCAAGCATATGTTGCAACGGCAAAAACATTGCCATAGTCGCCCACGACGCAGCCAACCAAAGCGAAATTGAAATTACGGTTTTTGCAGGCGATGGGTTTGGGGTTGAGGATTTAAGTATTTTTGTTCCTATTTCGTCTGCGAAGATGATTACTCAAAAATACCTGAAAATGTGCGGTCAGAGGTTAATCGACGCGCAAGTTTGGGATTATTGATTTTTTTGACATTAAAACTAGGAATTAACAGATAGGAGAAACGTAAAAGATGAAAAAAAGTAGCAGCGCAGATAAGCAGATCGGGATTGACAATGATTTACACGCACCTTTTAAAAGCTATTGTTCCGGCATAGAAAAACGTTCTGTTAAGAGCGTTACTAGCGACATTATCAGAGAGAAATTGAAAAAAGAGAATTTTAAAGTTAAGTAATTAATGAATTCTAACAAGGAGAGTGATATGAAAGTCAACGAAAGTCAAAATCACATAAAAATTAAATCATCAGGTGGCTATTTTGGTGGCACACAAAGCTTCGCTATCGAAAAAAAATACTTTGAAGACTTGCAGCTTGCAATGTCTAAAAAATCTAAAGATGGCGGGGTGAAAAAATGAATATTTCTACTCTTAAACGCAAACTTAAAAACCAATTTGCATCTGATTTCCTAGCGCAGGGTACAGAAGAAATTCAATTATCATTTAAATTCGAGGAGAAAAAAATAATGATCAATTTAACGTCAATCTTAAAAGGTTTACTTATAGCGTCAGGCGCTAGTGTCATGTTCGCTGGGTCGGCTTATGCAACCGGATATCCAGTAGTTGACATTGATGCTGTAGCGGGTGCCTTACATGCTACGCAATCCGTAACTTCTGCACATACACCTGCCAACACATGCATTTACAAAAACTCTATATATTCTTTGGGGGCCGTTGTGAAAATGGTTGGCAACGATTTATATGTCTGCGCAAAGGGTCAAACGATTTACGTAAATGCCAAAAAAGTTTCAAACAACATGGATGCCTTGCCTGAATGGATTTCACAATCTAAACAAACCTTATATTTCAATGGCGAAGGAGACTATAGCTACTACTTGAAAAATGGCAGAACTGTTGGGGATATGACCGCAAGTCTACAGAACACGGATTTACATCAAGGTTAACAGACAAGCAATATTAGATAATAGAACAACAACACCATCATTAATGAATATGATGCAGTCAACGGAGTCACGAAATGGATAATATACTTACTAAAAAATGCAAAAACGTTTCTGCTGCTTGCAAGAGAAGTGACATTTACTTCTATTGCTTTGAGTCAAGTTTTTGTGCAGTTAGAGAGGGTGAAAATGTCTTCATTGGTGTTATTTTTGATGCGCCTAATTCTGACACTTTTACTAAATTCTCAAAAAAGGTACAAGACCAGATTCTTGCTGATTTTGAAGACGCGGCATAGGGCAATTGACAATGTCATATCAAGAGAAACAGGACTTCATAAGTAAGCTGAAAAGTAAATTTAGCAAGCAAACCGAATCAGAAGTGACTCACACTACCGAAAAAGAAAGTGTCTCAACAGCTTATTCCTCGGCAGAACTCTTGCTAGATAAAGACTACAGCATTCTATTGCAATGGATTATTTATGGGTGCTTTGCATTAATTATAGTGCTAATGTTTTTCGTTTATCATGCGACCTCATCTCGTCCATCAGTGGCTACTTTTGCCATCAATAGTAAAGGTCAAATATCACAGCAATATAGCATTGCAACAGAAACCAAGCCATTGAATAGGGCATCAGTGGAAAATTTTGCAACAAAGGCGGTGAACCAAACTTTTTCCTATGACTTTGCTAATTACAGTTTCCGTCTTGATAGCGTTATCCCTAATTATTTTACCCAGCACGCAGCCAAGCAATTAATTACCAAGTTAGATAAATATAGTGCTGACGTTATCCATAATAAGTATTTCGTAAGTGCCAATGTGACGAATGTTTTCTCAACCGAAGCCGGTAAAGACATTCAAGGTAAGGATGCCTCACAATGGCATGTGAGAGTAAAAGCAACAGTGATGGAGTCAGACGGTCACAACTCTGTGGTAATTCCAGTGAACATTCAACTGGCGATTATCAGTGATAGTAAGATGAACAATGATTATGGTTTAGCTGTTGAAGGTTTTGCCATGACGAATCAGGGTGGGATGTAGTCGTGATCATGAAAAGACTTTGGTGTAAAAACAAAGTTCTTATGCCCCATGCTTCTGCGGTGGTTTTGTCTTATCAAAGAGAGCAACATAAGAATCTATTTTTTAAACGCATTATTTTATTGTTAAGTCTTGGATGTGCTTTTTTACTGTATTTGAACGGCAAAATAGGCGATGAGAATCCTTGGGTAAATTATTACGCTGTTAGTAACAGTAATTCATTTATCGCTGTGCCGTCACCTGCAACTTATGCGCCATTTTCTCGTGACGACATCATCAAATACGCTAAAGGCGTTGTGTATGACGCTTATTCCTTTAATAGCCAAACTTGGCAGACGCACCTAAAAGATTTTTTAACTTCTACTTTTATCAATGTCCCTCAACAAAATGAGTATTACAAAGCCATGCAAACCGTTGGCATGGAGAAATTGTTAAAATCTGGGATGTCTTTTGCAGTGAGCAAAATAGGCGATGCAACTGTTAAAGCAGGTGTGGTAGGTGGCAATGCCGTTTGGAAAGTGACTTTTCCAATGGTGTTATATGGTTCAGATGGCACTTACTATAGAGAGACATCAGGCGATGTTTCTGTATTTGTTTCCAAGGTTGAATATATCGATAGACCGTCCATGTTGGGCGTGTTCAGAATTCAAAGATTTAATGTTACAGACAAGGGTAGTGAAGATGGATATTAAAAAGATAGAAGCCTATCTCTTAAAGGTAGCAGGTGGTTTAGATTCTCTAATGCTTAAAGGTAAAAGCAACCTTAAGAAAACAGTCACTGCAACACGTAAAGTGACTATTGACAAAGTTTCTAGTTGGGATAAGGCATGGGATAAGAGCTTTAACTTGTCTGATCTAAATAAAGCACTCACGACACGAAAGGGCGTTTTATTTATTGGATTAACAATGGCGGCTGTCACTTACGCGGGTGGTGAAAAAGGTTCGCCAATGGATGTACTGTTTTCACATGACTCCGCACAGCAAATAAATACAGAAAGTAAACTGGCTAACGAAGCCCTTGCGAGTAGTAAATCCAGAGATAAGAAAGTCACAGGTGTAGCCGCAGAGTTAGCAGGATATGAAAGTGGTAAAACACTGACACCGGCACAAATTAGTGCGCTTAGAAAAATAGCGGAAGCCAGAGACGAGGCGAAGTATGGGCTTGCGCCATTAAAACGCATCCGTTTTATGCAAGCCTACAATAGCGATAACCCACCTGTGCTTTTAACTGCCAAAAATCGCACAACTACCATTCAATTTGTAGACAGTGCTGGGAATCCATACCCTGTCTATAACTACATTATTTCAGATGCAGAAGACTTTACGGTTTACCCTAAAAAGTTAAATCAAAGCAATAAATCAGCGGTATCAAAAAGTAGCAATTTCCCAGACTATTATAATCAAAGTCAGGCAAATTCTGATAAGAAAAAAGAACCAGTTAAAGCCACGAAGAAAGACGAAGAACCCATCAATCTAGCTCAAAAAAGCACATTGACGGTTCAAAGCCACACTAAATGGTCGCAAGCAGATTTAACAGTTTATTTAGTTGGCCGTAAATCACCAATTTATATCTTCCTGCAAAATTCTAATAGCGAATATAACTATTCAGCAAATGTAACCATTTCAGGGATGTCACCTAAAACTGCCTCTGAAATCCAATATAGTGGCGTTTCAGCTTTCCCAACACCTAGTGATGCGATGCTAGAGTTTTTAAACGGAACACCGCCGAATGGTTCACATACACTGAGCGTTTCTTTGGTGGAGTCTACAGGGTGGGAACTTAATAAATTCTACTACATTAGAACCAAAGCCAATCTCCAATCACCTGCGTATCTTGATAAAACCTACTCACCTAGCAGTGGCTATAACATTTATAAAATACCAAGAGTGCATAGCCTATGGGTCGCTGATCATGGCGATATGAAGTTAGTGGAAGTGAAAGAGAAAAAATCACTTGCAGATATTACCAACGGAGATTTAAACAATGGCTAAGATAAATAGTAAAACGAGTAACAGCCAGTTGACGACTAAAACAAAAGTAAAGTTGCGCTGGAAAGGATATGCAACGATTGGAGTTATCGTGGGTGTCTTTGGTGCATTTATGATTTTCCATCTGGTTGGCAATGATACCACAAGCAAAGCTAAGGTCGATGTCACCAATTTAAGTAACCGTTCAAGCTTCTCTAACCAAATTGAGAACGCTTCAACCATTACTTATGCTCATAAGAAATACGAAAGCGATCAAGAAAAGCACGCCTTTGATAACCATAATTCTTACATGGGCAGTGTGGGTTCTATCCAACCGTTAAATCCAATCGATCAGAACCAAGTAAAGCCTGTTGCATATAGCTATAAAGACTCCTTGAAGCACAAACAAGAACCAAAGGTCACAAAGCTTAAGCCTCAAGCACTACCACCAAAAGCACCAGCACCAAAGGCTGAGTCGTATCAATTAAGCTCTGCCTTTGCCGAAGCCTTAAATGACCCAAGCAAATATTTAGGCAAGGATAAAACAGTGAAGTCTTCTGGATTTATTACCGTGACAACTTTAAAAGAACAGCAAAAAATCACACAGTCTTACACGCCAGAAACCGCCTCATCGCAAGACATAATTGCTAAGATCATGGCAGGAAGTCTCTACTATGGGATTCTAATATCAAGCGTTGATTCTGACATTAAATCAGATGTCGTTGCCACCATTGAATCAGGGAAGTATCGGAATGCCAAACTTCTTGGGAAGTTCACTATGGATAATGAATGGGTGAATGGCGTGACAATTGAATTTAATCAAATGATTTGGAAAGGACTACGCACCACGGTACATGCGGTTGCAGTAAATAATCATTACAGCCCATCTTTAGCAGACGATGTTGATCATCATTGGTTTATGAGAATAGGGGGGTTAGTGACAGCATCCTTTGTCAAAGGTTATGCCACACCTTACGCTAATAGCAATCAACCTATTATTGTCCCTACTGGTGGCTCATCACAACAGCAAACTTATTACACGCCACCATCAGCGAAACAGGCAGCCATGACAGGGTTTGGTGAAGTAGGTAAATCTTTTGAACCTATCTTTAAGAATCTTTGGAATCGACCCACCACCATTACAGTCGATAGTGGTCATGGTGTCGGGATTCTATTTTTAAGTGACGCAGTTTTTAAAACCTCTAAGGAGAACTCATAATGTTTAGACAAAGTTTATTAGCCCTATCGATGGTGGCGCTCATTGGCACTGCCAATGCTACACCTTCTAGCACTGGCGCACAGGTTGTTTCTCAAGTGCCTAAGATAATGCAAGATGCACAAGGCATGATGCAAGATCAGGCGATTGCTTCTTTAAAGAAGATTATTCCTGACCTAGTAATCTACAAAATAAGCCAAAGCCCAGTAAGAGGATTTATGGATTTAGACACCAGCGTTGATCGGATTTATTTGAGTGAAGACGGTACTGTGTTACTAAAAGCACACTCATTAGCTCTTATCAATACCTCCAACATTAAATTAGATGGCTCTATCGAGTCATTGAAAAAACTGGTGGCAGACAATATGAATTCGCCAGTGGATAAGTTTCATGCTGAGAAAAACTACTATGTCCTCACAACGGCTAACAACACGATCATTATTGATAAAAATAATACAACTCAAGCCATCTTCGGGATGTTTTCAACCATGCAACAACTACAAGCTATGCTAAAGCAAAAGGCGACAGAAGCTCCAGCCATTGATACAGCACCATCCGTTGCGCCATTGCCAACGTCAAAAACTCAATCATCATCTGATGAAAGTCTGCCTCAAATGATGCAAAAGACCATGCAGTATTTATTAAAAACGATGCCGAACAACTTTGTAAACTTTAAAGTTAAAAAAGGTGGTGATAAGGGAACGCTGTATGTCTTTACAGATTACACATGCCCTCATTGCCAAGAATTTCATAAGCATTTAGATGACTTCTTAAACAATGGCTATAACGTAGATTACTTGCTGTTGCCAAGAGCGGGGGCAAACTCACTTGTGGCGCAGAATATGCAAAAGGCACTGTGTGCAGTCAATCCTAAAATAGCGGTTGAATTGCTTTATCAAAATCATGCCTTACCAGCAAACTTAAAAGAAAAACCAAATTGCAAAGCAGATATTAAAGCAAACCTTGCGATTGCAAGTTCAAACATCAATGTAACAGGTACGCCAACTATTATTGGTTCTAATGGACGCGTGACTGCTGGATTCACCACCTCACTAGGGGTGCTACAAAAACTAGGGATGAAGGTATAACCATGCGTAAACTAACGACTACAATGCTCACTTTATCATTGATAACGGCAAGCTATGCAAACCTAAGCCTTGAAATGGTGAAGCCTACGAATGTTGTCTATCACATTAATAGCGTACAGGCAGATACAGGTACTACTTATATTAAGGATGTACCTTTAAGATTTTATATTTTAAGCCTATACAGTGGCTATAAAGTTGACCTTAAAGGGGTTGGTGATCAGAATATTACATTAAAGAATGTACCCAATGATGCTTACGCGATCTTATCTGCTCTCTCTGCTAAATATGACATTACTTTTACAGTCAACAATAAAAAGCATCTGATCACAATCACTCAAAAGAAATAGGTGAGTCATGTTCTCAAGGAAATCTAAAAATCAAACAGAGACAGCTACGGTTCACAATAGCTTTAAATGGAATTTGTATCATGACAGTGACGTTATTACTTTAAATGATCATATTGCAGTTATGCCTATTGCTTATGAATCATCAGTAAAGGTTGAAGATGAAATAATTATTAATATTAAAATGGAAGGGTATGGGTGGCGTTCATTAACGCTACCTCAGCACATTAAAAAGATATATCCCATTGTGTTACAAGATAAGAGTCCTCGCATTGTGATTTTTGGGCAATTTGACAAAGAAACAGGCGTTGCTGATTATACAGTAGCGAGCAAACAGCCCCAACCAATTAAAGCAACGTCAATTGTGAAAGGCGTGTTAGGGTTGCATATATTCTCAACAGTGGGGCAAATGAAAAGGATTATAGGTAGACCGTTTCAGACATCTAGCGAAATTGGTAAAGATGTAATGGAAACATTAAGCCCACGAAATTTTATTGGGAAGAAGAAGTTAGATGAAAGCATTTTGGATTGCATGTCTGACAAAGAGCATAAATTTAGAATGAAGATGTGCAATATAACCATTATTGTATCCCTGATTTCTGCGATTGTGTTACTTGGTATTTACTTTGCAACTGACAGATTTATTTATGCTTTCATGGCGTATTTGCCTATGTTGATTCTAATTACAAACTTGTTTAAAAGACTGAATCTCAAACACCGTAAATTTCACTCTTGGGGCGCATTCATCTCTAAATTAATCACATTCAAAATATTCAAGGAGTAGTCACATGGATTGGGGTCAACTAGGGCATAACTGGGGCGCAATGTACCATTGGATAGAGTTGTTGTTCGGTGATTTTGTAGGCAAATACGGTCACACAAGCATCAACAATGCTTCTCAAGAATACACCATTATCGCTCACCTTGGATATTGGTCTAGTATCGCTGCCACAGTCCTTGTAATTATTTTAGCAACATCATCTATTTTAAATATTCACAAGTTAGCTTTTAATTTTAAAGGACATGCAGCAAAAGAATCTGTAGTTGCAGTTTTAGTTTTTATCATCCTTATTTTCGTATCACCAATTGGTAAAAACGGTGACTCTTTAATGCAGATGATGGTCATTAAAATTGCCCTCATAGGAGATAGTCTAGGAAATATGGCATATAGCAGCTCTGTAGACTACATGCTAACGCCACCTAAACTAACAACTAGCCCTATTGACGCAACCACACTTGCATCAACGATTTTAAAATCAGAAGTCTGTGCATGGTCGGTTGCAGCACATGGCGGAATAAAAAACGCAGACTTTAAAAATATGTTTTCAGGCAGTAAAATAAAGCCGTCCATGAGTTCAGATAGCATTATTGCTTTGCAAGGCTCATGGAGTGTCCTTTCATTCCTGAATACGATTAATATTCCAAATGTAGACACTGGAAGCTTAAAAAGCATAGTGTTTTCACCTGCACCGTCTGTGGCAGGTACAGGGCAAATTGTTGGCAGTAACTATTGTGGACAAATCACATTCCCTGAGGCCAAAAGCGGTAAAGATGTGTTTTCTAAGATCAATCAACAGCAAAATAAGCTGATGAAATCAGCAGTGATTGGATTAGTTAATGACTTAAACGGAATATCACAAGCGATTTACGTTGTAAGTAAAAATGGCACTATCATGACCGATAGTGGAAGCTCAAAAGATCACAATACAGTTGTTAATATTAATAAGTCATACAACCAAGCAGTTCAAAATTACATTAAACGAGTCAAGGCTGTTCCTGGCCAGATTAACACAACCGTTAAGAGCAGTGAGTTCGTAAATTTTATTAAACAATCAGGTTGGGGGTTAGGCGTTATTTGGTGGAAATTACTTGCTGACACACAAAGCAGTTTCATAGAGCAAGCAGCAAATTTTGGCTCATCAGCTTCTTTTAATACAATTCCTGTCTGCCGTGACGATAAGAATCAAGGGTTTTTTGCATTTTTGACCGGCTCGAACAATTATTGTGTAGAACCTGCCATATACTCAACATTAAGCAACAATCTGTTGTATATTGAACAAGAAAACAATTCTAATGTTCTTTCAACTAGTGGACTATCAACGCTTCAAAAGTCTAACGCTACATTTAGCAAAGCATGTAGTATCACTGGCTGTTCTTGGGGTGGCGTTGATAGCTGGATTGCAGATTCCATGAAAGCTGCAATTGATGTAGGCGCAGACTCAAGTAAATATAATGATTCACTTTCTACGCATGACATTAATTCACTTTATACTGCTAAAAATTATCAGTCGATATTTGATGTAAGTGCTGGTGTTGGCTCGTGGCTATCGTACTTCTCCACTGGATTGTGGGCAAGCTCTTTAGGGCTTCAAGTTTCGGTTGGAGCGTTAGAGGGAGCAGAAAAATCATTGCTCGGTGTAGCTGCGAGTGCCGTTGGTGGCGGTATTGCGGTGGGTGCATTGATCTCTGTTATACGCTGGGTGGCTAATAAGCTTGATATATGGGCGTATGCAGTTGCAGCCCCAGCGTACACCTTGCTTGTTGTATTGCCGTTTATTCCAATTTTTATATGGGGTACGCTACTCATCGCCTATTTGGTTATGTTGGTTGAAGCATTCATAGCCGTGCCTCTAGGTACAGCATTGTGGGTTGTGTCAGACGGCAATTTTATAAGTGGTAGGGTCATGCGAACAGTCATGATGATTTCGGCATTGCTATTAAGACCGTTCCTATTTGTGGTAGGACTAATCACTTCCTATGCATTAGCCCCTATTGCATTAATGATTTGGAACACCTTATTTTTTTGGGGTATATCCTATATGAGTACCGGAAACTTTATGACTTGGTATTTTCTGATATGGGTATATGTTGGTGGCTTAGTTAAATTCACCATGCTTTGCTACAACGCATCATTTATACTGCCTGATAAGATATTAGTGTGGATGGGTTCAGGGTTTGGTGATGTTTCGGCATTCGGAAGTCCTGCCGATTTTGGCAACCCTCAAATGGGTGGCAGTGTCGGTTCAGGTGGCGGTGGCGGTGGAGCTGGTGGCAGTACGCCAATGATGGATGCTGGAAATCATTTAGCTAAGAGGTCTGATGTAGCTAAAGATTTAGATTCACAGAAAAAAGACGTTACGAACAGTAGCATTCGAGAGGCTAGAGAAGCAAAGTTTGGCGACAAGTTTTTAGAAAGATAGGAGATAGATTATGGCATGGACAGATAGAGTATCAGATAATGTTAGCGCAGATATGAATACAATGTTTCATAATGTTGTCGGCGCAACAAGAGTTGGCAGTGTAATTGATAATAACCCTAATAAGATAATGCCCAACATTGAGCAAAAGAAATATCCACAACCTACGATTAATACGGTTATAGACAGCTTTGATTCTAGATTAAGGTGTTATTGGGGGAATATCGGCAACGGTTTGTGGCGACTAATTGCATCTATAGCTTTAGCGACATTCCCTCTTTGGCTTATGTTGCCATTAGCCATTGCAATACAGAAATCATTCCCTGCGATTGCGGGAACGCTCGGCGTTGGTATGGTTCCTCTGCTCAGTATATTTTTTCCGCTCTTTATGATGTTTGCGTTAATTGCATTGCTAGATATACGCTCTGGCATCACTGGTATTATTAGTATAAAAGGCGAACACAAAAGAGCCTTAAAACAACTAGCACAAAATAAAGAAAATGGTGATGCTGAATTTGCTGGTGAAGCCCTGTATAGAGAAAAAACTAAAATGAGTTTACGTCTTAAGTTGCAAATTCTACTGGGGTTATTTTTTCTGGTAGTAGGGGGCTATTATCTTGCTGAAACTTTAGTGGTTACTTTGATGGTTGCTTATATAGCTAGTTGCTCACTGTATGGGCTTGCTAAAAACCGACTAGGGAAATTCAAAAAGTTTGTTTGGGTTGTTGGCTCAGTTATTGGAATTTTATTGCTGCTAATGTTCGTACAAATATATAGAGTTCATGGCTGGTATGGTTTCATTGAAATGTGGTCATATATTTAGAAGAAGGTCGATGCTGAGACATTAAACCGTTTCGATAACAATTTAATATGATTAACAGTCAATGACCTTTCACCTTTCAGTATGTTTGAAATTAATGCCTGTGAACCAATCTCAGGGAAATCACTTTGTCGTAATCCATGTTCTTTCATTAGGTACTTTAAAACGTCAGTTGCCTCAACTTTGGTTGTAAAATCGTAGTGGTTGTTTTCATAGTTGGCAATTTCTCTCGCCAATGTCTTAGCGAAAGATTTCACTTCAAGAGTTCTCTGTTCTGGCTTTAGAGTCATTAATTCACGCAGTAAATTTTTAGCTTCACTATATTGTTTCTTAGATTTGTAGGCTTCTATATAGGGTGCAAGCATTGACCAAGATTGATTTATTTCATTAACTGCTAACATATTTTTTTGCCTCGCTTTTCAATGTACTCTGTTTTTTATCATATTCGGCATGTGTCCATATATGGCGCACATCAATCACCTCAAAGTCGTAATCTATTAGCGTAACCATCCTGTAGTTATTGCCAGCCACATCAAATATAGTGAAAACATGGTAGACATAATCAGCCGTTTTAAAGGTTTCACATAGATCATTAAAGTTACTATAAATATTACTTTCTAATATCTTTAGTAGTGGCATAAAGCTTTTCTTTGCTCTGGCATGTTTTTTACAAAACTTTTCTATCAATTCTTTATTGATGACCTGCATTTATTATTTCCATTAACTCAATAACTATCTAATCAGATCACTTTATAAAATGCGCTCATTAGATAGTTATCAAGTCCATGCTTCATTGCCCTCAAAAAGGTTTGTTTGGCTTTAATGCGCTTTGCCTTGTTACTCTTTTCGTGAACACCTGCGTTGTAATTGAGGCGAGCTGAAAATTTAGCAACAGGGTTTTGCTTTTTTTGTTTTTTCATAATTTCATCCTGTTATTAAACCCAACTTAAGTATAACAATATGTTATAATATGTCAAGTTATGAGGTGATAATGTATAACATAATGTTATAGTGTCTCTTTATTGTTAAAGTTTGGTAATATTGGTTTGCCAAAGGTTAAAGGCTATTTTTAGATCCTTTTGGTTGATAATTAAAGCTGATAACTGGAACCATGTTGGCATCTGAGGATAGTAGTTCAGCCGCAGATTGTACCGAATATGTACCAAATTTTTTTTTGATTTGATCTTTGATGGAATCAATTTTTTTTTTATTGGATTCCTGCACCTTATCCGTATCTGCAAACAAGTTTAATTGCTGTGGCTCTTGAGTGCTGGACAAGCTTATAGCAGTGATGCCAATTTGATATAAAGGGTCGCCATGCCATTGAGCAAAATGTTTGGTGACTAATTCCCAGATAACCGCTGTATCATGTGTTGCTGGCATTAAAGGATATTTTTGTGAAATCCAGCCCATATCTGTTTTAAATTCAATCTTAAAATGATTGCTGAGTAGTTCGTTACGGCGTAACCTGCTGGCGAGCCTTTCAGTTAATCTGCGCATAATGCCTCGAACGAGGTTTTTATCTGTTGTGGCGGGTGGTAAGACTTTTGAATGCCCCATGCTTTTTGAATCTGGTTGTTCAGTGACAACGGGGTAGGGGTCAATACCTTCGGTACAGACTAAATAAAGCCGTCTGCCATTATCACCATATTTATTGGAAAGCGTAGACATGGGTAATTTTCTTAAATCACCGCAAACAGTTACGCCACACTTTTTCAGATACAGTTCTGTTTTTTTGCCAATACCGCAAATGTCACCAATAGGGCAGGAAGCAATATGATTTTTGATCTTATCGGGTGTGATAATAGTTGTGCCACCTTTGTGAAGTTTGGCGCAATATTTTGCAGTCAGCTTGCCGCTGCTGATTCCAATTGAACAACGTAGCCCACCGCTTGCCTCATAAACGGTTTTACGAACCTTATCAGTAATGACTTGAATAGAACCAAAATATCTTAGAACGCCTTTGAGGTCTAAAAAACTTTCATCAATACTAAAGATTTCCTGATCTGGGCTAATTTCATCATTTAAAGCCGTCATGATTCTCGCTGATATTTCAGCATAACGCTCAGGTCGAGAAGGGCGGTGTATCAATTCAGGACACATTAATAACCCTGCTTTCATTTTAGTGCCAGTGTGGATTCCATATTCCCTTGCTTCGTATGAACAGCTAATAATTGTCGAGCCAGCAGTACCATTGGTGACAGCAATAGGTCTACCACGAATAGAGGGGTCGTCTAACTGCTCCACTGATGGGAAAAAAGCCATCATATCAATGAGGCAAACAGCTGTTGGCCATTCTGCTTTAGTGTCTGGGCAGTAAAAAACTGGCATGTGTTTTCTCATATGGTGCTATGCACATTATTTTTTTAATTGTGTTTCAAGTTCTATATTAAAGCATTCTTTGCGATAGCAAAAATTAAAACACAAAATAGTTGCAGTATTGTTTGCAAAACAAAAAACAATCCACCTATAATGTAAACATATAGAAAACATAATAAATGATAGCACATGATGTCTATGACCAAAAACGAGCAGAAATTATTAAATGTGATTGAGTATTTCATTACTGAAAAAGGCTATTCACCTACGTATGATGATATGGCGCAAGCAATGGGTCTGTCTAACCGAAGTAGTATTGTTCGTTATGTAAAAGGTTTGCAGTCAAAAGGCCATATTAGAATTCCAGAAGGAAAACGTAAGTCTGTTGAACTCATTGGGCAGCAGTTTACTTTGCCATTGGTCGGGAAGGTGGCAGCAGGGCAACCATTAGATGCCTATGAGGTGTTGGAGAGCATTGATGTGCATTCCTTGATTGATGCACCAAATCAATATCTATTACAAATTTCAGGTGATTCCATGAAGGAGTGTGGCATGATTGATGGCGACTTAGTGCTAATTAAAAAACAAGAAATTGCACGAGATGGTCAGATCGTGGTTGCTTTGATTGATAACAGAGAAGCAACGATTAAAGAGTTTAAAGTTAATAGTGATAACACCGTGTCACTTATTCCCCATAATATTGATCTAGAAACCCAAGTGTACCCAATTGATAAGGTCTCAGTTCAAGGCATTTATCAAGGTGTACGCTTTGATAAAACCTTTTTACACTAAGGACGAATATGTGTGGTGGTGTGATGTTTATGCATGAAGAAAAATTAATCAAAGCATATTTTCCGAATCCTAAATCCACATCGCCTTTAAAGAAGAAAGGAAATGAAAATAAATTGATTCCTTGGGGTAGACGTAAAGCAGGACTATTGAAATCAAAAAGCCTAAAAAAATACACAAGCATCAGACCGATTGACCCACATGAAGTCATCAGTCACCTAATATTTCAACCGCTACAAAAAGTAGCATAAGGAGAATAGCATGATCGACCAAGAAAAATATCAAGCACTACTAAAATTAGTTAAATCAGGGATGCCTAAAAACGAGGCGTTGAGAATCTTGAGTGCGGCATAAGGAGTGGTAGAGTTAATCTTCTTCTTAAACGGCGAATTCAAGAGCTAAAACAAGCAGGGATGGCAACATCTATTGCGACAAAGGTTGCCAAATCGGAAGCAAAAAGAGATCAGAAATCCCAAAAATCGCCAGTTCTGTAACAAACTTGTAATACAATCACCGTAGAATCCAACTGAAATATCTACAATAATTAGAGAGGGTGTTTGGCATGATATATGCATTGATATTTTTAGGTGTTATCATTGTTGGTAATTCAGTTACTCACTATGTTTTGCACCGAACTGATAAGCGCAAGCTAGATGCGCTTTCTAAGAAATTTAGAGTATTTGATAACGACAAGATTTGTGGAAAACATTAAAGCAACTTATCAAGCCCCAGAACAAAAGATAGATGACGTATGTAGTGCCAAGTATCAGATAGAGGTTTTGAATAAACAATAAGTTTATAGTTTGTGATCTTTCAGAAAAAATGTTGGCAGAATCAGATAGCCCTAAAGCAACCGCATAGGACATTCCGAAGAAAATTAATACTAATCCTACGGATACCACGAAGCCTTTAATGAGGTTCATAAGAAATAAAAATACTTCACGAAAGAAGCTATTATTTTCCATAATGTGTACGCCACATTTTAGAAACACCATCAACGAGTCTTAGCCTCTCATTTTCTGGTAAATTGGTCAAAAACTGTAAACCTGTTCTTTGCTCAATATCCTTAATTGATACACGATACTTGGCAACATCTTTCCTCTTTACCTTTTTGTTAGGCATCACAAACGCAATGGCTTCTTTTTGTTTTGGCGCATACACTATTTTGAAATAGTAGTCAGGGACGGCGACTTTACTTTTTCCAATGGTTTTATGGATTTTTTGTTTCTTATAAATTGGCCCCGTATAAACGAAAATTTCGCCTTTATATTTTGCCCAAAAGCGCACATATTTTTCGAGTTGCGCCCATCCTTGACGGTTTAATCCACCTTTCTGTGGCGACATGTTGCTGAGATAGAATGATTGATTGGCACTTTCTTGGCTGAAATCCATAGCTGCATAAGGTGCTAAATGCCCTCTGTCATAACCGCTCTTTCGGTAGTCTGATAATTCAGAACGATATTGCTTTGGAACAGCGGTGTCGGCTGCAAACCTATCTTTGCGCTTGATGCTAACGCCAACTGATTTACCAGTCAGTTTGTATGCCACCCATGCCGGTTGTTTGGTTTTATAGTCATAGCCGTTGATATATCCATCACGACATAAATACAAATCAGCATGACCAGGGTTTCCTGGTTCAATAAAACTACTGCATTGATTGGCAACAATAGGAAGTGGTGCGCTATCTGCAATTGAATTATAAGAGAATCCAAGCGTGATGCTCGTCACAAGGGCGCAAGCTGTTAGCAGTTTTGCTATTCTCATTAGCGATTCCTTGATGGTGTTTCAGAAGCATGGTCTAAACGCTGTTGTCTGTTGACCCTTTTACTTTGCACCACAGTATATAAGATGCGACCGATAATGATGCTTGAGTCAGTGAGGTCTTTTGTTTGACCTAATATATCCATGTGAACTTTATTTTTCTCTTTACGGTCACACCAGATTTCAACAGGAATAAAAGTATCATTTATGTAGGCTAAATGCTCAACTGGATAAATAAGAATTTCCGTTTCAGCGACAACGGCAATGGTTTCTGTTCTTGGGTCGTCACGAATAGTTATGCCTATTTGCTTATAAGTAGATGGGAACTTACTAGCAAATAATTCATCACAGTTGTCAGGATATTTGTTGCGCTCTTGAACAGCTTTATATTCCTCCATGTTCTTGATGACCTTAATTGTATCGAAGCCTTGAGTGGCCTCTGTTTCTAGCTCGTATCGAGTATCAATTCCTAGAATAAATTCAGGTGCAAATCCAAAGTCACGCATCATGCTTTGAGCCGTATCAAGACGATAGTAAAAAGGGCAACCGTCTCTTAATTTCATTAGAGTTGCTTTATTCAAATCTGTATTTTTTAGAACTTGATAATCTGTTGTGTGTCCATTCGTAAGCTTATATTTTTCAAAAGCTTTTCTTAGAAGTTCAAATTGTTCAATACCAGATAGAAATGCTGGCTTATGACCTTTATTGAGAACTAAAGCAGCTCTTTTATAAAGCATATCTACTACACCTTCAATTTCCCTCTCACGAATTTCGTAATTGGCGATGACATCCGAAGCTGTCAAGGTTAATCCCTCCGACAACCTACATACGGTTAAACGATCTAAGTTCGTGACCTTTTGGTTAATCATATCCTGTAGGTCACTGA
>Ga0302132_10000806_pt1 | contig 17779 bp, 16 predicted proteins | sample CB9_321_MG_FD_203113 | JGI IMG/M metagenome (GOLD analysis project Ga0302132, IMG submission 203113) | Marine microbial communities from Western Arctic Ocean, Canada - CB9_32.1 | ecosystem: Environmental > Aquatic > Marine > Oceanic | place: Canada: Western Arctic Ocean | collected 2017-09-19
CCAATTTTGAGGACTGCGAAAAAATAAAATTTTTTCGATTATTTTGTCGTCTAGTTCAAACCGTTGTTTCTTACACTCGGATTACATACAAACAACAACGTCAAACAATCCGTCAATACACACTTCTTTGTACCGCTGTGCTCGGCGTAAATTCTTGATGTCAGTTCGGGAGAAAACCGATTGAACTGAGCATGATCACCCGGCGCATATATCGGGGTGTCAAAATATGCGCTGGTTGAAGCTTGTTCGTGCACTTACAAAGGGATCTAACGAATGGTCTCGAATCATATTTCAACTCTGTCCAAATCGACGTTGTCTCTAAATGAGTATTGAGCGAAGGACCTCAGTGAATGAGTCGCAGACCCCGGAACCAAGTGGACAACGTGAACTTCGCTAAATGGAGCTGAGCCGGCTCGAGAAGCCAATTACGCTGGTGTTCGATACCTATTCGGGTGCTGCGTGAGCCCTCCGGACACCCTAGCGAAAGAAAATGCGCCGAAGTACGATCGCCGAAAGCGCCAGGGGCATACGCCGGGCTCCCTTCATTGATCCTGCACCGTATTTGAGCCGTGATTCCTCTGATTACACCCAGATCAACAACACTAAACCGAGCAAACATCAACACGCCTTAGTGAAACGCTCCTTTTGCGCTTGCGGCCCGGCGTACATGCAGCGTATATTGGGGCGTATCGGTGCGATGTGCGGCGTGAATATAAGGAAAACGCTGGTGTGTTATCTGTGGGTGATTCGCTTGAGAGCTGTTTCGTTCCGCAAATCATCCCTGATTACATGAAAATTCTGTCTACGCTCTCTCCGTGGACTGATGAATTCAATGAGCAATCAAACAGGAAAGTTTCGATGGCTAAATTAGGTGACTACGAATTTCCAGAAATCGGTCTAATAGAAAGCATCGAGCTCGGAAAAAAAATCGCGCGGGAATTCGCCGGCGAAGTTTCACGACAGGGGCTCGCGAGGTCGTTAGATATGTCCGAGCGCGGAGGAGCGTACTCTGCTCGCCTTGGGGCATTGCGCATGTGGGGCGTTGCAGGAGGTCGTAGTAGAGTCAGGGTCACCCGAGACGGCCTGAGGGCTGTTACGCCCCTCTCAGCGAAAGAGAGCGAGAATGCACGCGTGGCCCTCGCACGCAACGTATCGCTGTTTGTTGAGATGTCCACTCGGTTAGGCGACGATCCGTATGAATCCGACCGGCTTGCAGTCTTACTTGAAGAGTTATCTGGTGCCGATCGAACGGAAGTTGCACGGCGACTTGCTCTGATCGATCGCATTTTTACCGAAGCACGCCCGCATCTGCCCAAACCAGATAGCGGGTCGAAGCAGATGGGGAGCGCTATTTCTGATCTGAATCGTGCTGCCACTATGCAGCCCGCACCAGAGTTCGCATTCAAGGATGCCGCTCCTTCTCACCAGTCACATCGAGCTGCTTCTGCGCAATTTGAGTTCCCGGACCCGGATTCCGATGTCGATGCTCCAGTCGGCTCAGTACGGTTCGCTCCGGCTGCAGAGAAGCCTCAAGGGGACAGGATCGAGCTGTGTTTGCCGGATGGGAAGCTGTCGTTGCCCGAGACGCTCGCAAATCTGGATGCGGCTCTGACCGTGTTGTGGGCGAGACGACAGCTCGTTGCAGCAATTGACGCTGCAGATGGACGTCCGACGCCAGCGCCCCCGAGAGATTTCACGAAGCCTTCGACAAGGCGTCCGTAATAATCGGAGATAACGAATCAAACTCGTTGGTTACGGCTTGAGAAGCACTTTCTGAACACCAGGACCCGGTTCGGTGGCGGCTTCGTAGGCTGCCTGAGCTTCGTCGAACGGGATCACGTGCGACACGAGTGGAGTGAGATCGAGTCTTCGAATCTGGATCGCAGTTACGATCTTTCTGGCTTCTTCATTCGTCGGCCAACTTGTAGCGGAGATCGCCACGCCACGCGGAAGCACCATGCCTTGCTCTGTGACTCTTGTAGCACCGTATGGTTCCGAGAAGATAATTGAACCGGAGTTTTTCACCAGCTTGACTACGGACTCGAACCCGGGAAATTCACGAGTAGAGCCGACGATTACAGTGTCTACTTTATTTTCTGGGTTTTCCGGTTGGATCTGCGAACTCGTGAGCGTCTCGGAAGCGAATCCTGAAGCCAGAGCATTCCGCGCTGCGTGATCTTCAACTGCGAGCAGTCTGTCGCCCATTCCTGCATTTTTCAACGTGATTAATGCCGTCATGCCGATTGGATCGCATCCCACGACGGCAACTGAGGCATCTGCAGAGTTGGCGAGCGCTGCCGCAGCAACGTTCACTCCAAGTCCAACTGATCCACCTGCCAACACAGCACGCTCTTCACCGGACGCGCTGATCTTCGTTAGCGCCGTGTCGGCGTTAGGCACCCGAACATATTCAGCATGGCCACCTGGCAACGTGCTGGATCCGAACAGGTCACTCTGGCCCGAAGAGCCAATATGGCAAGTCGTGTTGGCCACAAGGTCATCCAACTCGAGTGTCGAAACGTCGGCGCCAGTCTCAACTATGATGCCCGCGAACTCGCCACCTGGCACGACACTGTCTTCTCCAACACTTAGAAAGCGTTCGACATCCCATGGTCCGATCGCGGCTGTAGTGACCAGCACGATGGCATCGCCGGGATCACGAAGGGTAGGGCGGGGAAGTTCAATTATTTCGACGCGACCATAACTGGGAAACGAAAGTGCTTGCATAGATTCTTAGAGATGCTCTTTGATTTGGCTTGCGACCTTTTTGGTCATACCGGGAGAAGCCGCAATCTGTTCTTCAGTTGCCTCGCGTATCCCCTTGACCGATCCGAAAGTGCGGATGAGCATCTTACGCCGTTTGGGTCCAATACCCGGCACCAGATCCAGAGCCGATTTTACGGCAGATTTCCCTCTCAAATTGCGATGGAACGTAATTGCGAACCTATGAGCCTCGTCGCGAGCCCTTTGCAGTAGGAAGAGTGCCTGCGAGTTTCTCGGCATGATCACGGGTTCTGCTGCGTCTGGAAGGAAAATCTCTTCTTCACGTTTTGCGATAGACGCCAATTGAATATCAGGGAGACCGAGTTGCAGCATGGACTCGACGACCGATGACAGCTGTCCTTTTCCGCCGTCGATCAGCACGAGATCAGGTGATGCGGCAAAACTGGCGTTTTCTTCACCGCCTTCCCTTGCATTTTTCAGGCGTATGAATCGTCTGGTCAGAACTTCCTGCATTGAAGCGAAATCGTCGTTTCCATCATGACTTTTTATCTTGAATCGACGATAGTCAGAGGAAAGCGGCTGTCCATCCTGAAATACCGACATGCTGGCAACGGTGTTTGTTCCCTGGATGTGCGATATGTCGTAGCACTCGATGCGCTGTGGAAGCGTTGGCAGGTTCAGTTCTTCCTGTAGCTCGGACATGGCATGTTCCATCCGCGTGGTATCTGATATCCACTTCAATTTCAGCTGTTCGAGCCCCTGAACAGCATTTTCGCTGACCATCTGCACCAGTCGTCGTTTTGCTCCCCGCTGTGGGATTGCAATTTCGACAGGCCCACCACGCCTCGATTCGAGCCATTCTGTGATGATCGATTCACGGTTGACCTTTGAGGGAACGAGAATCCGTCTCGGTACGTGCGAAGCTGATGTGTAGAACTGTTCGATGAACCTTGCGAGTATCTCTTCGCCAACTTCATCACGAGTACCGCTCATCGTAAAGTGGTCTCGACCAATCAAATTGCCCTGTCGTACGAAGAAAATCTCTACCCATGCTTCCTCACCGCCGTAGGCAGCACTGATCACATCAAGATTTTCATTACCCAGCCCAACGACCTTTTGCCCCTCGTAGATTCGCTCAATCGCTTTCAGGCGGTCTCGCAGTGCACCTGCACGTTCAAATTCGAGACCGTCTGAAGCCTCAAGCATGGCTGTTTCGAGTTCGGAAACGACCGCTTTGGTGTTTCCTTCGAGGAACATCAGCACCTGGTCGATGACTTTCGAGTAGTCAATTTTCGAGGCGTACCCGGTGCAGGGTGCAACACAACGCTTAATGTGAAATTCCAAACAGGGTCGATCGTCAGTGCCGGTAATCGCTTTTGTGCAGGATCTGTACGGAAACAGTCGCTTGAGCAGATCGAGAGTTTTTCTGACACTACCTGCCGATGCGAATGGGCCAAAGTATCGTGCGCCATCGTTGGCTGTTCGGCGAGTTACGTAGACTCGAGGAAAATCCTCTGACAGATCGACTTTGATGTATGGGTAGGTCTTATCGTCCTTGAGTCGTACGTTGTACTTTGGTTTGTGCTTCTTGATCAGCGAGTTTTCAAGAAGTAGCGCCTCTTGCTCCGATTCGGTGACGATGTACTCAAAATCATCGATTCGGGCTACGAGCTCTGTGGTTTTGGCATCGAGATTCTTCTTCGAGCCAAAATATGACCTGAGCCGATTGCGTAATGAAGCGGATTTACCTACGTAGAGAACTTTTCTCTCGGAGTCGCGGTGAATATAAACCCCTGGCTTGCGGGGAACGGCTGCGAGTCGTGTTGAGAATGTTCTTGTAGTTGCTGGCAATTGAAAAACACATCGCCCCGAACTAAAGAGCGTCTAAAGAGCGAACGTAAGAACTGCAAGAGCTATGACTACGGCACCTGCAAGGGCGCCCATTTTCTTAAGCTCAGCTGAAAGAGATCGGGTGTAGATCTCGGATCGTACACTGGCTCTGCGCGTTGTACGCTCGACTCTCGCCTTTACTCTGGGCGCTGATGTCGTAGATGCGGTGCTTTCTGAAATTTGCTCATCATCGTCGTCTTCAATTGAGTCTTCGGGAGCCTGAGACTGAACAAAAACGTTCGGCTGGCTTGTGCGGCGCTTCTTGCGGGATCCAGATTTACTAGTGTTCTTTGGCATTTCGTGGGATTTTTTGTCCAGCTAACTTATTCAGATGTTTGTTCTGCTTGAGCGAATGTTGAATCCGCCCATTTAAGACCTTTTTCGGACATCACCTTCGCCGCGTCTACCGTCACTTGGGCGGCGTACTCGATCGATACATCAGATGTGTTCCACATGAAATGATACAAGAAGGGATCGATGGGGCTCGAATCAAATGCACGCTTAAAGTAACGATGTTGTGCGAGATCTGTGTGTTCGATCAGCGATTCTGCCTCTTCAGGTGTCTTCAGTCGCATCTGCTGTTGCACTCGGGTTACCCGATCATCCATCTTCGCGACGACACCAACGCGGAGTACCGATGGGGTGTCGTGCAGTATGGCAGCACCACCTCGACCGAGGAGTACGACGTTTCCGATTTCAGCCAGATCGGTTACCACCTCGGCCGCCGTGTCGATGAAGTGTTGTTCATCGATTTTTTCAGCACTGGTGTACGGTGGCTCTTCCATTTCGGCGTACGGACGCGCCAGAAGTTGCTCGATTCCAGGACCAAAATATGGATCGCCACCCATCCCGGCCACGGCCGACCTGTGGAGCATGCGCTGAATAGCCTGGGCAAACCGGTTTGCGAGCGAAGGCACTCGGCTTTCCTGATCGGCCAGAGCCGTTACTGTCGAACCGACTTTCTTGGCGATATCGGCCAGCATGAGACGATCTACGAAGTCGAGGTCCAGTTCTTTGGCCACCATTCGCCCAAGATCTGGACCGCCGGCTCCGAGTCGACCTTCGATGGTTATTACTGACAATTTGACCTCCGAGGAACCAGATCAGGCTCGAGGGTGAGCCTTCGCATACTCTGTACGAACATGTTCGTTCGTGAGATGAGTATATATTTGCGTCGTTGCGATGCTCGAATGTCCGAGCAATTCTTGAACGTGCCGTAGACTCGCACCGCCGTGCAAAAGGTGGGTGGCGAAACTGTGTCGCAGCATGTGTGGAGTAATCTTAGACGAAATTCCGGCTTTAGTGGCGAGTTTATTCAGGCGTAACCAGTATGCCTGCCGTGTTATTCGGCCACCGTTGCGGTTTAGGAACAGGGCATTTTCAGATTGATCTCGATGTTTGACGCGATTGGCGTGCGCCGGACGAGAATATGTGATGTACTCGGCGATTGATTCGGCCGCGGCGTCGTAGATCGGAATAACACGTTGTTTCGAACCCTTCCCGATTGTACGAACCGTTCCTGAATCGAGATCGACATCTCGAATGTTCAGTCCCACGAGTTCAGAAACTCGTAGTCCAGCTGCGTACATCAACTCGACCATGGCGGCGTCTCGTGCTTCTTCGGCAGAGTTCACATGTGCGCTTGCTTCGAGTAGTTGATCGACTTCAGCAATGCTGAGCGCCTTCGGTAACGATTGGCCAGCTCTCGGTTGGCGAACTTCAGAAAGCGGATTGTCCTCGATAATCTGTTCTTCTTTCATAAATTTGAAGAACGATTTTGCTGAAGCAATTTTTCGGGACTTAGTCGCAGCTGCGTACCCACGTTCATCTAGATCGTTGAGATACGTACGAATGTTTTGTTCTCTGACGCCACTCCAACTTGAAACCGCTTGATCACCACCCTGTAAAAACTCGATCAGCGACGATAAGTCGTTGCGATAGGCGACAAGTGTGTGTCCGGATAGTCCACGTTCGACAGCCAGATAATTCGTAAAGGTTTCAAGTTCGGAGAGCACGCGAATACACGATCCTCGGATAGATCAACAGAAACACGATTGAATCATCACTTTAGTTGAATCGAAAATTTACTGGCGATTTGGCTGTCCTACCGATATCCCTAGATTTGTACACAGGGATATGAGTTGAGCTGATCGACTAGTTGAAATTCCGCTGAGAGATTATTCCGACAGGGTCCGGCCATTCGATTTCAACCAATCCAGGCATTCCAAGTGACTCCCATATAGGTACCGGGTCAATGTCCAGAACACTGGCCACGAACGTCGCTGTGACAGTGCCGTGTGCGACGACAGCCACGGCCTCAGCGTCCTCGTCAGACATCAAATTTGCGACAGCAGTACCAAATCTATCTGTGGCCGCTCGTACCGGTTCTGAACCGTAGACGAGGTCGTCTGGCCTGCGTATGCAATCGATTACAAGCGCACGGCGTTCGTTTTCACCGATGATGGGGGATTCTTCTCGCTCGTGCTCGCGAAGGAAATGAACGAGAACAGCATTCGACATACCGGCGACCTCTGCAGCTATTTCCGTGGTCTGGGCAGCCTAGAGATCGAGGCTTGCGAACACGGTGCCAACACGTCGTTCTACCAGGTAATCCTCGAGCGCTTGAGAGCGTTTTTTACCTCGCTCAGTCAGTTCCCACTTGGATGGCGGGTTTTCAGGTCCCCAAGGCTGGTTCGGAGTGTCTTACTAGCAGTAATTTGGTCATGGACCTGAGTTTAGTCAACAAATGTGCCGTAAAAAGTCGTTTGCGCACGCCCAGCGTGAAACTTAGAATCTTCAACGCCCGTAAACTCGTCTGGTCGACCGGAATCTATTTCGTCGCCGCGTCATCTCACCATCTGTAACAACCAACCTACATATCGCCAGTTTTTCGCCACGTTCTAGAAGGCTCGAGCTTCATCACATGCCATTCGCAGCAATAGAAATACCGTTCAATCCCAATATAGTCGCCGGTGGAAGTTTTTCGCTTAGCTGGCACGGCTTTCTCAGTTTTGTGGGAGTCGCTGCCGCGGTCTACATGGTTGGTAAAGCCGCTGTAAAAGGCAATCTCAATCAGGACATGGTGTACAACACCGCGATCTTCGGGATCGTCGGTGGGATTGTCGGCGCTCGATTAGTTCACGTTTTCGACAATTGGGGCATCTATAGCGACGATCCGGGGCGGATACTCGCAATCTGGTCTGGTGGTATTGGACTGTGGGGCGGAATTCTTGGTGGCTGGATCGCCGGTGCTCTCTATGCCAAATTCGCTCATGCGCCTGTCGGAAAGTTGATGGATATAGCGGCTCCTGCCATGTTCGTTGGCCAGACGATCGGACGGTTGGGCGACATTATTAACGGTGAACACTGGTCGCGAGCTCTCGATGCTGGATGGGGTTGGTACTTCACTCACCCAAGCAGCCCAGGTCGAAGCGGTGCGGAGCGTTTTTTTGGAGATCCTGAACGTGCGGTGCACCCGACGGTGGTTTACGAGATCATCTGGAATATGATCGGACTCTTCCTCATTACGAAGCTCAAGGGGAAGCTAAAGCCCGCCGGGGCTATCTGGATGGTTTACATCACGTGGTATTCGTTCGGTCGCTTCTCGATCCAGTATCTGCGGCTCGATGATGTGAAGTTCTGGGGACTCCAGGAAGCACACATCATTGCTCTCATGGTGGTCGCATTTACGATTCCGTACATGATCCTGAAAGTTCGCTGGGCAGATGACGATCTGGATGTCGATCCCGACAAGGACAGTCGTGGATCTGGTCGGCGCAAGCGTGATCGCCAGCGCGAGCAGGCCAGGGGTTAGTTACCGAAGGTCTCGTTTGTTTGGCGTTTGGCGGGTCTGATGTCACGTAGACCGAGTTGGTGTCGAGTTTTACCTCGCCATATCTCGGTTCTCAGTTGGTAGACGATGTCGACCGCGCCTGAACCGAGCAGACGATCTCCCAGTCCGAATCCGATCGAGTCGACGCGTCGGCCGTCAGCGTCGAAGCTGATTTTCAAATGCTTGCCGCCCACACCGACCGTACGCGCGTCCAGTGGAACCGCACCGTATGTAACAAGTACGGGCTCCCGGTTGGCCTCTCCGAATGGCTCCATCGACGCAACAAAGTTCCAGGTCGATACGGTCAGGTCTTCCAGTCTCACTTCGGCGTCGGCATGCAGAATCGGCAGAATTGGTGCTCCCAGCGCACCCCATGCTGCGTGTTTACGCAGATCATCCAGTAATGCGGGTAGAAGTTCGTTCTTAATCGAAAATCCCGCAGCGCGTGCGTGTCCGCCGAAGCGTTCGAATTTATCGGCATGTGTCGACAGCGCTGCATGGAGATCAAGCACCGTGTTTGATCGACAGGACGCGCGAGCGAATCCATTAACGAGTTGATACGCGATGCCGGGTTTGCCGGTCAGCTCGTTTAGTCTGCCGGCGAGCGGTCCGAGGATTCCCATCGGAAATCCATCGCAATTTACTGCGACGATTGGATCGTCTGACCCCATATCGAACTGTGTTAATGCGTGCTCCCATGCCTTTTCACTCAAAGAGCGGCGCTTGTTGTTGTCCGCATCGAGCCGTTCTGCCAGAGCGTGTGCTTCAGATTCATCATTGGTAGAGAGAATTTGAAGGCTCGGTTCGGCGTCGCCCATTCGGCCCGGAGCGTTCAGCCTTGGGGCCACGTAAAACGATATGAGTTCTGCAGTTGGCCTCCCTGAGGCACCGGGAGCTCGTGAGATATCTAAGAGCGCACGTAATCCGGGGAGATCTGTTTGCCCCAGCACTCTCAAGCCTTCACGAACCAGTGTTCGGTTTTCGGAGACCAGCGGAACGATATCTGCGATCGTTCCGAGGGCAGCGAGGGGGAGAAGTTCTTCTGGGAACTCTCTGCCTGCGGCATGAGACAGTGCCTGTGCGACCTTGAACGCCACTCCCGCACCAGAGTAGTCAACCGATTCAACAGAGTCCGAATCACCCAGATGTGGATTCACAATAGCGATTGCATCCGGCCGTTCGGTCTCGATCAAGTGATGATCCGTCACAACTGTATCGATGCCGATAGATTTCGCGTACTTGATCTCTTCGACGGCCGTTGAGCCGGTATCAACCGTGATAATAAGGGTGACACCGGCACTTTTAAACGAATCTGTGGCCTGAATTGACAACCCATGGCCGTCGGTTTCGCGATTCGGAATGTACGGAATCGCCTCACTACCAAGCGAACGTATTATCCGAAGCACAATTGCTGTGCCGGTTAGGCCATCGACGTCGAAGTCACCGAACACGCCAATGATTTCACTGTTCGCTATGGCCTGTCTGATGCGGGCAACAGCCTTATCCATGTCTGGCAAATTTCCTGGGTCAAGAAAATCATTGAGACCGGACGAGAAATACTTTGCTACGTCTGAATCGGATCGCACTCCACGGTTCCAGAGTAGTCGAGCCGGGAGTGGTCCGCGAACACCGGAACCGAGAAAGCCAAGATCGAGCCTGAAACCGGGTGGGGGAGGCTCAGATACCTTCCATTCTCGGTCGAGCGTCATTTTTTATACCTCGACCCTGTTAGGGACTATCCCTGGAAGCTTTTGAATACAAGGCTGGCGTTGTGACCACCGAAGCCGAATACGTTCGACATGGCGACCTCGACTTCCTGCTTGACGGCCTTGTTCGGCGTGTAGTTCAAATCGCAATCAGGGTCGGGATTTTCAAGATTAATCGTGGGGGGGATCGCACCCTCATTTACCGCGAGTACCGAGAAGGCAGCTTCGATACCCCCAGCAGCCCCTAGCAGGTGTCCTGTCATTGATTTTGTTGAACTGATCGCAAGATTGTAGGCATGGTCGCCAAACATCCTCTTCATGGCGATCGTCTCGAACTTGTCGTTCATCGGAGTCGAGGTGCCGTGAGCGTTGATGTAGATGACGTCTTCCGGCTGCAATTTGGCATCGTCCAGTGCCCATTTCATGGCTCTGGCTGCGCCTTCGCCTTCTGGGTGCGGTTGGGTAACGTGATGAGAATCGCTTGAAGCCCCGTAGCCTGCGAGTTCAGCTAGGACATTGGCTCCGCGTTTTTCTGCGTGCTCGATCGATTCGAGGATGAGAACCCCGGCGCCTTCTCCCAGTACGAACCCGTCACGTTCCGAATCGAACGGACGTGAGGCTCCCTGCGGATCATCGTTTCGGGTTGAGAGCGCCATGCAGGAGTTAAATCCGGCTACGCTAATCTCACAGATAGCCGCTTCTGTACCCCCGGCAATAACGACATCGGCACGACCTCGTCGAATCATCTCGAGAGCTTCACCGATCGAGTCGGCTCCAGTTGCACATGCCGACACTGTTGAGAAGTTCGGGCCTTTGGCGCCGATCATCATCGATACCTGTCCAGACGCCATGTCACCCAGCATCATCGGTACGAGGAACGGGCTGACGCGTTTTGGACCCTTTTCGAGCAGCACGTTGTACTGTTCGGTGATGGTGATGATGCCACCTACTCCGCTTCCGATCAGCACGCCGACTCGATCTGGATCTTCGGTCGCCATGTCGATCCCAGCGTCTTCGAGCGCTTCAAGTGAAGCTACCGCGGCGAACTGCGAGAACCGGTCAAGCCGTTTTGCTACTTTTCGACCCAGTAAATCTGCTGCGTCGAAACCGTTGACCTCTGCTGCAATACGGCTCGTATAACCTTCGCTATCAAATAGGGAAATATAGTCAATTCCAGATCTGCCGGCCAACAGGCCGTCCCACGTGGATTTACGATCTGAACCGACTGGTGTAACGAGTCCGATTCCAGTTACAACGACGCGATCTGTCATTAGGTGACCTCAAGGCGCATTTTCGGAGGATATCCCTGTTGCGGTGCGCTATCTCGACTCCACGTTTGACGGTGGGATCGACTTCATAAAATTCAACTGGCTGAGTATACCAACGAAGATAGTTATCTACGTATGTGAACAACCGTTTGGGGAACACTTTAAAGGCTAACTATCGGGCACACCTACTGTAATTCAGCTTTATATTGGTGTGACAAGCATTTAACACTAATTCACTTCAATTCGCCCGGGGATTTACCAATATTCAGATGAAAGTACGGATCGAAACCCACGGTTGCAAACTGAATACCGCCGACAGTCAAAGATTGGCGAATGAATTTGCGCGCTCGGGGTATCAGCTGGTTAACGCCGACGAGACGCCAGATGTTTTCGTACTGAACTCCTGCACGGTAACCCACGTTGCTGATAAAAAAGCGAGACAGGCTTTGAGAAAGGCCAGGAAAAACTTTCCAAAGGCAATTGTGGTCGCTGCTGGTTGCTACGCCGAGAGCGGGACTGCTGAACTGGATGATCTTTCGGCTACAGACCTGGTAATTCCCAACACACGAAAATCGGAGATCGTTTCGATTGTCAGTTCACGGATAGGTCTTGAATGGCAGGATTCCGCGGATGCCGAGCTCGCAAATAATCAATTTCTTGGCCGAACTAGAGGTGCCGTGAAGATTCAAGAGGGCTGCGACCAGATTTGCTCTTACTGCATCGTTCCGAAAGTGCGAGGGCGAGAAAGAAGTATCCCTAAATACGAGATCATCAGCCAGATCCAGGAGATGTCTTCTGTTGGTTGTCAGGAAGTGATTCTGACCGGAACGCAGCTTGGATCGTACGGTTTTGATCTCGAAGCCACCGGACTGGTCGACATGATTCGTTCGGTTCTCGAGGAAACTGATATCCGACGTCTGCGGATTTCCTCGCTACAGCCGGCTGAATTTTCAGAAGAGCTGCTTGATCTGTGGAACGGCGTAGGGAAAGATCGTCTTTGCCCGCATTTTCATATCCCGTTGCAAAGCGGTAGCGATCGCATTCTCGAACGTATGCGACGTCGATACACCAGAGATGGGTATCTGACGGCTGTCGCTGCGGCGAAGGCGGCTGTCGATGGATGTTCCGTGACTACTGATGTGATCTCTGGATTCCCAGGTGAAACCGAAGAGGATCACAAACAGACTCTGGCTGTTCTTGAAGCGGCAGAACTCGCTGATTCACACATATTTCCGTATTCAATTCGACCCGGAACCAGCGCCGCACATTTTGAGGACCAGATCGACGTGCGAGTTCGCGCTCGGCGTGCAGAGGAGCTTCGAACAGTAGCCGATGCAATGGCTAAGACGCACCGCTCTTCGTTTGTTGGTGCGGTTCGATCTGTTTTGTGGGAGGGCGCACGCGGCACGAGCGGGCTGTCCGACAACTATCTGCGTGTCAGATTAGAGCCCGGTGAGATCACCGCTATTCCGAGAGGAAGTGTCCGGGGTGTGGTTGAGGATATTCGGTTCAATCGACTCGAAGGACTGCAACTCATCGGATCGCCCGTGGGTTCGGCCAAGGATACGAACTAAGCCCGACTCATATTCTTGAGTTAACTGAACGAGCCGCCCTCGGGCGTGGGGGCGGCTCGTTCCAGAAAAACTTTTAGGTCAGGCAGGCAATTTAGAAGTCGACTGCTCGCAGTTCGACGTTGCCGTGACGGCGCTCTAGGTAGCCAGCTGTCTCATGGTAACCGTGAGCAAATACCATCAGCCAGCCTTCCTTCTCACATCGGTCGAGAAGTTCCTTTTTCATCGCAAGCGACTGATCGGGGTAACGGTCAAACGCTGTGATGTAGGGCAGGGGAAGGTGGTTGGGTGTCGGGATCAGGTTTGCGAGATAGATAATTCGCTCGCTACCGGTGTTCACCAGAACGACCTGATGACCTTCGGAGTAGCCGTCGGTAACGATTGTGTTGACTCCAGGAACTACTTCAGTGTCGCCATCCAGCAGTACGATCATCCCTTTTTCTTCAAGTGTCTTGAGGTGCTGAACACCAGTTCCATATACAGGAAGTGATCGTTCGTTTGGTGCGAATGCTTCTTCCCATGCCGCTCGCTGTACGAGGTACTTGGCTTTTGGGAAGGTCGGAATAATCGTGCCTTCACGGTCGAGGCGGGTTGCGCCACCACAGTGGGAGAAGGCCAGGTGAGTGAGGATTACAAAATCGATATCACGTGCGCTCACGCCCTGATGGAGGAGATTACGAAGAAGCTTCGATGAAGAGTGGCCGTAAATCTCTCGGGTGATCTCTGGCTCTTTATTCCCGATACCGGCATCGACAAGGATGTTGGCTTCGGGGGTTTTGATCAAGAGCGAGTTAAGACCAAGGCGTACTCGGTTCTTACGATCGGGCTTGGCATTTTGCTCCCAGAGAATCTTCGGAACTGAACCGAACATCGGACCGCCGTCCAAAAGGAACGTTCCATCGCTCACAAGCCTTACGGCAACACTACTGTTTTGAGTAGTCATTTTTACGCCTCCAAGACCACACCTGGTCTATTTTCAAATCTATGCACGAGCGGACACTCGTTGCTTTTTGGCGCCGTTGGCCCGGTTTCCCGGACCACGGCTATGTTTTTTGGATTGTTGAAATCCCTACAACTGCGAGAGCGGTGTAAGCCATCGAGCTGATCGACACACGGAACCGTATTAGTTATTTGATTACTCATACAAGGTACGTCCGTACTCATTTCTTGGTATTTATCTAATTATTGTTTCGAACAAGTTCAAAACTAGGTAGAAAACTCGAGTTCAAATGAGTGGCAGCACTTACGCGTAAATACGCGCGGATCGGATGCAAGCTCACCGCTGCGCACACCAGTCAAATATAATCACCGCGCAGTTCGGGGGCATGCCGTGCAGACTTATGGCACACAGGCGTGAGCGATATCAATTAACGTGTAATCGCTTGGGGATCCCGTAGATGTTTGACATTTTGATCAGGCGTAGCCGATCGGCGCCGTTCGGTTTTCGGGAACGATAGATTCAGGAGTTAGATCTGTTGGAAATAGCAGTCGTACAGAGTGATGTCACTGAAATAGAAGTTGATGTGTTGGTTGTGAACCTGTTCGAGAGCGTCACTGCGCCTGGCGGTGCGACCGGAGCGGTTGATTCGGCCATGGGTGGATTGATATCGGAACTTATTTCCGATGGCGAAATCACTGGTTCATCAAGTGAAATGACGCTAATCCACACGCCAAACTCGGCTTATCCAAACTTCAAACCTGCCCGCGTGCTGGTCGCAGGACTCGGGTCGAGCGATTCATTTGATTTGAATGCAGTTCGAAAGGTTTCAGCATCTGTGATTCGGAAGCTGCGTGCGTCTGGTGTAAATCAGGCCGCAACCATCTTGCATGGAGCTGGTATTGGCGGAATCGAACCATCTGCGAGCGCGCAGGCCGTAGTGGAAGGTGTGCTCCTTGGGGCATATCGATTCCTCAAATACCGGACTACGGACGAGAACAGAAAAACTGATGTCGAGAAACTGGTGATCGTCGAGGCCGATTCATCGAAAATCGATGCCGTAAAAAAAGGGATAACAGCAGGAACCGCCTACTCACGCGCCGAGATACTCGCACGTGACCTCGTAAACGAACCTGCCAACAAGCTTTCGCCGGCTGACCTTGCGGCCGTGGCAGAACAGGTAGCTCGCGACTGCGGGCTTGATTGCACGGTTCTCGAAGAAGCAGATGTCACAAAGCTTGGCATGGGTGCGTACGTTGGGGTGTCTCAGGGAGGACCGCGCCCGCTCAAGTTCATTCATATGACGTACGAAGGCGATAGCGCCAATCCAGAGAATAATTTGTGGCTCGTGGGCAAGGGAATTACGTTCGACAGTGGTGGTATTTCGCTCAAGCCCGGTGCCGGAATGGGCAAAATGAAAGGCGATATGGGCGGTGGTGCATCTGTGATTGCCGCTATGCAGGCGATCTCCGAACTCAAGCCAAAATTGAACGTTCACGTAGTTTGTGCTGCCACAGACAACATGCCCGGAGGCAGCGCACAACGACCAGGTGACGTGGTGACCGCGATGAACGGCATGACCATTGAGATCGATAACACCGATGCCGAGGGACGGCTCACGCTGGCCGATGCGATCGGTTACGCACTTTCGAAGGGTGCGGTCCGGATCGTTGATGTTGCTACGCTGACGGGCGCGGCGCGAGTCGCTCTCGGGGACGGGGTGAGCCCGGTATTTGGAAACGATGATGACCTTGTGCAATCCGTACTCGACGCGAGTGAGACTGTAGGAGAGTCGATGTGGCGACTTCCGCTCGATTCTGTGACCAAAAAGCAGAACTCATCGAAGATCGCTGATCTGAAGAACACGGGTGGTCGTGGCGGTGGATCGACAACAGCTGCGCACTTCATAGCGGATTTTGCTGGCGACACGCCCTGGGTTCACATTGATGTAGCCGCTACCTCGATGTTGGACAGCACCAGAGGCTGGATGCCGGCAGGTGCTACGGGTGTACCGACTCGATCTCTGATCGAATTGGCTATGCGTCTGGGCGGCTAAACCGCTGCGCTTTGATCTGGATTATGGCAAAACCAAACGCTAAATACTGACATGGTAGCGACAGCAACTAATGCGGAATTAGGGCCTGGAAATCAGGTGTGAAAATCGAGCGTTCTGAAATTGACCGCTCGGTATGCTGATGCTAGCGTTTATAGCCTGTGGTGGGCGTAGTGAAGAGGTTATCACGCTAGGTTGTGGCCCTGGAGACGAGGGTTCAATTCCCTCCGCTCACCCCATATTTTCAGTTCAATTCGCCGGTTTTACCGGTGCCAAATTCATCGGGATCATGGCTGTTTCAAACAGTTCAAGTCTCCGATATTATTGAACTAGCAAGAAGCTCCCGATTTATTGGGATCATTTTCCTGCGCCCGTAGCTCAGTGGATTAGAGCATCTGGCTTCGAACCAGAGGGTCGGAGGTTCGAGTCCTCCCGGGCGTACCAACTGCACTCAAACTGAACGGCCCCTCCATGACGGAGGGGCCGTTTTGGTATTTGGGACGATATTTGGGACGAATTTTGAACTAAAGTTCTCCAGTCGGTTGACTGTTTCGCCTTATCAGGCAGAGATTGAGTATCAGTTACCTAAAACGCCTGAACCACCTTGCTTTCTTTCCAGTTGGTCTAGCCGCCAATTCAGGTTGTTTTGTGAGGTATTCGACCTTGTGCTTCCAGTTGCCGCATTGTCGTCGATTCTGTTGTTCAAACTAAAGACCAAAGTGAATAACAGAATGATCAGGGCGAATTGGATCGCAATAATCCACTCAAGCCGTAACGATCTGATCACGTATTTCATAATGCTTCGGCCTCCGTTGACTGTTTGATTTGCTGCGAGTCAGGCACGAAAGCTTGGTCGAACACCCGTGCAGCAGCTTCTTGTAGACCCGGCATTACATGTGAATACACATCAAGCGTTGTCGTGATGGTGGAGTGTCCCAGCCGTTCCTGAACAACCTTCGGATGGTACGTTTGATTTCAGCAATGTACTTGCGTGTGTGTGCCTGAGGCTCTTGAAAGACGCCCCGGTGAGTCTGTTGGTGCTTGCAGGCTCTAGAGAACGCCTGCGACAGGCTGGAGGGCAAATACGGTGTCCATTCGGTGCTGTCGCCCTCCACTGGTGGATCAGAAAACACCGGATCGGTCTGTTTGAACGTTATTTCCGCCGCTATTGCCTTACGTTTCTGCTTACTCAACCAATCCTTCAACAAGCTGGTGAAGCCGCTGGATTCAACTTGATCTGTGTCTGTGCCGAGAGAATTCATGTATGTACGGGCAGTCGCCGTCAATCTCGCACCAACTTCGCTGGTAAGTCTTCGAATCTCGAGTGCCGTCTTTAACCGATCTACTATTGAATCGACAGTTGACGAGCCGTTGATCGATGGGCCGTTTGTGGCTTCAGCTATTGCCAGCAATTCTGACTCGGATATATGGACTACCCGTCTACCTCCTACGGTTCTGGCCTGAACGTTCTGATGATCCGAGTCATTTTGGTACAGGCTGTAGAAGTCATTTGAAGCACGCAGTCTCTGGGCGGTCAGCATCGGTCCGAGGTGCCCACTAACTTCCAATCTCGTTCGGCCTTTCATCGGCGACGCCTCGCGCTCTGAACGAGTAGTATGCGCCGTACTATAGTTTGGATTTTAGTCGGGGCTGTAATTGCAGTTTGACTGGCGATCCACGGAGTAACTCGATGGCATCCCGTTCTTTTACTGGCAATCCTTCTCAGATAATCCTCGAACAGCTTGTGGCATCAGGGATCAAGCACCTGTTCTACAACCCGGGATCGCGTGAGGCGCGA
>Ga0302132_10000809_pt1 | contig 17747 bp, 18 predicted proteins | sample CB9_321_MG_FD_203113 | JGI IMG/M metagenome (GOLD analysis project Ga0302132, IMG submission 203113) | Marine microbial communities from Western Arctic Ocean, Canada - CB9_32.1 | ecosystem: Environmental > Aquatic > Marine > Oceanic | place: Canada: Western Arctic Ocean | collected 2017-09-19
GAACGTTTCCGTTAAGAATTCTAGTGCCCAACGTGGCAGACTGTCAATTATACACCCCGTCGCGGTCAACCAGTTTCACGATGCCGACGCCATCTCAGCAGTCCACCGGGGCCGGATTGTAACAATCCACAATACTAAGGTACTACGATACCCCACCTCTCGGTCCGGTGCGAGAGCGTTTCCCTCGCGGACCCAAAGCATGAAACAGCACAAGTCTCTGATAGAGAGAGGTTCTCCAATCTCCGTCGCCGTGGTACAATAATCAGGTTCTACACTGGCACAAATATGACCGAGCGCGGTGGCGTCCAAGGCCCACACCGGTCTCCTGAGGGAATTATCAAATGAGGGTAGTATTCCTTGAAGATGTTGCAGGCGTCGCCCACGGAGGGGACGTCAAGGAAGTTAAGAACGGTTTCGCACGAAACTACCTGATTCCGCAAGCGCTTGCTACCCCAGCAACGAACGAGGCGCTCCAGCGTACCCGGCGCCTCGGCAAAGAGGCCGAGACCAAGAGGCTCAAGACTCTAGCGGACATGAAAGAGCTGAGCGCGGAACTAAATGGCTCCCAGGTCGTGGTGGAGATGAGGGCAGGCGCAAGTGGACGCCTATACGGCTCGGTGACCAACATGATTGTCGCCGACGAGGTCGCGAAGCTCACAGACCGCGAAATTGACCGGCGCACGGTTCAGATACCTGATTCCATCCGCCAGGTGGGCGTCTACCCGATACGAATCAAGCTCCACCCCGATGTCGAGACCGACATCTCGGTGCTGGTGTATCCCTCTGGCACCGATCCCGCTGAATTCCTCGCAAGCCTTAGTGAAGAGGCAGAAGCCGACGCGGAATCCACCGACGACGACTCCGAGACCGACACTGCTGAGGCCACAGCCGACGTTGCGCCCGAATCGGAAGTCGAAGAGGCAGCCGCCGATGAGACAGCCGATGAGCCAGCCGACGACACGGCCGACGTGGAAGATGACGCCGACGCCACAGAGGATGCCGAGGAAGATGCACCCGAGTCTGAGGAGCAGGGCGACAGCGCCTAGCCCCCCGACGAACCAGGCCGCATTTTGACTCCCGTTTGCAGATTCCTCAAGACGGGGATATCGGGCCACGCATTCATGACCCAGGTTCAGCATTTTTCGCACCAGGTCGAACCACAGGCACAGGACACGGGCACCTAACCCAACGGGGTTCAACTGAGGGCCAATTCCTGTCACGGGGTTCACCTTTCCACCCCGGAACAAATCCGGTAAGATGGCCGAAAGCAGTATTCACGCAGCCCCATTAGGAAAGGCCTCAGTTGTACGCTGAACGACTTTTACCCCATGATCCAGAGGCCGAGGAAGCCGTTGTAGGCTCCGTCCTCATAGACGGCGAGGCCATCTCGAAGGTGACCGCGTTCTTGAAGCCGGACGACTTCTACGTCGAAAAGGCCAGGTTGACCTACGACGCCTGCGTCGCGCTGGCCCAGCGTGGCGAGCCGATAAACCAGGTGTCCGTAGGCAACGAGCTTTCCGTCCGGGACAGCCTGGAGCGGATCGGTGGGACCTCCTACCTTGGCCACCTCGTGAGCACCGTGCCTACCTCTGTCCACATTGAGCATTACGGGCGTATCGTTCAGCGTACCGCGACGATGAGACAACTTATTGGAGTGGCCGGCGACATCGCCGCCATCGGCTATGAGGCCGACCCCGATGTCGACACATCCCTGGGACGCGCCGAAGACCTGCTGTTCCGAGTCCGATCCGGCCGGGGAACAAGGGACTTTGTCCACATTCGTGAAGTGCTCGACACCTACATGGAAGGCACCGCGTCCCTCAACATGGACCAGGGCGAACACCTCGCCCCCATACCCACCGGTTTCTCCCAGCTGGACGAACTGCTAGGGAATGGGATGCAGCGGTCCGACATGATCGTGCTGGCCGCAAGACCAAGCCTGGGGAAGAGCAGCTTAGCCTTCAACATCGCACGCCACGCGGCAGAGCAGGGCTCGAGTGTCGGCATCTTCAGCCTTGAAATGTCCGCAGAACAGATTGCCATTCGCCTGCTCTCGGGAGAGTCCAACGTCGATAGCCACCGGCTCCGTCTGGGACTCGTAAGCGACGCCGAGGAGAGGCGGGTGCTCGACACCATTGGCCTGCTCTCAGAGTTACCCCTCTACATCGACGACACGCCAATACAGGGGATCGTCGAGATGCGGGGCAAGGCGCGGCGCCTCCAGACCGAAAAAGGCCTGGACCTCATAATCGTCGATTACCTGCAGCTTTTGGCTAGCAGCAGCCGGGTCGAGAACAGGGCCCAGGAGATGGGCGAGTTCTCTCGCTCCATCAAGGGCATCGCTCGAGACCTGGATATCCCGGTGTTGGCCTGCTCCCAGCTCAGCAGGGCACCGGAACAGCGACCGAATCACCGACCGATCCTCTCCGATCTAAGAGAGTCAGGAAGCATCGAGCAAGACGCCGATGTAGTCGCGTTCCTCTATCGCGAGGACAAGTACACGTCGCCCGAAGAGTGGGACCTTAAGAACCCCACAGAGCCCTATCCGAAGAACATGGCCGAACTGATCATATCCAAACACCGGAACGGCCAAACCGGCATGATTCCTCTCTATTTCCGAGAGGAGCTGGTCCGCTTCGAAAGCCTGGATCGGTCGGTCACATCGAGGGAATTCGCCTAGATGGGTTTTGCCGGGTTCCCACCAAAGGTGCGTTTCACCCCAGTGCCTAATCCGGTATTCGGCCCCCTATTGGAGCAGATCGATGACGCGGCGGAGTTGAAGTGTCTTCTCCGGGTCATCTGGCTCCTCCAGCAACAACGTGGCCATCCGCGGTTTGTCTCCCACGACGAAATCCTGGAAGACCAGGTACTGGCCAGGAGCATCGCGCGCGACCTTAGTGACCCCACCTCGGAGATAGAACAGGCCCTCGGCAAGGCGGTACGCCGTGGCACACTTGCCACCGGGACCAAAGGGGCAGGCGCCAGGCGGCGTCGCCTATACACGTTAAACACCCCGGCAGACCGCAAGGCGTTGGCCGAAGCCGCTGGGGCTAGCAATCCTCTGGAAGTCGAAGAGCCAGGCCCCCCGGCGGAGCCGGTGGAGCGTCCGAACATATTCGCACTCTACGAAGACAACGTGGGGATGCTGAGCCCAATGATCGCGGACGAGCTGAGAGAGGCCGAGCAGAGCTACCCCGTAGGCTGGATCGAAGACGCCTTCCGGGAGGCGGTTGGGAATAACAAACGTAGCTGGCGGTACATCGCCGCCATACTGGACCGGTGGGAGCGAGAGGGCAAGAACGATGCAGGATCTGGGCGGAATACTGCGAAAACTGGGTACCAGGAATACTTCCGGCGATAGGCCACCCGATGAACCCCTCGACGGGCCCGAGCCCTGTCCGAGATGTGGGGGCCGTGGCTGGCTAACTGCTGACGTACCGGTAGGCCACCCTGACTTCGGGCAAGTGATCACTTGCGAGTGCCAGCAGCGTGACATGCAGGCGGACGAGCACGACCGGCTGCTGCGGTATAGCAACCTGGGCGAGTTGGCCCGTTTCACATTCGAACTACTGAAGCCCGATGGGCTATCCAACGACGCGGACAGCGTCAAAAAGTTTCGCAACGCCTACCGTGAAGCCGAGGAATTCTGCGCCCATCCACAGGGCTGGCTGACGATCACTGGCCCTCACGGTACCGGCAAGACCCACATGGCGGCGGCCATAGGCAACCGGCTGATCGACAAGGGCCACGTCGTGTTCTTCGCTCACGTACCGGACCTTTTGGACCACCTCAGAGGAACCTTCGGTCCCAGCAGCGACGTGGCGTACTCGGACCTCTTCGAGCAGGTCAGGACCGCTCCATTGCTGATTCTCGACGGCCTGGGCAGTCACAGCACTACGCCGTGGGCCGAGGAGAAGCTGCGACAAATCATCAATCACCGCTACAACGCCGAGCTACCCACCGTTGTGACCACGGCCAACTCTCTCGATGACATGGACGAACTGATAGTCAGCAGGCTGCGAGCCCCTGGGCTTGGCCGCATACTGGAGTTGCGATCCACGACTCCAGAGCAGGCCAGCCGCGTTGGCCACATCGAGCCCCAGATGCTGAAGCGCATGACATTCGATACCTTCGACGCTCGCGGCAACAACCCCAACGCCGGTCAGCGGGCCAGCCTGGAGGCCGCTCTATCGGCTGCCAAGAACTTCGCGGCGGACCCGGACGGATGGCTAACCCTGTCGGGCAATACGGGCGTTGGCAAAACGCACCTTGCAGTAGCCGTGGCGGCCGAGCGCCTCGCCACCGGCGCTCCGGTCATGTTCGCCTTCGTTCCAGAGTTGATGGACTACCTCAGATACACATTCGGCCCCGAAAGCCCGGTTACCTACGACCGCGTCTTCGAGCAGGTCAAGAACACAAGCCTCCTAATTCTCGACGACCTCGGCAAGGAGCAGAGCAGCAAGTGGGCCGTTGAGAAGCTCTACCAGATCATCGTCCACCGGCACAACGCCAGGCTGCCGACGGTAATAACCAGCATGATGGAGTTCAGCGACGACCTGGATCCCATAACCTCTCGCATTCAAGACCCCTCTGTGTCGCAACTCATCAGACTCGACGCACCGGACTACAGGAACAAGCAACGCAGGCCCGCAGCGCAGCAACGCAGAGGCACCCGCGCGAGGCCCGCAGGCTGAGCATCGGGAGCCAGAGTTGCAGCCTCTGCGGAGTGTCCTCAGGGAGCCTGCCCGGCAACATACGGTACGAGGACGACGAGGCGGTCGTTTTCGACAACCACCTCAACTGGGTACCGGTCATGCTGCTAGTGGTGCCGCGCCGTCACATGACCCAAGACGAACTGTGGGGCAGCGGCCTTCTGATGGCCAAACTCGCTGATCTGGCGGTTCGCATGGGGCATGATTATGCACCTAACGGGTTTCGAGTCTTGTCCAATTTCGGGGACGACGCGCTTCAGACCCAATCCCACGGCCACATCCACGTCATCGGCGGCGAGTTCCTCGGCCGGTACGTGGGCTAGTACGACGACAATAGTCCAGGGGCATGCAGTGCGCCCCTATGTGTAGATATTGTTGCCGGGTCGCTCCGCTACCCCTTCCACCGGTTCATAATCGCCGTCCTGGTCGGCAGACTCATAAAATTCGGCGTCGCGGCCACAATCGGCTACTACGGCGCACCGATCATCATGGGGCTGTTCAGCTAGGCTTTTCGGAACATCGCCTTGAACAGGCGTGGGCGTGCGCTGCATAATGGCCTGGGCCAACCCTCGCCCCATATCCCCTAAAGTGAGGCCATTGCTATGCCGTCCCGCCCGACCATGGAGTTCGGATATAACCCGCCCACCGGAGTGCGCGGTCTGGAAGTCATCAGGCCGCGTGAGTACATCTCCGACCTGCACCGAGCGCTGGACGTTGCGTCCCAGAACTTCGGCTCGCTCTGGATCTCCGACCATATCAACTACGCCGACGAGTTCCGCATGGAGTGCTGGACACTGTTGTCGTGGATCGCAGCCCGATACCCAGGGCCAAAGCTGAGCACGATAGTGATGTCGAACACGTTCCGAAGCCCCGCGCTCTTGGCCAAGATGGGCGCAAGCCTACAGCACCTCAGTTCCGGCCGCTTTATTTTGGGCTATGGCGGGGGTTGGCACGAGGGCGAGCACCGGTCGTTCGGCTACGACTACCCAAGCCCTCGCACAAGGATCGACATGCTGGAGGAGGGGGTTCAGGTCATCAAGAAATTGTGGACGGAGTCCCCGACCAGCTTCGACGGCAAGTTCTACAACGTCGACGGTGCCCACTCTGAGCCGCTTCCAGACCCGGTGCCCCCCATCATGATCGGCGGCGCAGGCGAAAAGCGTACGCTGAAGGTGGTGGCAAAACACGCCGACTGGTGGAACGACCTGTCACGGCCACTAGATCAGGCTCGCCATAAACTAGAGATACTGAGGCAACACTGCGAGACAGAAGGCCGCGACTACGACAGCATCCGCAAGACCTTCACGGCCAGATTCTTCATAGATCGCTCGAACAAAAAAGCCAGAGAGCAGGCGGGGGATTGGCTCACTGCTGAGCAGCCGGGGATAGCGGGCGATCCAGCTTCAATCCGGGATCAGCTAGCACAGTTGGCCGAGCTAGGATTCGACCTGTGCATCGCGGTATTCCCGCAGTTCCAGGAGCTGGACGACATGCGACTCTTCGCCGACGAGGTGATCCCGGAATTCGCATAGGTGCTCATGTCACCATGAGCGGATGTGAAGGCTCAGGGGATGTGGGGGCGATCAGGCAGCAGGCGCGTCTGCAATCACGCCGTCCAGCATCGTCAGTACCCTTCCGCATGCGTTGCCTACGACCGCATCGTGGGTCACGATGACGATGGTCTGCCCGTTCTCCTCATTGAATCGCCGAAGCAGGTCCAGCACTTCGGTGGTGCTCGCCGAGTCCAGGTTGCCGGTCGGCTCGTCCGCAAGCAGCAGATCGGGCTTCGTGACCTGCGCCCTGGCGATTGCAACCCGCTGCTGCTGCCCGCCCGATAGCTCCGTCGGCCTGTGGTCAGCCCATTCGCTTAGCCCCACCCACTCCAGCGCCTCCGACGCCGCCATGTTGGCCTCCGCACGCTTGCGTCCAGAGTAGATGGCCGGCAGCGCAACGTTCTCGGCGGCTGTCAGCGTTGGCACCAGGTTGAAGCTCTGGAATACGAATCCCATGCTTGAGGCGCGCATCCTGGTCCGGACCTTCTCCGACATCCCGGTCACGTCATTGCCGTTGATGGTGAGGGTCGCTGGTGGATCCAGGTCCTGATCGGGACCATGCAGCAGCCCCAGGATGTGCATCAGGGTGCTCTTGCCACACCCCGAAGGGCCCATGATGGCGACCATTTCACCGGATTCAATGCTCATATCGACACCCCGCAAGGCGTATACCTTGTTGCGGCGGCCCAGGCTGTAGGTCTTGTGCAGGTTGGTAGCTTCGAGAAAGGGCATACTAGTGGAACTCCTACTCGTACCTGAGTGCTTCAACAGGGTCGAGACGGGCGGCGGTCCACGCCGGAACCAGTCCAGCGAGTGCCCCGAGGACGGTCGAGAACACGATTGCAAACGCCGCCGTGCCGAACGTCAGCTGGAACAGGATAGTCCCGGAGGAGCGCCCCATCTCGTTGGCAACGAGCACAACAATCGCTCCCAAAACCAGGCCGATAACGCCCCCGGTCAACCCGATCAGACTCGATTCAACGACCAACTCACGCACTATTCGGCCCCGCGACGCGCCGATGGAGCGCTTGATGCCGATCTCACGTGTGCGCTCCGCGACGCTCATAGCCATCGTGTTGATCACGGATAGGCCGCCCACGGCGAGGCTGATGAGGGCGACGCCGAGAATGATCGCGTTGAAGATGGCGGTTGCGGAGCCGATCTGTTCGTCGAAATCGTCTCCGGTGATCGTCTGAACCTGCCCGACACTGCTCTCAATGGCATCGGCCAGGGCGTCGATGTCTGCGCCTGTCTCCGGGTAGACCACTATCTGTGTGGCCAGCTCCTCCGAGCTGATGCCCTGCCTGGCGAGTATGGGCGCATCCATGGCCAGCAATATTTGAGTGGCCGCCAACGGCATGAGGATAGTAGTGTCTGGGGCCGTCAAGGTGGGCTCCAGGACACCAACCACCTCGAACTCAGAGCCTCGAATTTCCATCGTTTCGCCGATGCCCTTGTCGAACTTACGGGCCAGATCAGCGCCCAGCACGACAACGTTTGCGCCCTCGTCCCCCGGGACCAGCAATCGGCCCTTGGCTACCGATATCTCGAAGGTTTCCCTGCCCTGATCTGCGTCGGCCACCGCGCCTACGATGAAGTCGGGGATTCCGAACCCGGTAGACGAGACTTCGAGTTCGACGGGCAGCTGTATCTGAGGGACCGCCACAGCAACCCCCTGGACCGCCGCTACCATGTCGACGATGCTAATGGGTATGGGCGTGAACCCGAGCCCGAATGCAGGGCTCGATGCGTCGCTCACGATGATTTTGTCCCCGAAGTAGGTACTGCCCCCTTCGACCAGCGAGCCGATCTTGTTGGCCATCGAGCTCATGACCACCAACGCCCAGATGCCAACGGAAATGCCAATTATGGTCAGTGAGGTCCGCAGCTTACGGCGAATCAGATTGCGTACCAGGCTCATGGACGGCCTCCTAGGGTGGTGACGGGGGGGAGCGTCGAAGCTTCGTCACGATCAAACCTTACTCTATTCGGTTTCAGGGGAATATATCAAGCAATACCCTAGCTTCGGTTACACCATGATAGCCACCGGGCGGGCTTAGCGAATCGAGGGAACGAAGTAGAGCCCCTCGGGAGAAGGGACTAGCGTACGCGGAAGAGCGTATAATCCTCCCCTGCCGTAGAAGCGGCTGGGAGGAGCAAACAATGGAGTTTGGCAGGACGTCATTGGGGGAGTTGGCCAGGTTGGGTGAAGGTGTGCGTTCCCGACGGCACTCGTCCTTCGATCGGACCGGCGGGAACTCCGACAACTGGGCGATCCGTGCCGGTGAGACTGTCACGCTCGCGGAGATGGCCAAACCGGGATCCGTCCGCCACATCTGGATGACGACGCCCGAGGACGGCCACAACCTTCGACGACTGGTGCTCAGGATGTACTGGGACGGAGAGGAGACTCCGTCAGTCGTATCGCCCATCGGTGACTTCTTCGGGCTGGGGCACGCTACTCCAGCATACTTCAGCTCGTTGCCGCTCCAGACCTCCTATCTGGGCCTGAACTGCTGGTTCCCTATGCCCTATTCCACCGGAGCACGGATCACGGTCACCAACGACTCGGATACCGACACCAGGCTCTACTTCTACGTGGACTACCAGGAACTAGTGCGGCCACAAGATGGTATGGGCCGATTCCACGCCAACTGGCGGCGACAACTCGTGACTCGCAGCCGTGAGACTAGCGGGCCGAACGCCGTGGACATGGAGGACCGTCTCAACACATCCGGGGCCAACAACTACGCAGTTCTGGATGCTCAGGGCAAGGGCCATTACGTCGGGTGCGTGCTCCACGTCGACACCGACGAGCCGGGATGGTGGGGCGAGGGCGACGACATGTTCTTCGTAGACGGAGAGCAGTGGCCGCCAGATATTCACGGCACGGGTACAGAGGACTACTTCGGCGGCGCCTGGAACTACAACCGGCTCGAAAGAACCTACTCGACGCCGTACTACGGCTACCACTTCAAGGGCAACGCCGACTACACCGGCAAACACTCGCAGTATCGGTTCCACGTCGAGGACCCGATCTACTTCGAGCGGTCCCTGCTGTTTTCGATCGAGCACGGCCACGCCAACAACAAGCAGGGCGACTGGACCAGCACGGCCTACTGGTACCAGACGGAGCGGAACACGCCGCTACCAGAGGTCCCACCGTTTGTGGAGCGGATACCGTACGCCTTCGGTGGGCTGGAGTCGAGGCAAGGCCTAGACAGGCACGGGCTACCGCGATAAGGGTTTGGCCCTGCCATGACGACGAAATACTAGGAGAATCAACATGCGAGCTATCGACATGCACGTCCACGTCCCCAGGCAGGAGGGTTTGGCCGAGATAGCCATCGAAAGCAGCCTGCGACGCTACTTCAGGCTCAAGTCCGCACCTGAGACGGGGGACGAGCTTGCGGCCCTTTACGCCGAATGGGACATCCTGGGCGTCGTGTTCTCGGTCGATACGGAGACGACTACCGGCGAGGCTCCCGACAGCAACGACTACGTGGCGGAAATTGTGGGCTCTCATCCAGAGCAGTTCATCGGCTTCGCGACCGTCGATCCGTGGAAGGGCGAGGCTGCCGCGGAGGAGCTGGAGCGAGCGGTGAAAGACTTGGGGCTGCGCGGGCTAAAGCTGCACCCGATACACCAGGCATTCTTCCCCAACGACGAGCGGATCTACCCGCTATACGAAAAGTGCCAGGCCCTTGGTATCCCTCTGCTCATGCACTCCGGATACGCGGCGGCAGGCGTCGGTATGCCGGGCGGGGGTGGGTTCAAACTCAAATACGCTAAACCAATACCCGGCTTCGACGACGTGGCCGCCGACTTCCCCGACCTCACCATAATCATGGCCCACCCCGCATGGCCCTGGATTGAGGAACAGATCGCGGTGGCACTACACAAGCCCAACGTCTACCTGGACCTGTCCGGGTGGGCGCCGCGATACATCCCGAAGGAGCTGATCCGGGAGGCCGACACGCGGCTCAGGGACAAGGTGCTCTTCGGCTCCGACTTCCCCTACGTCTCTCCCGACCGCTGGCTATCGGAGTTTTCAGACCTACCCATCCGCGACGAGGTCCGCCCCAAGATACTGCTGGACAACGCGAGGCGTATATTGGGGTTGTAGAGCGTCACTGTGGAGGTTTCGACAATTCGCTCTGAGAACTGAGCGTCCTTCAGGGCCTTCGACCATCCCCCTGGCCCCCTTCCTGGCCGGGAAGTGGGAAGAAAAAACGATCCAAAATGATCTGAGGGACACCCTCAGACACCCGGCACAGGGGCTCGGACCCTCTGCACACCCCTGTCAAAACATCACCGCGTAGTCTGAGGACACCCAGCCCCGCCAAACTCAGCGTGCCCATCACCTTAGTCGACGAGGGTGCGTTCGATGCGGGCTGTCGGGAAGATGGCCATGAGTCGGGCCTCACCGCCTGAGCGGTTGATGAAGCCGTGCTTGACCCCTGCTGGCGCCAGGACCGTTTCGCCCGCTTTGACCGTGATGATCTCGTCGCCCAGGACGGCGTCCAGTTCGCCCTCGAGGATGACCATCGCCTCCTCCGTGGGGTGGATGTGCGTGGCGGCGGTGCTGCCTGCGGCCAGCGTCAAGTCGCCGACGCTAAGGGAGGCCGCCCCTTGGGTGCCGTCGACTATGGCCCAGCGGTCCACACCGGGGGCAAGTTCTTCTTTTTGTATGTCACTCTTCTTCAAGATCGGCATGGGTGCTCCTTATCGTTTGGGGGAATTATTTCGTTGGGGGCATTATAGGGCGGCGCTAGCGGGTGCGGCAAAGAGCCACCACGACTCCTCATCGCATTGTCATTCTGAGCGGAGCGAAGAACTTGGGGTGGCGGGTGGGACGAGCAGCGCAATAGGCACGGAACTAACTGGAGGCGACAGTCCCAGTGGCGGTGCCGACAGTAACAACCTGGCCGTGCTGGTTCTTGCAGCTCACATCCAGCTCGACCGCGATTCCCTGCCCTGAATTGCTCAAGCCAGTGACGGTCGCCTCGGCTGTGACAGAGTCGTCCATGCCGACCTGGTGGACAAATTTCAGGGAGAAGGAGCCGCCTGAGAGCCAACCCTCGCCGAACATATCCACCATCAGCTCAGCCAGGTATCCCTGCATCATCGCGCCGGATGCGTTCCTGCCCGTCAGCCCGGTCGCCCGCGCAAACTCCTCGTCCGTGTGGACGTTCTTCGCAGGCCAGCCTTCAGTGCGCGGCCAGCCGCCCGAGAAGAGCCGCGTAAGATATGGCGTGGCAGTCTTGACCGGGCCGGTTGCTCGGAAGCCTATTTCGACGTCTGGTGTTAGTGGGTTCATGAAGACTCCGCAAAGAGGGCTCGGCCCCCTGCACTCCCCGTGTATTAAGAGCCTATGCCAGGATAAGGGCCGCCTACGTAGGTGTACGTCGTGGTTCTGGTAATGATGGCCGTGCCGGTGTCGTCCACCACCGGTGCCACGACGACCTGGTATGGACGACCGCGCTTCTCGTACGTCTCTACGACCCTGAACGTCACATGAAACGTGCTACCTACATGACCGGGGGCGTGGTACTCGACCAGTTCGTGGGTCTGGATGGCGGCAATTCCAGGGTCCAGCACAAACGACGGACTCCGTGTGTTGTTGCTGAACACGATCAACAGCGCCGGGTGCACGATCGCGCTCTGGCCCTCCGTATAGCGAGGGTGGTGGTCTTCCACCGCGTGGAGGTAGTTCTCGCTAAACTCCGGGGTGACGTGGAACTCCAGGGGAGCAAACTCGTCGCCGACCACGACCAGGTCGGACCGCTTGTTTTCGTCTGTCATGTGCCCTTCGACCTCATCGCTCGTCCACAAACCTTTTGAACTTGTAGCCACCCGTGATCTCGGCGAAGCCGTCTTCAGGAAGGAACTCGACCTGTGGGGTGATCTCAACGCTGTGGGTGACGGTACTGACGACCTCCGCTCGCAAACGATCCCTGTCCCGATCGGCGGCCGCCACACGAACCAGGAGCATGTCGCCGGAGTAGGGGTCCTTGCTGTCCTCACGGCCGATGACGACCTGGTACTCAGCGACGCCACGCTGTAGGAGGTGCGTCATCTCCTCATTCAGGGACGCGGGATTAATCAGCGTGCCCTTTACCTTGGTCAGGCCATCGGCGCGGTATGGCGCACCCATGAATTGAGGAGAAGTGCGCCCGCAATCAGGACACGTCTCGTGGGTGATACTGACGATGTCGCCGGAGACGTACCGCAGCAAGACAGTGCCGCGCCTGTTCAAGTGGCTCACGAGCATCATCCCCGGCTTGCCATCCGGCACAGGCTCGTAGGTCTCGGGGTCCACAACCTCGAAGTAGTAGTCCTCCGCGAGCGGCTGATGCATGCCGCCACCCTCAAAACACTGGGTCGCAGGTCCGAGGGTTTCGGTCAAGCCGTAGCCGTTGTTGGTCCATGGATCATCGCTGCCCATCGAGATCAGGCGCGTCTTGATATCCTCGCGCATGCCAGTGGGGCACGCCTCGCCCATGACCATTGCCAATCGAACCGACCCGAAGTCCCTGCCCTGCTCCTGAGCCCGCACAACGAGCCTGCGAACATAGGCGGTGATGCCCCATATTACGGTCGCCCTCTCACGCTCAATCATTTCGATAGCGTGGTCCATCCGGTTGTGTACAGGGAATGCCTCGTAGGGCCGTCCAGTGAGGCCGGTGAGCAGCTTCGCTCCGACCGCCATCGCCCCCCACGAGGCGCTCAAAAAACCCTGGTGGGGTACCGAGGAGACGGGGAACAGGTTCATGACAATATCGTCGGGGCCGATGCCAGCGACAGTCGTGGCACGCTTGAGCAGGTGTATGCGGCCGAAGCGGTCGTGGACGGTGTCGTAGAATGGTGTCGGCTTGCTGGTCGACCCCGCGGTGTAGATGATGTCCGCCAGGGTCATCTCTTCCGTAGACAGCCCCGGTACGTCGTCGAGCTGCAGCCGGAAGGCTTCAGGCTCCTCGATGAACCGCTGCTTCGGTAGTGGCGGTAGCTTGTGTAGGTCATCGACCGTCGAAAAATCCGAGGGCGACAGGCCCTGCTCCGCCATCACCCGGCTATAGTGTGGATGGGCGGTGGCGCACAGTTCCATCATCCTTCGCACATGGCCGTTTTGGGCCGCGCGAAGCTTGGCAAGGTTCTCCGTAGGGGTAGTCAGGGGCTCCCTCCCGATTTGGCACGGACCGCATTCTACTCATGCAGACCCGTCGCCGCAACTGCCTAGCGCGGCACCCAGCTTGAGAAGTAATCCGGGGCCCACTTGCGGGCCAGATGATACTCCTTGTGTGCGTGCTGGCCGTGGGGCTGTCGCAGTTCGGCCTCCATCCAGGCCTCGGCGCCCTCCTGGGTCGGAAACTCGATGACCCAGGCACGATGCCAGTCGTCCCGGCGACCGATGAGCTGATACGCCTCGAGCCTCATCAGGCCGTGCTCTGCGGCGACAGACTTCATCAAGTCGACATGCTCCTGGTCGCCTCGCTCCTCCGAGGACAAGCCCGCTGCGCCGGGCTGCGACTTCCCGAAGAGCAGGACGACCGTGCTGCTCTTGTCTTCTCCGAGATTTGGTGTTAACTCAGGGCTACTGGTCGAAGGCACAACGGGGGCAGGAGGGTTGGTGACCCATGTGTCGAAGTACTCCTTGCCCCATCGTCTGGCCAGATAGTATTCATAGTGGCCATACAGGCCATACGTGGGCTTCGTCTCAGCCTCAATCCAGGCCTCGGCTCCTGCAAGGTCGGGGAACTCGATGGGCCAGAAGCGCTGATAGGTGCCGACAGGGGCCATCAGTTTGTAGCCCTCGAGCTGCATCAGTCCGTGTTTCCTGGCGACGGACAGCATGAGCTCCACATGCTCCTCCGAGGATGTGGCCTGCTCCTCGGCGGTCAGGGCATTCCATGAGGGCAGCCTGCCGCCGATATAGAGAACCACTACGCTGTCTTTGCTAAGTACCGGGCCGTCGGTCATGGCTCACTCCTGGAAAGGCTTCTGGTTACATCAATAAGCTAGCTGGCGGTCCAATTTGGCGGACGCTTTTCTTTGAAAGCGTCCAGCCCCTCCTGGGCGTCGGCAGAGCCGCGCACTCCCTCGAACACCATGCCCGCCAGGTTCAGGCGGTCCGGCAACGAGAGATGCAGCCCACGCATCGTCGCCTCTTTCATGGCACGAACTGCTAGTGGCGCGTTCTCCAGTATCTTGGCCGCGATCTCCTCGGCCTTGCTCATGAGCTCAGACTCGGGGACGACGTGGTTTACGAGCCCCAGCGACAACGCCTCATCGGCCTTCATGAACTCCCCTGTGAACAGGAGCTCCATCGCCCGCGGCAGCGGTATGCGCTGGCCAAGAATCACGGGCCCCGAGATGGACGAGATGCCACGTTTGGTCTGAGGCCAGCCAAACTGCGCAGTTTCAGACGCGATGCGAATGTCCGCACCCATCGCAATACCAGCGCCCTGGGCCAGGCAATGGCCATTGACCGTGGCGATAATCGGTTTCCATATATTCTGCTCGGTGAAATACAACTCGTCGGTGGATCCATGTCCACGCACCGCAGCACCGCCTGCACTCATCTCAGCCAGATCGTGGCCTACCGAAAATGACCTTCCGCGCCCGCTAACAATAGCCAGCCACACTTCGGGATCATCCCGAAAGTTCGTGAAGCCGTCCCACAGACCGCCTATCATCTCGCGGTTCATGGCGTTGAGCTTCTCAGGCCTATTCATTGTGATATAGGCGATACGGCCCTTAACTTCGTATTCGACCAGTGCCAATTGAGTCCTCCTCACGACGCGTCATTCCCGGCCCGGTCTACTTTAGCGCAACACCAACCAGAATGGTATGTACCCACCAGCGTCTCTGACCCGTATAATGGCCTGACGCCCTTGAGAACCGGAGGACGCCCTGAAGCCACTCGATACCATTCCAATGCTGACCAGCAACAATGATCTGGCGACCCTGGCCGAGCGCCTTGCCCGCGAACCGCGCATCGCATTCGACCTGGAAGCGAACGGATTCTTCAGCTACCCTGAGCGCATCTGCCTCATCCAGGTCGGATTCAACGGCGAGGCTTTCCTCGTGGACCCCCTGGCTATTGATGACATGGGCCCCCTCGGAAAGATCCTCGAAGACCCGAACATCGAAAAGATACTCCACTCCGCGGACTATGACGTCCGTAGCCTGGATAGGGACTGGGGTTTCCACATCAACGGTCTGTACGACACAAGCATCGCGGCGGCCTTCGTCGGGATGGATCGGCTCGGACTGGGCACGGTAGCACAGGAACTCCTGGGAGTAGAACTCCCCAAGAGCAAAAGGCTGCAACGGGCCAACTGGGGGCTCCGTCCACTGACCGAGGAGGCGGTGAACTACGCCGCGGGTGACGTACTCCATTTGATGGCGCTGCGAGACTTGCTTGGGAAGCGACTGGCGGAAAAGGGCCGCACCGAGTGGGCCGCCGAGGAGTGCACTCGTCTGACGGGTGTCCGCTTCAACGTACAGGACCCCGAACTGGCGTTCCTGTCAGTCAAGTACAGCAAGGGCCTTGACGGCAAGGCCCTGGCCGTAATGCGATCGTTGCACGCCTACCGAATGGGTGAGGCGCTGCGCCGCGATGTCCCCCCTTTCAAGGTGGTCTCCGACACTGTCCTGGTTGACCTCGCGGAGAACCCGACCCAAGAGTTGGCCAAGGTAAAAGGCATCGGTCCATACGGACGGGGTGGGCTGGCTCGTGGAGTAGAAGAGGCAATGGCAGAGGGGCTTCAAGCCCCACCGGTGACCCGGCCTCCGCGCGCCTCCGGCGTCCGGATGACCGCATCCCACAGGGCCAGGGCTAAAGATAGGCTCACACGTCTGAAAACATGGCGCATTGAACAGGGCAAGGCTCTCGAACTGGATCCGGCACTGCTCTGGCCCGCCGCCAGCCTGGAACGGCTCTCCAGCGATCACGGCGACCTGGATGAGGAGTACGACTCGCCTGAAGTCAGGAACTGGCAGGCACGGGAGTTCGGCGAGCCACTGCGACTCCTTCTGGCCGACATCCCTCGCCAGCAAAAACTAGAGGCTAGCTAGGGCAGAGTCAGCTGGTGCCCGAGTAGCGCGCGTCAGTCAGCTTTACGCACATGAGACGTCCCCCCTCGTGTCGCAATCGAAAAGGCGATCGCGAGGGCCGCGACGAACGCTCCGGCCAGCACCGTGTCCCCAAATGCGGCGGCGATCGCCTCTCCCCCGTCGTCGCCCGAGCCCACCCCCGCGACGTAGACACGCTCCCGGATCGCGAATATCGCCCCAGAGATCGTCACACCGACAGCGAACGCTGTCTGTCTACCCAGGGCTATAGATGCCGAGGCCGTACCGGTACGCTCCTCTGGGACCGAGCCCATTATGGTGCTGGTGACCACGGGCTCGAAGAATGACGAGCCCGCACTGGCCAGAAACAGCCCTCCGAATAGGGCCAAATCCCCGGCATCGGTGCCCTGTCGGCTCAGCCAGAACAGCGCTATGGTCAGCAACACGTTGCCCAGAATCAGGAATGGTCGCGGTCCAAATCGATCCGACAACTGGCCAGCGATGGGAGCAAGGAAGGTTCTACCCAGAGAGAACGCCGCCAGAAAAAGGCCCATTTTGGTCGCTGAGAACCCGAGGGAGTCCAACAGAAAAAAGGGCAATACGAGCAGAATTCCCCCATGGGACAGGTAGTGGCTCACCAGTACCAGCATGCTAAAGCCGTATTGACGACTCTTGAGCAGGCCGATCTCCAGGATGGGTCGTACGGACCTCCGCTCAGACCAGACCAGGACCGGCAGGGAGATTGAGGCTACGACAGTCATCGCTACGACGGGCGCTGATAAAAAACCCAACCTGCCGCCCTGATTGATCACAAGCAGTATCGACGAGAGCGCCCCGAACAGCGCGGCCGCGCCAATGAAGTCGACCCTGAACGTCCCGCCCGCAACGCGGTCCGGCGGCAGCAATCGCCAAACCAGGATCGCCCCGAGGACGCTCACGGGAATCCTTGAATAGAAGACTGCCCGCCAACCCAGATGATCGAGCAGAACACCGCCCAGAAGAGGGCCGGCGGTGAGTCCGAACCCAACAACTGCGCCGGATATGCCCATTGCCTTCCCACGGTCCTCGGCAGGGAAGTTCGCAGTGATCAGGGCGTTCAGGTTCGAAAGGACCATTGCTGAGCCCACGCCCTGCACTACTCGGAAAGCGATGAGCTGCCAGATCGACGTGGACAATGAAGTCAGTACCAGACCGACGGCGAAGACCGCCAGTCCGGAGGTGAAGACGACCCGTCTCCCGGCAACGTCTCCCAGCCAGCCCAGAGTCAGGAGGAGCCCAACAGCGACGACCCAATAGGCCACGGTGGCCCACAGCACAGTGGAGGTATCGATTTCGAATGAGGTGGCGATCGCCGGCAAGGCAACGGCGATCATCCCGCCGTCGAGGGTGGAGGACAGCGTGCCCA
>Ga0302132_10000811_pt1 | contig 17727 bp, 14 predicted proteins | sample CB9_321_MG_FD_203113 | JGI IMG/M metagenome (GOLD analysis project Ga0302132, IMG submission 203113) | Marine microbial communities from Western Arctic Ocean, Canada - CB9_32.1 | ecosystem: Environmental > Aquatic > Marine > Oceanic | place: Canada: Western Arctic Ocean | collected 2017-09-19
CCGAGCCTCAGCTGCCTTTTTGTGATTTCTTCGAGCATGTAAACACTCCGATGGTTACAAGTGTTTACAAAACCTCGATTTTTCACCAAGTTAGACAGGTCGAAATCCAGTATTTGAACTAGAATTCAACCAGTGCCCCCGTAGCTCAGTTGGATAGAGTACCGGCCTCCGAAGCCGGGAGCGTGAGTTCGAGTCTCACCGGGGGCGCCATTTTCCTGCCATAGTCACTGGCTATTCGCGGTGAGGTTCTATTAACCTGCGGATACGTATTCAACGCAAATTTTCAATGCACATCAACACTCACGCCACACCCACCCACCGTTCCACCGAAGATCCTTCCACAGGATCAGGAAATATATCGACAACGCTGGTCGAAATAGTTGGCGCGGCCGATGAGTAACCGCATCGAGTACGCCGGGCACAACGAACGCATCGACCACGTACTGCGTCGGCTGATCGACGGAATACGCAGCGAGCGCGGGCTCGACCGAATCACGGTCGTTACGCCAACGAACCAGACCTCGTTTTACATCCGCCGGGCACTCGCAAAAGACGGACTGTTCAACGTTGATTTCAAGCGTCTGGAAGATGTCGCTGAAGAACTTGCAGGGCGGGATTTCATCAATCCCCTGCTTCACGATTTACAGGCATCGGAGTTCGTATACGAAGCGGCGCGAGACGAAGGCCTGGGTTCGAAACTCGGCGGTGAAGATGTTTCACCTCAGCTACAAACCGCACTCCACTCCACCTTTCGCGAGCTGGAGACTCTTGATGCCGATCAACGCAATCGAATCGCAGCACAAAGCGAAGTACAACACGAGCTAATTGCCCGGTTCAATAAGTACATGGAACTTGCCGATGGCTATCGACGGGGTTTTGAAGTAGCCCAGACGGCAGCGAAATACCTGAGCGGCAACGAGCACGCAGAACGAATACAGGCGCTCGGAACCGTGCTGCTCGTTGAAGCGTCGGTGGTAGCGCCCGTTCAGCTTCCGCTGTTTGACGCACTTGCAGCCATGCCCGATGCCGTCACCATATCTATCGTCGATTCACCACCCGAAATCGAGTTGATCGGCCGTCCAGCGGACTGCACACATCGCCTAAAGCCAATTGGAGTACCTGACGTTGCCCAAGAGGTCCGAGCAGTAGTTCGCGAGATAGTCGACCTCGCCCGCAAAGAAAACCGCTTCACCCGTATGGCTGTGGTTTTCGAAGACGACAGCTACGCCAGTCGCATAGCTGAAGCGCTGGAATTAGCCGAAATTCCGATATCAGGCCCGGATCGGACCGCTCTGTCTGATATGCCCGAGGGACAGTTCGTAGACGGGCTGTTGGACATATTCGAAAACGACTTCAATAGGCTAGACGTAACGGCCTGGCTTTCAAGTGCGCCGATAAAAGATCCTGAACGCAGTGAAAACGTGCCGACCTCGGTTCCAGCGGCAAGGTGGGATGCCATCTCCCGGACGGCCGGAGTAACCTCGTCGGTTCCAGATAGCTGGACACCTCGACTCAACATGTATGCGAAGAATGTCGTCCGTCATGCTGAGCGTTCCGATCGGCTGGGCGAAGGCAGGGCGAACGAGGTTGCCGCAGCTAAATCAGATGCCGAGTACACGATCTGGCTGAACGCTTTTATTGCGAGACTTGCCGAGCGTCAACCCACTGAAGCTGAAGACTCATGGTCAGGATTCGGCAGTTGGATACGGTCGATGGTCAACGACTATCTGTACGACCAGAGTGATCCGAAAGACGAAGCTAATTCACGAACCAGTCGCCTTTTTAGCCTCATTGATCGGCTGGAATCGCTGGAGACTTCGGGTTCTGTTCCTCCGACGTACCAGCACTGCGTCGGAGTGCTTAGGGAGCAGCTGGGACGTCGATCCGCAGGACTGAAATCGCTGGGTGCTGGTGTGTACGTTGGTCCGGTATGGACTGCTGCCGGGTGTCCGTTCGACACTGTATTTGTACTGGGAATGTCAGAAGCGCGGTATCCGAGTCCGGGTCTGAGTGATCCACTTCTGCCGGATCCTGTGAAAAAAGAGATCGACCAGACAGGCGTGTCGCTGAGCACGGTTGAAAGCCGAGTCGAAGAGAGCCATCAGTCGTTTATCTCGGTGCTGGAAAGCGCTAGCCAGGTGTTCATGTACTGGCCGAGCGGTATACCGGGAGAGGCGAGGGAGTTCGGCCCGGCGAGATGGTTCCTTGATGCCGTGAGAGAGGTTGCCAGACAACCGCTTCTTCAGGCGGGGCAGCTTTCGAAGGTCGATGTCCCGGGCCTTACGATTCTTCGTCGTTCTGATTCGATGTCGCTAGTACCCCGAAAAGCCGGCGACGCCCACGAGTACGACGTTACCGGTGCCAGAAGCTGGAAGCTCAACGAACGTGCCGCCGAAACATTCCCTCTTTTAACTGAGGTCGAATCGATCGGCAGTTCGGTGAAATTCACGGCGGCACAAAACGGCGTTGTATGGACGGAGTACGACGGCAAAATCGATCTGACTTATTCCGACACTGGCGGCGAGGTTACGACAGGCTCCGGTGTCCGCGAAACAGTCGGTTCCGCAACAGCATTCGAAACGTATGCCGCGTGCCCGTATCGCTATTTTCTCTCAAGACGGCTCCACATTGAGCCAACAGCTTCGCCCGAGCCTGAAATGGCACTCGATGCGCTCAGCTTCGGAACGCTGATCCATGACGTGCTCGAAAAATTCGCCCTCTGGCGGATGGAATTCAACAACGATATCCCTCCGAGAAATGACCAGGAAAATTGGTTAAAAACCTCAGTCCAGTCGAATATCGAGAAGCTTAAGGAAGACACACCGGGTCGATCGAACGGTGCTTGGAAAATCGAAGAGTCACGAGCCTGGCTGATCTTACGTCAGTGGTTACGGCGTGAGACCGATACGGCAGATCAACCCGGTATGCGCCAGATCGAGGCGGAATACTCGTTTGGAAGCACCCACACTAGTTCCGATAGCGGACCCGCAGTAGAGGTTAGAACCGACTCCGGAAAAACCGTGAATTTTCGAGGGCAAGTCGACCGAGTAGACATCTCAGACGATGGTAGCCGGGTCATTGTCTACGACTACAAATCGGGCGGGAACAGCGCTTATACCAAGCTCGACAGTGATCCCGTAAAAAAAGGCACGAAACTCCAGCTTCCCCTCTATTCGAAAGCGGTTGCGCATAAGTACCCGGATGCCGACATATCGGCTTCTTACTGGTTTGTAAGGGAGTCATCGTCAGCAGAGTTGAAGCCACCGCCTGACAAATACGACAGCACTCGCGCTGAAACTGCGCTCACTGCCGCCGTGGGAACGATTGTTGAAGGTATCGAAGCGGGTGCGTTCCCGGCGCGTCCGGGTGGTGCTGCAAGCTGGGGAGAAAGTAACGAGTCGTTCGAGAACTGCATGTTCTGCGAGTACGCCAGAGTCTGCCCCAAAAGCAAGGCAAGACTTTGGGACGCCAAAAAGGAATCTGATCCGATTCTGGAGAATTATCTGAATCTTGCGGAGGATGACGAATGACCCATCCCATCCGCACAAACGATGAAGAACGAAATCGAATTGTCGGGCTTGCCGAAGGATCACTTCATCAGACTATTTACGCAGGTGCCGGCGCAGGAACTGGCAAGACACAGGCGTTGGTCGAACGTATAGCAAACCTGTTCACAATCGCTAAGGTCAAACCCGAGAACATAGCGGCGGTTACATTTACGGTTGCCGCGGCATCCGAGCTTCGTCAGAGGGTTCGGGAAGAGTTGGAAAAACGTCACGAAGGATTGTCTGACGCATCTCCAGTCGACGAGAAATCTGCTCTTGAGAGTGCGCTCGAATCACTCGACTCAGCGTTTATTGGGACGATCCACAGCTTCGCTCAGAGCCTTCTCCGCGAACGACCACTACCCGTCGGACTCCCTCCCGTATTCGAACTCGTAGACGGTGTTCAGGGTGATGTCAGGTTCGACGAAGAGTGGTCGATATGGTTGGACAACGAACTGGAAAACGCGGAGTTCTCTGATGCCGTTGTAAATGCCCAACGTCTGGGGCTGCCACAACCGCTGAAGACACTTCGCGACCTAGCAGGAGAGCTTCACAAAAACTACGACCTCGTCGCTCGAATCGGGACTTTCGAGCAGCCAAACCCAGTACAATCGGTCGATGCAAAGCTAGTGCTTGAGACTGTGAAATCAGACTTGGGCTCAGCACTCGACCTGAGGAGCTACTGCACCAATCCCGACGACAGGATGCTGCTGCATCTTGATACGACAGTTGCTCAAGCTGCGAACTGGATTGACGAGGCGCTCGAACACGAATCCGATGAAGAACGAGTACTCGCTCTCACGCAGATATCAAAGCTCAATACGAAAGGTGGCAGGAAACCCGACTGGGACTCGCCACCCAGCGGCGAATCCAGTCTGGAAGAAGTTCGCGCACTACTCGACGGGGCGCAACAACAGCTGACGGCAGGACGGCAGGCCCTCGGTGAATCGACCATTATCCCGTTGTTGAATTCAGTGTCGAAAATGGTGCTGGAATACGCGGGCAAACGCCGATCGGAAGGCATGCTTGAGTTCCAGGATTTACTCGTTCTTTCGTGCGAGTTACTCGATGCAAACGAAGAGGCGCTGAAGTATTTCCAGAATCGGTACACCCATGTCCTGATCGACGAGTTCCAAGATACCGATCCGCTTCAACTCAAGCTTGCGATGCGACTTACAGACCGCAGCACTGGGCCCGCCGGGCGCGGCGTACCAACTCCGGGCGCACTGTTCGTTGTCGGTGATGGTAAACAGTCGATATACAGGTTCCGCAGGTCCGATCTTACGCAACTGCGAAGCCTTGTCGAATCACTCGATGCAGAAGAACTGTCGCTCACAGAAAACTATCGATCCGACACGGCGATACTCGACTGGGTCAACGCAATATTTGAACCCTGGATGAATGGCCCAGACGGCAAAACGGTAGATCCTAACCAAGCCGATTATGTGCCGTTTGCTTCCGGTCGAAACGACCTTTACGAGTCCGATAAACCCCGTGTGATAATCGCTGGTGGCGCGTCCGAAGGAAACGTCGGGGATGCTAGAGAAGCTGAGTCTGACGATCTGGCAGCACTGGCTCTGAGTATTGGGGCAGGCGAGTGGTCGTTGCCCGATGGCGCAGAGGGATTTCGAACCTCAAAATTTCGAGACCTGTGCGTGCTGATGCCACGACGAACGGCGCTGTCGTATCTCGAAAACGCCTTCGTCGCAAACGATGTTCCGTATGTGCTCGAGGGCCAGGCACCGATATTCGAATCCCAGACCGTTCACGAACTCAGCAATAATCTGGCAGCCATCGACGACCCGACCGACCAGGTGGCGATTACGGCTGCACTGAAATCTCCAGCTTGGGGTTGCTCCGATCAGGATCTATACGAGTGGGCAAAGCTGGATTTCAAGTTCGAGTACGCTCGACAGCATCACAAAGTAGATGATTTTGCGGAAGGAACCGGACCGAGAAACGTAGCATCAGCGCTGGTTGGACTGGCCGGATACCACGAGATTCGACAGCAATACTCGACTCCATATTTAATCGAGAAGTTTGTCCGCGATCGCCGACTCCGTGAAGTTGCCGCGCTATCCGATCCACTGGGTGAATCCGAGAAGTTGATGGATCTTTTCATTGAGATGTCCCGAACCCTCCAACGTTCGGGCACGGGCTCGCTCAGAGAATTTGTTCGCTGGATCGCCCGACAGGCGGAAGCCAGTGTTCGAGTCGCAGAAGGAGCGCTGGCAAGCAGCGAAACAAACGCCGTGCGTGTGATGACCGTTCATGCCGCAAAAGGGCTGGAGTTTCCGATCGTTGTGCTTATGGGACTGCAGGTGAAAGCTGCCGCACCGAAGGACATCGTGATCGCCAGGGAAGAGAATGGCAAGCCTGTTATTTCGGTAAAACTCGGGTCGCCTAAACTCGGATTGACCACCCCGGACTACGGAGATAAGGCGGCAGCGAGCAAAGACGCCGACGCGGCAGAACAAGTGAGACTCGCGTACGTCGGAGCCACCCGTGCCAGAGAGCATTTAGTCGTTAGTGTCCATCGCTCAAGAACGGACAAGTCATCGCTTGCTGCGAAGATCGGTGAGCTCGACGATTTGAACGACATTTCAACGCCATTCCAGATCGAATCACCCGCCGGTTTCGATCCCAGCGCGTTTGATCGAGATCATCCGAACATTGGCGATTCTGATCCATACTCCCTAGAAAAGCGCACTGGATGGATCAATCAACTCGACGAGGTTGTCGAGGCGGCGAGTGGCCGTGGATACGTAACCCCGTCGGCTCTTGCGGATCACACGATGTTCGAAGCACCAAAACCCGAAGACAACGCTGAATCGACCGAGTGGAACACAGCGCGCCGAGGGCGTGGTGGAACCGATATGGGATCTGCCGTTCACAGCGTTCTACAAGATGTGGAATTCGGGGACCATTCGAATCTCGACGAGCTGATCCAGCAAGCTGTCGACGCATATGGGCTATCTGATTCGCAAGACGACATCACCCACCTCGTCAACAACGTGCTCGCAAGCCCGACCGTGGCCGGGGCTTCCGCGAGCAACAGCTGGCGAGAGGCATGGGTGGCCGCAGAAGTTGCCGACGGCGTCGAGGTCGAAGGCGCGATCGACCTGATAATTCGTAACACAGACGAATCTGTAACGATTGTCGATTACAAGACAGATCGGGTTACTGGAGCGGACTTGCAGGAGCGGGCGAAGGGTTACGAGCCTCAGCTAGCGGGTTATGCGATCGTGCTGAAGAAGCTCGGCATGACGGTCCGAGACGCTGTACTCGTTTTCGCAGACGGCGGTTCGGACGGCACCGCCTACGAGTATGTCGTCCCCGATCTCGATGCGGCAAAAATTCTAGCCATCGCCAAAATACGTGACAAAGTGCGTTAGGTAACTCCGTCAGCACGCGGGCAGTACATGGGTAATTGGCGTCCACAATCGGCTGACTCACGCTAAGATCGGCAGCAGCACAATTCTGTTCGATTTTTCGGAGGCAGTTAATGGGTCTACTCGACGGTAAAAAAGCACTGATCACAGGTGCCAGAAAAGGCATTGGGCGCGGCATTGCGCTTACTCTCGCTAACGAGGGAGCCGATGTCGGAATCAACGACATCGTCGATGACGAAGTTTCTCAGCGCGCCGCAGAGCTGGTGACGAGTCGCGGCGTCAAAGGCACGTTCCATGCCGGTGACGTAAGCACCGTCGACGGAATTAACTCAGTCATCGATTCATTCCTTGCCGAGCATGGTCAGATCGACATTCTCGTGAACAATGCAATATTCCCGGATCAGGCTCGACCACTGTTCGACACCGACGAGGTCTTCTGGGACCGAATGATGGACCTGTCGCTCAAGGGTTACTTCTTCGGTGCGCAACGAGCCGCCAAAGAAATGATCGCCCAAGGGTCGGGTGGACGAATAGTCTGTCTGGCGAGTGTGCATGCCTACGTGGCTATCGAAAACTGGACAGCCTACGGCACCGCAAAAGCGGGATTGCGACGAATGGTTAAAGGCTTTGCTGTAGATCTGGCAGGTCACGACATTACGGCGAACTGCATAGCTCCGGGCGCTATTTCAAACAGGCTTCCAGAAGCCGACGACGATGATGTGATCGACGGTGCACCGCATGAAGCGTCCAGGTTCATCGGCAATCTGCCTTCTGCGAAGGGCGGTCTGCCAAGTGACATTGCGAACGCCGTTTTGTACCTCACATCAGATCTTGGACAGTACGTAAACGGCGAGACTATTCTTGTCGACGGTGGAATGATCGCATCAAAGAAGATGGACAACTAGAGCGATAAGAATCAGGGCGAACACATGACAACAAAACTTCTTGAAGGCAAAAAGGCTCTTATCACTGGGTCGAGACGCGGTATCGGAGCCGGCATCGCTAAGTTCTTCGCTGAGCATGGCGCTGATGTTGGAATCAACGACGTGGTTCGCGATGTTGAAGCCGACAAAACGATCGCTTCGATTGAGGCGATTGGCCAAAAGGCCTCGTGGCACAAAGCCGACATCGGCAACACCGAAGACCGTAAGCGGATGCTCGATGAGTTCGTTGTTGAACACGGTCGGATCGACATCCTCGTCAACAATGCTGTCGCATCTGCCGATGTTCACTTCACGGAGATCACGGAAGAACTCTGGGATCATCTGGTGGGACACGCCCTGAAGGGCTACCTGTTCCTTTCGCAGGGTGCCGTGAACCGAATGATCGAGCACGGTCACGGTGGCAGCATCATCAACATCAGCAGTGTTCACAGCATGCGGGCGTGGCCGAGCGACGCCGTTTACGGAATCGTGAAAGCAGGATTAAACCGCATGGTGATGTCGATGGCGAAAGACCTCGCCGGGACCGGAATAACCGCCAACTGCGTCGCTCCGGGCTACATCGACAGCCGGGTGTTGACTCCGGAAGAAGAACCAGAACGTGGCTCCGTGAATAATCTGGGTTCAGCTCGTTCATTCATACCGAATCAGCGAGGTGGCGTTCCTAAAGATATTGCTGGAGCCTGCTTGTTCCTCGCCTCCGATCTTGGAGACTACGTAAACGGCCAGACCATAACGGTGGACGGCGGATATCTTGCCAGCGGTGTGCCTGACGATTCCGTGCCGCTACAACCCGGACAGACCGGAGCACGCGAGGAATGATGAGCATCTGCACGGGTATCGTGAAACGGAGCGGTCACCATGACTGATTCGCACGATTACCCGCGTACTCAACCCGATGGCGAGCACCTGGTGTACGAGACGCCGTGGTGGGATTTCTATTACGACGACACGATTCGTTCCAACGGAAGTCCAGGCAAATATGCGTGGGCGAAAATTCACTCTGGCAACGGTGGGGCCATGGTCGTTCCTGTAACGCCTTCGGGACGATGCCTGATGATCAAGCTGTTCCGCTACCCGGCGAAACGATACATGTGGGAGTTCCCCGCAGGGATGATCGAGGATGGCGAGACACCGGAGGAGGGCGGGCAGCGAGAGTTGCTCGAGGAGACCGGGATTACGTCAGATGAGGCCGTGCTAATCGGGTCACAAACCCCGTTATCTGGATTTGTTGGCGATACGTTTTACACCGTTCTGGCACAGATTCCCGAGATCGATGTCAGCGATGTAAAACCGCAATTCGAAGAAGGAATTGTCGAAGCAAAACTCGTTACACGGCAGGAACTTGCTGCGATGGCAGCCAGCCAAGAGATCGAAGACGGCGTGACCCTCATGTGCCTGGCGCGCTACTGGGCGTATTTGGATCAGAAAAGCTAGAGACGGAGAACCATGAAAGATCTTTACTCCCATATCGAATCGCACGTAGATGAATCGATTGAACAGCTTTTCGAGCTTGTTCGACAGCCTTCCATTTCCGCCCAGAAATTCGGTTTCGACAAAGCCCCGGGACTGATGAAAGAGATTCTCGAGCGGAATGGATTTAATGCTGAAATCGTCCCCGTGCCAAACGACGGACTCCCGAGCGTCTACGGCTACATGTCGGCTTCCGGCGATGGAGTTGATCCAGACTCAGCGCCGACGCTGCTGTTCTACTGCCACTACGATGTTCAGCCCGTCGATCCGCTCGATCTCTGGGACACCGATCCCTTTGAACCGACAAGAGTTGGCGATCGTTTATATGGCCGCGGGATGTCAGACGACAAGGGCAACATCGGCGCTCGCCTCGCCGCCATTCGAGCGTTCAGGGAAGAGCGAGGCGGCGTGCCTTGCAACATAAAATTCTTCTGCGAAGGCGAAGAGGAATCAGGTTCCGTAAACCTGCCAGATCTGATCGCCGAACGCGGCAATGATTTTAAAGCCGATGCCTGCATCTGGGAGGGCGGTGGTCGTAATCTAAACAACGATCCGTTCATGTATTTAGGACTCAAAGGCGTGCTGGGAATCGGCCTCAGCGTGGGCATGCTTTCGGGAGACGCACATTCTTCTTACGCGGCGATTCTCCCCTCGGCACCGTGGCGTTTGCTACGGGCGCTCTCGACAATCAAGGATGAAGACGAGCGCATTCTCATCGACGGGTTCTACGACGGAATTACCGAGCCCTCCGCTCAGGCGGTCGCTGCGGTTGAAGCGCTACCCGACGACGCACCAGAGTGGCTCGAAACGTTTGGTGTTAGCGGATTCGTTCAAGGGTTGGATGGCGAGGATCTTCGAAAACAGCTCACATTCCAGCCTACGGCGAATATCGCAGGACTTGATTCTGGCTATCAAGACGAGGGTATGAAGACGGTTCTACCCGCGATTGCGAAAGCCAAAATGGACTTCCGGCTTGTGCCCGAACAGCGTCCATATGACATCGTCGAGAAACTTCGTAAGCACCTCGATAAACACGGATTTGAGGACGTCGAGATCGAAGTTTTGGCGGCGGTGAATCCCTATCGAACAGACCTCGACTCGCCGTGGGTTCAGCTTGTGGCGGAGACCGCCGAGGAGATCTACGGACGCAAGGCAGTGATGACGCCGAACATGGCGGGTACAGGACCGATGTACGATTTCGGAGTCACCCTCGGTATGCCGATCGCGACTTCTGGCATCGACCATCCATCGCACAAAATCCACGCCCCTAACGAAAATATAACGACAGAAGACTTCCTCTACGGAGCAAGACACGCCGCACTGATAATCGACAGATTCGCAAAGGACTGGAGCTAGTTGGCGACACCATATCTGAGACGGGAACTCCCCCTAATTGTCATCCTGAACTAGATTCAGGATCTGTGCTCAAAGTAGACACACTCTGCGACCATAAATGTCGCCCACTTCCCTGTAGAATTGCCCGAGTTCTGATCACACCTTTAGCCCGAGAAAGCCTTCGCGCATGGCCGTCATTCAGCCCACACCCGATCACGTATTAGACAAAGCCACCATCGAGCAGCTCAAGCAGGTAAACACCACCGCCGTAGTCGACGTGTTGGCCCGCAACGGCTACGAACCCCACTACGTATACATGCCAAATGTCCGGACGATGAATCCCGGTCAGCGACTTGTTGCAAGGGCAATTACCGTTCGGTTCGTGCCGGCGCGCCCCGATGGAATGGCTGAAAAACCCGGTGGGGAAGAATCGCCCGAGTTCGCAGCATTTGAACTGGCTGGTCCCGGCGACGTTATCGTGATGGAATCGATGCGTAACAAGCGAATGTCGATCGGTGGCGACATCAAGTTCCTGCGACTGAAGCAACGCGGCGTGGACGGGCTTGTTTGCGACGGCGGAATACGCGATATGCACACGGTCAAGGACTACGGAGTCGGAATGTGGGGACTCGACAAGACCTCAAATCTCGGCACCCGAGTCGGCACACCGTACTCGACGAATGACACCGTTGCTGTCGACGGAATTCTCGTTCGACCGGGCGACTACATCGTCGCTGATGACGATGGTGTAGTAGTCATACCGAGAGTTGTTGCCGTCGACATTGCAGCCAAGGCAATCGAGTACGACGACCTCGAAGAGTGGATTCGAGCGCGGCTGGATAAAGAACAACTCACACCGGGTTTGTACTACCCGCCAGATGACAAGGTCATCGCCATGTACCGCAAAGAAAAGGCCGAAAACGCCAACTAGGGGCTAAAGTTCGATCTCGATATCCTGGCCGTCGTAGGCGTACTGGATATCGAGTCCTTCACTGTCTTTCAGCTTCGCAAGTTCGGCATTTACCGCAACATGATCGATGTCGTGCGTCGCGTCCGTGAGCAAAGCTCGTTTCGGGCGGAGCCGTCGCACTTGATCAACTGCCTGCTCGACCGTAAAGTGTGTGCCGTGCGTGCGCGCCGGGCGGAGTGCGTCCAGCACCAGCAAATCGCTTCCTGCGATCATTTCTGCCGTTTGATCTGAAATTGCCGAGGCGTCCGACACATAGCTGACAGACCCAAATCGATACCCGAAGATCTCGTAGTTGCGCCCGTGTTCAACTGGCAGTGGTGTCAGAGTAAGGCCATCAACCTCGAACGAATTGGTATCGATAGTGTGGAACTGCAGCTTCGCAACGCCACCGCCACCGGTCTGCTTATTACGATCAACCAGATAGTAGAACAACGAGTCGACAGCTTTCATATCTTCGGCTCGTAGATAGATCGGGAGCGAATCCTGAGAATTGTTCGTCCAATCCCTCAAGCTATCGAAGCCACCGATAGCATCGGCGTGAGCGTGGGTGATAACAAGCCCGTCGATCGTCCTGACCTCGAACTTCTGAAACCACTCAATCGCAGAGTCGTAAAAGAAATTGCCCGCATCAATCACCACATTGCTCGTTCGACCGTCCGCCAGGTGACGCTGAATCAGCAGTGACGTATTTCGGCGGCGATTTGGCGATCCGGGCTTGATCGCGTCTGGGCACACCGTGCAGGTGCTATCCGGGTTGGTCAGGCATGAAACTCTGGGCACGCCTTCAGAGGTTCCCGTGCCCAAAAATACTATTCGTGAAGTCGACCCAGAATTCGGCCCGGAATTAATCATCGAAGAAGCATACCGGTTGAATCGCGAATATCGGTTAGTTATCTCCAAGCAAACTGGGCATACACTTTGGCGATGTCGTCACAACTACAGGAACTTCTCGACGGTGCGAAGGCGGGGCGCTGGATACTGCATCGGCCAAAGAAGCGAATCCGGTGTCGCTTGCTCGAACGATAGGCGGGATTTGCGGTGCTGATCAACGTGTCGCCGATCCGGTTGCAGATCGGTTCAGAAAGCTGATTGGTGAACCGGATCATCTGGTGTTTGTAATTGCCGATGGATTTGGGATGAACTTTGTGAACACCCTTCCCGAAGATTCGTTCAGCCGGACCAATTTGGCGCTCGAAAATCGAGCTGCTTTTCCTAGCTCCACGGGGCCGAATTTGTTCTCGTTCGGGCGTGCTAAATGGCCAGGACAACATGGCGGAATCGGCTGGTACGTGCATCTTGCTGAACTAAACGAACGGGCGACACTTTTTCCATGGGTTAGGACTAAAGATGATGTGAGTCTGACGGATCTTGGCTTGACTGGCGAGTTGGTCTATCCGGGGATCCCGGAACCGCTCCGATACAAGCGGGATTCAGTTAACTTCATTCCAAGTTTGTTCTCAGATAGCGTGGCGTCAGGCGCACTTCATGGAAGAGAAACAGTTGTCGGGTACGAACACCTTCCAAGCGTGATCGATAAAGTGGTCGAGCGCGTTCGAATGGCGTCAGAACCTACTTATTCGCACATCTTTTGGCCGGAGAGTGGACAACGTCTCGCACGAAGTCGGCACTGGACACGCTGACACTCTCAGAGAGGTCGCATTCGTAGATGCTGAACTTGGGAGACTTGCCCAGCTGTTGCCCGAAAACGCCACGCTGGTTGTAACCGCCGATCATGGGTACCTCGATATGCCGGAGCAGCGAAAGTACGTGATTGAACCTAACGATCCGCTGACTGCGATGCTGGTCGACGGGCCATCGGGTGATGAACGAACTCTGATGTTTCATATCGTCGAGGGACAAGAAGAAAAGTTTGCGGCCGAATTCCAGCGAAGGTTCGGTGAGCAATTCTTATTGCTGAGTGCTGCCGATGTGCTTGCGGCTGAACTTCTAGGACCCGACGGGGTTTCGGATTTCACGTTGTCGAGGCTCGGCACATTTACGGCGATAGCCAGGCAGGACGCTGGAATGAAATTTCGCCGAGGTACCGACGGTTCGGGTCTTACATTGAAGGCCCAGCACGGCGGACTTACGCCGGCCGAGATGCTGGTTCCAGTGATTATCGCTTAGCTTCGTGGATGCTCCGCCACATATGCCAATTGCTCAGGATGCAGCGGTAGGTCGAACTTCTCGCTGAGCAACGTCACATCGTGAATATCGGTCTCTTTGATGGTGTAGCCCGTGTGACTTTCGATCAGGAATTCGGGGGTAGGACAGCGAACTGATCGACCGGCGATAGTGCCTGTGCAGTCGATCGACGCAGCTGTAACCGGAATCGGATTGTCAGGATCGCCGTAGGTGTAGTCACCATCGGCGGCTCGCTCAAGCACATGGAAATCGAAATTCTTGCCGTTGGGTGTTCCCATCACGAAATTCCACGGTGTGTGATCGTTCGTATGTACATCGGTGAATCCCCGTACGCGAATAGCCGTGACCAGCCGGTCTGAACTCGGTTTTTCGATCAGGAAGTCAAGGTCTTCGTGCAATTGAGTCTGCTCACCGAGAAGCGCATCGACCCCCCAGCCAACGTCAATCCAGATGTCGAGTTCCGGCTCCTCAAAGAGGTCTAGATACGGGATGAGATCTTCGAGAGTAAATTCCTGAGCCATTAAAATATCCGCCGATTCTGGTGTCCGAGCGGTAAACTTCAATCCGTTCATCAATATCTACCAATACTCTGTGCCCAGTCTCCGAGATTTTGCACCACAAGTGAAGTACCAAAAATGACCAAGACCATCCGTGGCGAATTAAAGAAAAAACTCCTGGCAGGCGAGACCGTTGTCGGTCCGTTCACGATCGTCCCATCAACCACGATGATCGACTCCCTCGGTTACGCAGGCATGGATTTCTGTATTCTCGATACAGAGCACGGTCCGCTGTCGATGGAACGTGTGGCCGATCTGGTTATCGCCGCTCAGGGCACCGGCGTTGCGCCGATCGTTCGAGTTGGCGGGAACGAAGAGTCGCCGATTCTTCGTGCGCTCGATATTGGTGCTGATGGCGTGCAGGTGCCACAGATCAACGAAAAGGCCGACGCCGAAAAAGTAGTCCATGCCGCCAAATACGCGCCCCTGGGTGAACGCGGTGTTTCTGTCTTTACTCGGGCAGGCAACTACTACAAAGACGACGCCGTGAATCACCCGGAGCGCCAGAACGAAGAGACCATGACGGTCGTTCACATCGAAGGAAAGAAGGGCTTAGACAACCTCGACGAGATCATGACAGTCGACGGTATCGACGTTCTTTTCTTAGGCCCGTACGACATCTCGCAGTCGCTTGGGGTTCCCGGTGATGTCCGATCGAAAATCGTTGAAGACGCACTGAAAGAAGCAACAGCAAAGGCTCGAGCTCAGGGTCGGGTTGTTGGCTCATATGCCAAGGACGTTGAGATGGGCAAATGGCTGATTGATCTGGGAGTCCAGTACCTCTCGATCAACGTCGACGCCACGATCTACATGCAGGCATGCGAGAAAATCGCTCGGGCGCTGAAGTAAGGCTCGACTCTACGCTGAAACTCACGAGATCGGGACAGAATCCTATCCCGATCTTTTGTCTTAAATTACAGCCAGAGACTAGAGCAAGTCTTCGTTAGGTTTGATCCCAAATCCGGGCGTATCAGTTATCCCGATGTAGCCGTTTACGGGCTCTGGTGCGCCAATCCACAGCTCATCTTTCTCGCCGTCGCGCACACCCATCACGAGTTCGGCGAAATCTTCGCAATCAGTTGCTGCAACGAGGTGTAGCCCCCACGGCTCGCCACCCCTGTGCGGCACAACATCAGCTTTCGAAGCCTTCGCCATCTCGACGATGCGCAGCCCGGCCGTGATTCCACCGCACCAGGTGATATCGGGCTGCCAGATGTCGTACGACTGGTTACGCGCAATATCAGCAAAACCGTGGGTGGTGAATTCGTGCTCACCACCTGCCATGTTCACCGGACGAATCTTGCGTCTGAGATTGCCCAACTCTCGTAAGTCGTCGGGCGTGAGAACATCCTCAAACCAGTGAATACCAACGTGCTTCAGGGCATCGTTCATTCGGATAGTTACGTCTGAGTCCCATGACATGTAAACGTCTAACATCACCTCGGCATCTGACCCAAACGCAGCCCGTGCTTTCTCGGCAGCGTTGACAGCCGTCTCAATCGACTCATCACCGGTCCAGCGGTGGGGCATTTTCTGAGCAGTAAAGCCGGTTTCTGCGTACCAGTCCGTATCAGGACCCGTGGCATAGCAGCGAATTTTGCGCCTGGTCGAACCACCGAGCAGTTTGGCAACAGGCTTCCCTTCAGCCTTACCCAAAGCGTCGTACAAAGCCAGGTCGACACCGCTTAGCGCCATGATCGCGATTCCTTTGCGACCGTACGGTATCGATTCGGCGTAGAGAAAGTCCCAGATATCTGAGATATCCGAGAGTGAGTCGACCGATTTGCCAACAAGAATCTCCGCAAAATGGCCGTTCACAATCTCGACCGCCGCTTTGCCGCCGCCACCAAATCCCCATCCCGTTTGACCGGTATCTGTTTCGACTCTCACAACGATTTGCCAGAGGTGGGTACGCCAGGAACCAACGGTATGGTTGTACTTCGGGTAGACGGCGCTGATTGACGTGATTTTCATTCGGAGTGTTGCCTCATGAGGCCGATTACGAATAAAACCGGCGCTCGCCGATCTTACCGGGTCGAGATCACATTCAACACCCCGAAATCCACGCTCGTAGTAGAGACGCGGAATCGGTGCTAATGGAATCAGGCGATATCAGGTAGTGAGGTCACATCGATAAGAGCAGGCACTTCCGTTGTGGAACCGCACTGTAGGCAGTTGAGGTATTGGCCGTACTGGTCGACTTTCAGGTGGACGTCACCCTTGCATCGAATGCTGGATTTATAAACGATCATAGTAGTTCTCCTCGTTATGTGAGGAAGGTGCAGTGAGCATGTCACTGCGGGATTGATCGCCCGTATATTACGAACAGCCGGTGCCGAGCACGGGCGTTGGCCCGACACCGATTGATCGTTAGAAACAGTTTGATTTAGCCGATCTTACGGCTGAATTACTGGTTGCTGTTAATCGGCTGAGAGTCTGAGCGGGTAAACAACCGTGATGCAATTTGAACAATTGCAAACCCGACTGCACCGACACCAGCAACGATGGCGACAGCTGTGGGTGCACCGAGCTCTTCAGCGCCGAATCCCATCGACAGGGCACCGAAGGGCATCAACCCGATCACAAGGAAGCGGACACTAACAACACGACCCTGAATGTAGTCGGGAGTTGTGACCTGAATCACTGTCATGTTCACAACCATGAAGCTGGTTGTTGCAAATGCAGTGAGGCTCACAAGAATTATCGATAGCGGGTACCAGGGTGAAAGTGCGAACGCAGTGAGCATGGCCGCACCGAACAAACCAAAGAACAATTCGAGTTTCTGGTGCCCGATACTCTCACCGATTGTGACAACGGTGAGCGAGCCAATAAGCGAACCAACACCGGCCGCCAGCATGAGCACTCCAAGCCCACCGGCACCGACTTTCAACACGTCTTTAGCGAACACCGGCATCAGGGATTGAAATGGCCCAACAGTCAGGATCATCACTATCGCACCGAGCATCAAGAATCGAAGGGTAGATTGCTGGTAGGAGTAAGCAAGGCCAGCCTTTACGTTCTCGATAACCGAGCCCTTTGCATCATTTGCGCTGCTGTGTTGGGCGGGTTTCAACGAAGCGTAGAGAAACAAAGCCGGAACCACGAGTAATGCGCTGACTCCGAGCGCCCATGTCACTCCCAGCACGGGAAGCATTATTCCGCCGATGGCCGGGCCGATTATCTGGGCTGAGTTATAGGTTGTTGCCGATAGTCCAACCGCCGTGCGCATTTGTTCGCGGTGGACGAGTCCGGATACCATCGCCTGCCGCGCAGAAACCGCAAGTGCGAACGCAATTCCGTTGATAACCGATATTGTGATGATGTGCCATGGCTCTACGATGCCAGCGGCGGATACAGCGAACAACGCTA
>Ga0302132_10000814_pt1 | contig 17687 bp, 20 predicted proteins | sample CB9_321_MG_FD_203113 | JGI IMG/M metagenome (GOLD analysis project Ga0302132, IMG submission 203113) | Marine microbial communities from Western Arctic Ocean, Canada - CB9_32.1 | ecosystem: Environmental > Aquatic > Marine > Oceanic | place: Canada: Western Arctic Ocean | collected 2017-09-19
ACCTATATGGGTATAGGAGTGGTGAGCGAGGGCGGCCGCGACGGCCATAATTATAGCTGGATTGACGGCTTCCGCGCTCAGGCGGCGGAATAGGGAGGGCGTGCAGTTGTTGGCTTTTCCAATTCTTTCTCGTTTCCAATATGATTGCCACGTTAAGGTGGTCGAGGCTGAGCCAGCGCAAACCATAGATGCGCTCGCGGCGGAATGCGCGCGCCATTCCGTCGGTCTCCATGTGGCCGAACAGCCTGGAAAAATTCTCCGCATCCGCCCGACTACGGATTCCGACGATGCAGAGCCTTGGCCACGCGACATGACTGTCGCAGAAGCTGGATTAAAGCAATTTGAGTGTATCGATATCTATTTCACCGATTCGGACGCAGCGTGACATGGCATTTACCAAGGTTTGCGCGCTGGCTGATGTGTGGCAGGGTGAGAAGGAGGCTTTCGAGGTCAATGGCACTGAAATTCTCCTGATTCACACGATGGGCGGGGAAGTTCATGCAGTGCAGGCGATCTGCCCGCATCAGGAAGTAGATTTGGTTGAAGGCGAGCTAGAAGGAAATGAGCTGACTTGCTGCATGCATCTTTGGCAATTTGATGTAGTGAGCGGCAAGGGCATCAACCCTGATCACGCGGAATTGGCCAAATATCCTGTTAAAATCGAAGGCGAAGATATCCTAGTTGATGTCGCCGGAATCGAAGCAAAATTTGCTCATGCCTGAGCGCAGCGAAAGCAGGAAGCGGATATGACCAATTCAGAAGAAGGACGGCAAAATTCAGTCGGTCCAGTATTGCGCGCCGGAGAAGTTGCCGACGCTGTGGTGGAAGCGGTACAAATCGACAATCCTGACAAGGAATTCGTTATTGAGAACCGCGTCGCCTATGTGCGTGTCGAGACGGAAGGTGAATGCTTCATTCGCCAGGAAACTTTATCGGAAATGCTCGGCCGTTCGATTACCATGCCCGAGGTCGAGATAAATCTCACTTCTTTTGCCGGCCGTATTGAAACCACTGACACTTACATGCGGTTCTATCTCGAAAAAGATCTATGACGCGCAGGAAAAATGAAAGCAACAAACCATGACTGATATTTCCGATCTCAAGCCGCTCAAGACCTGGAGCCATCTCGCTGGCAAACGTCGTAAACCGAGCGAATATGAGATCGTCTCGACCAATCTGTTATGGAGTACCGACGACGAAATACCGTGGTCGCTGGCACCCGGCGTGCATATGAACCAGTGGTATCTGAAATATCGCGAGGCTTCGCCTCTTAAACATGCCGACTGGAATGCCTTTCGCGATCCTGACGAAATGGTCTATCGGACCTACAACATCATGCAGGATGGTCAGGAAGCTTATGTTGACGGGTTGTTGGACGAACACAACGCTAATGGCCATGATTGTGGTTTGAACGCTGCTTGGATCGCGCAGCTTGCAGCGCTGTACACACCGGGTCGCTATCTACTCCATACTGCGCAGATGGCCTCGGCCTATCTCGTGCAATTGGCACCGGCGAGCACGATCATCAATTGCGCCATGCTCCAGTCCGCCGATCAGTTGCGCTGGGTTTCACGCATCGCTTACCGCACCAAGGAGCTTTCTATAGCTGCGCCCGATGCTGGTTTCATCAATGGAGAACGCGGTCACTGGGAAGGTGATGCTGCCTGGCAGGGCTTCCGCGAATTGATGGAACGTACATTGGTCGCCTATGACTGGGCTGAGCATTTCACTGCGCTCAATCTGGTTGCCAAGCCGGCGATTGATGAAGCCTTTGTTCGCCAGCTCGGCGAAGCTGCGCGGCGCGAGGGCGACGGCCTGCTGCATCAATTGATGGACGCTCATAAGACCGACAATGAACGATCGCGCCGTTGGACCAAGGCGCTGGTTGATTTCGTATTAGAAGCCGGTGGCAACAAGGAGGTTCTAGCCGAATGGGTAGCAAAATGGGCGCCGCTCGGCGACGCCGCTATAGATGACTTTTGCGCGGCACTCCCCGGTGCTGGTAGCGCGGCGGCGGATGCGAAAGGAGCGGCGGAAGCATTCCGCGCTGATCTCGGCCTCGGCCGCTAAGCGCGACCAAAATTTTACGAAGGAAATGATGATATATGGGGCGAAATAAAGCGCTGGTAATTGGCGGTCTTGGCGTTATCGGGCGCAATCTTATTAATCATATGGCGGAAACGCGCGAGTGGGATATCGTTGCAGTCTCCCGCCGTTCTCCGGATACGGAAATGGCCGCAAAGGCAGACTTTATCTCCTGCGACCTCCTGGATATAGCGGAAACTGAAGCCAAACTTGCCCATCTCAATGATATCACACATGTGTTCTGCTGTGCTCTTTATGGCGGCGTTGATGCCACCAACACTGCGGAGAATCGCGCTCTGGTAGCTAATCCAGTTACCGTAATGTCCTCGGTCTCCAAGCAGTTGCGGCGGGTCGTGCTGCAAGAGGGCAGCAAGGCCTATGGTCGTCAATTGGGGCCGTTCAAGACGCCGGCCAGGGAATCCGATTCGCGCCATATGCCGCCCAATTTTTATTACGAGCAGGAAGATTTCCTGATTGAATTTCAACAGGGTAAAAATTGGAGTTGGGCAGTACTCAGACCCGAAGCGGTATGCGGTTTCGCCGTCGGAAATCCGATGAATTTGATTATGTGCTTTGGTACCTATGCGGCGATTTCGAAAGAGCTCGGTATGCCGCTCAAATATCCCGGAGATTTGCGTGGTTTCGACGCCATCAACCAGGTCACGGATTCGGGTCTGCTCGCGCGTATGACACTGTGGGGCGCAACCTCGCCCAAGGCTGCCAATGAAATTTTTAATATTACCAATGGCGACGGCTTTCGCTACGTCAATGTCTGGTCTGATTGGGCAGCCGCGTTGGGCATGGAAATAGGCATGGCACAGCGCATTATTTCGGCCGACGTCATGCGCGACAAAGGGCCAATTTGGGATCGTATCGTCAAAAAGCATGGTCTGGTGAAGTTGCCTTACGAGAAAACTGCAGGCTGGCCCTATTTTGACTTCAATATGGATACGTCGTGGGATGTATTGATGTCAGACGCTAAGCGCATCGATCGGGGATTTACTGAAATGGTTGATACGGAAAAAATGTTTCTCGACTTATTTGCGGAGTTCCGAAGTAGGAAAGTTCTGCCTTAGATAGGATTGGTACATGGAAACGGTATCGTTGGATACGCCATTTCAGCTTCGAGAGGGGCTGCATAAACGTGAGATCCGCCGCTTGGCGCCGAACGAAGTACCAATAATTGATTTTGGACGAATTTACGGCAGCAACAAATCGGATCAACACGAATTGGCGCAGGAATTGCGCGCTGCTTGCACTGGGCCGGGCTACTTCTATCTTAGTAACCATCAATTTCCTCAAACTGTGATAGATCGCGCTTACGCCGCTATGCAGAATTTTTTTTTACTGCCGCTTGAAGAGAAGATGAAAAATTATTATCTCAACTGGCCCAATCACCGCGGCTATGTGCCGTTAAACGGCATTCAGGCCGACCATAGCCTGAAAGGCAGTGATATCTCTGAGGCGATTGAAATGGCCGAGGATCTACCCGAAGACGCTTTTATGGTCCCAATAACTGGCCGCAAAACCCGCCGGATTTTCGCTGGGCGCTCGGCACCTATTATGATTGCCAGATCGAGCTTGGCCGTTCGATCTTCCGCGCCTTAGAGTTGGCACTTGATGTGGAACCCGGATATTTCACCGGAAAATTCACTAAACCGCTTTCGCGCACGCGGGTCTGTTATTATCCGCCGCAAGGAAAGAATTTTGATATCTCCCATATTGGTCTTGGCGCGCATACCGATTATGAATGTTTCTCAACTGTCTGGCAGAATGACGTACCTGGTTTGCAAATGCTTACCCTGGACGGAGATTGGCTGGAACTTCCGGCTATCCCGGGTACATTCGCTATCAATCTCGGCGACCTCATGCAGCAATGGACGAATGACTATTTCGTCTCGACTGCGCACCGCGTGATCAACACCACCCCTAAGCCGCGCTACTCTCTGGTGCAGTTTGTAGGTGTCGATCACGATGTTATGGTCGAAGTCTTGCCGGGCTGCGTGAGCGCCGAAAATCCTTGGAAATACCAAGCCATCAAGGCGGGCGACCATTCGGAACTAATGGTAGCGCGCACCTATGGCTATGATGGCGGCGCTTGAATCATAGTGCCGATTTGAACTCTTTGTATTTCCCCCCGGCCTTGCGCGCGATCTGATCCACATAGCGGAAATAGATCTCAAACGGATGGCCAAGGCGGGTCAGCATGCGCTCGCGTAGCGCCTCTTCTTCCTGCACGGTGAGCGCTCTCTCCACCACCAGGCGGGCTTCTATTTTCTCTGGCGTCTTCTGGACAAATTGATATTGCCGCACGGGCGCGATTTCAGCGAAGCGGCTGCCGCCCATCAGTGGCCAACTGCGTCCGCCGTTTGGCAAAGTAAGCATGGCCCGCGCCCGGCCCATGATGCGCGTCAGCACCGGCAGACCGCGGCCGCACGGGCAAGGCGCACCCACTTCCGGATAGTCGCCGATATCATAACGGAGAAGGGGTGTGGCGAAATGATGCAGCGGCGTTACCACCACGCGGCCGATCTCTCCCGCCTGGCAGGGCACACCTTCCGCGTCGAGGATTTCAACCAACGCGCATTCGCTTTGAATATGATAATTTTTGCTGTCCGGGCATTGCAGGGCGATGTAGCCGGTCTCCTGGGTGCTGTACATATCGGCGATTTCAATGTTCCAGAGACGCCGGCATTCCTCGCGTAGTTACGCATCAGGCACTTCTAAAAGGGTCTGCACCTCACGCAGGCTCGGGAAGCGCGTCCCGGTTTCTGCGCAATGACGCAGCAATTCACCAAGGTTCGACGGATTGGTGCTGAGATAGGTCGCGTTCTGGCGCGCCAACCATTCTACCTGATCGGTAATTGGCGTGGTGATGGTGAGCTTGGCCGCCGGTCCGGTGCGGAAAAGCGCTGCCGGCGAGTCCCAATTGTCGCTTTGAATAGCATTTGGATAGGCCGCGCGGGCCGAGCGGTCATAGCGGATGGTGGCGAAGGTGGCAGCCAAATAGCGCTTGCGCCACATGTAATCGCCCAAGGTAAAGGCGTCCAGTAGAAATTACTCAATTCGGTGCGGCGCACGGTAACTGGTTTGCCGGTGGAGCCGGCTGTTGTCGACTGGTTGGTTCTGCCGTGGCTCTTGGGTGTTTCCTTGCACTGAAGCTTGGTTCCCGCTTTTTGCAATGCATCGCGGCTGAGGACGGGCAGCCGGCGCCACGCTTCATCGCTGAGAGAGTCGTTTGCGCTGATGCCGACGGCATCCAGGCGGGCAGCGGTGAAAGAGCAATTTCGCCGCGCGAATTTGCACAGCTCCTCGACTTAGCAGATTTGATGGGCGCGCAATTTCTCTTCCGGCCACCATTGAGATTGCTCAAGCTGAAACAACACCGCCAGCAATGATGCGCCCTCGTGCCCCGGCACCGCTGGCCAGCCGATCTCTTCGATTGCTGAGACTGTGTTTTAGCTGATATCCGCCTGTCGGTCACTCATTGCTTTTTTGCTCGCGCGCCCAGGGTAAGCAGCAGCACGCTTAGCGCCATCAGCGCCGTGCCGCCCCAAACATAAAGGCTATAATGTTCAGCAAATAAAAGCATGCCCCAGCCGAAACCGGCGGCGACCGAGAGATAGTTCATTTGTGAGAAAAACACCGGGCCGGAGAGGCGAACAACCTCCAGGAACAGGATATAGAAAATGGAGTTCAACAGGGTGGCATAGAGAAAATTCCAGTTTACCCCGGGCGCCGCGCCCTCGAACAAATAGAATTGGCCGCTGGCAACCATCAATATCAACAGCATGGCGGTGGCGGCCAACATCATGCCGGCGGCCAGCACCGTCGGTGGCATTGAGGGTGGGCGAACGAGAGCCGTGAGCACGTTGCCGAGCCCAAGCATAACTGGCGCTACCAAGGCCAGGAGCAGCCACCACACCATGCCGGGTTCTGGCAGGCTCACATCCGGCAGCACAATCAACAAAATGCCGCCGAGACCAAGTGCCAGACCGGCAACGCTGAACGCTTTCAGGCGGTCTATGCGCAGCATTATGGCGAATAAATAGGTCAGGGTCGGCGCCAGGATGACCACCATGCTGATCAACCCTTGCGGCAATTTATCGGCCAAATTGGTCAAAACAGCGGCTGGGGCGCCGATAATGAGCCCGCCAACGATCAGATAGGTGCGCAAATGGGCAAACCTCAGATGCGGTATTTCTCCCCTGGCGAAGGCGATCATCAGCAACAAGGTCCCGGCGAACAACATCGGCCAAAAGGCGAAGGCAAAGGGAGGCACGCCGCCGTCCACCGCCAGTTTGTTCAGCACAAAACGAAGTGGTGCGATGAAGCCGCCGATCAGCATCAACGACAGTGACAAGGCGCTGACGCGGGTTTCAAAGCGCGGGGAAGATTGCTGCTTGGCCGTCAAATTCAATATCCTTCCGCCGTTGCCCGGCAATCTCTGCCAAGCATGTCTTTTCGTGTGACGGCGGTGCGTCAGCCTATCCGCACCGACCGCCTGTCACAACGCGGGCTCGACGTGTGGCTGCTTGTTACGTTATCTTTCGCGCTATAAAAAATATAAACGGGAAGGGCTGAATCATGTCAGCAGGGGGCGAATGGCCGAAGCTGTTTAGCGGCGGCGAGGGTGAAGTAATGGACTGGCTGCGCGAGCATAACGTGGAGCGCATCCGGGCTGAATATTCGGACTTTAATGGCATCGCGCGCGGCAAGGCCGTGGCCATAGCGCAATTCGAGCACGTCATGCAGCACGGCCTCGCTTTTGCCGCCACGATCTTCTCCTTGGATATTGAAGCAAATGTCGTGCCCGGCACCGATTATGCGGAATCCATCGGCTATGGTGATTTTATTCTTAAGCCCGACCTTTCCACGCTCCGCCTGTTGCGCCATGAAGGCGGCACGGCGCAAGTGGTTGGCACGCTGGTGTGGCCGGATGGCTCACACGTTGATAGCTGCCCGCGAAATATACTCGCCCATGTGGCTGGCCGAGCTGCCGATATGGGCTTTACTGCTTTTGCCGCTCCGGAGTTTGAGTTTTACTTGCTCAGTGAGGATAACGAGCTCCTCGACGAAGGCACACAATGCTATTCGATGCAGAAGCGCACAAAATTTTTGACCGAGGAACTGGCTCTGCTAGAGGCGGCATCGGCGCATGCCCAATTGGAGAACAGCCACTATGAATATGGCCCGGGGCAGTATGAAATGACCATGCGCTATCAGGAAATACGCAGCATGGCCGATTGCGGGCAGTTGTTCCGCGCCACCCTGAAGGAGGCGGCCATGGGTATTGGCCGGCGCATTTCCTTCATGGCCAAGCCGTTTGATGGCGAGACCGGAAACTCCTGCCATATCCATCTTTCTTTAATTGATGCTGAGGGTAACAACGTCTTTGCCGAGCCTGCGGCAGAGGCGCATATCAGCGACACCTGCCGCCATTTCATCGGCGGCATACTCGCCCATATGCCCGAGCTGACAGCAATCTTCTTTCCCAATTCCAATTCCTACCGCCGCTTGGTACCGGGCAATTTTGCGCCTATTTCTCTCGTTTGGGGCGTTGATAATCGTACCGCAGCGGTGCGGGTGCTGAATGAGACGCCGGAGGGAACGCGCGCTGAATTGCGCGTCTGTGGCGGCGATATTCACGTTCATTTGGCGATGGCGGCCTATCTCGCCGCTGGGCTGGACGGTATTCAGAAGGGTACCGAGCCTGGCGCACAGTCGGTTGGTGATTTGGACGAGCAGGATGTTACCCGCATACCGGATGATTGGGGCGCCGCGCTCGATGCGTTTGACGCATCGGACTGGGTTAAGGAAGCCTTCGGCGAGGAATTCTGCCGCAACTACAGCGTGGTCAAACGCTACGAATATGATGCTTATCGCCGCACTGTGCCTGAGACCGAACGCAAAACCTATATCGAGTTTCTGTAGCGCGGTTGTGCGGCGCGTTGCAGGTGTATTTTGCTGAGGGTATTGGTCGCGAGGCCGATCAATAAAAGCCCTGCTGCGGCCCAGATGTAGCTACTCACTGAGCCACCAAAAAACAGCGCCTGCCAACCGAAGCCGCCAAGAACAATAATATAAGCGGTTTGCGAGACGAATACGGCGCCGGCCATTGAGATGATGATGAACATCAGCCACCAGCGCGCAACATTGATCAGCGTGGCGTAAAGCACCGCGAGATCGCCTTCGACGCTCGGCCCGGGAAACAAATGAAAATCGCCGGTGATGGCCGTTACCGGCAGCATGACCAGCCCGGCGGCAACAAGCACGCCGGTGCCGAGTTGCATGCCGTCGCCTTCAGCCGGAGCGTAGAGGTCAATGAAAATATTGAAGAGTGCAAACAGCACCGGCACCAACAGGGTCAGCAACACCCAGCCCACCATGTCGGGATCGGGCAGGCTGGCATCGGGAATCAAAATCAATAATATGCCACTCAGGCCGCAGAGCAGCCCGGCGATGCTCAGCCAACGGAAGCGCTCAAGCTTTACCGGCAGCGCAAACAGATAACTGAGTAGTGGCGCCAGAACGACGATCATGGTGATCACACTCGACGGCAGGTTGGGTGCGGCCAGGGTGAGCAGGGTCATGGGCGCAGCCAGGCCGATGGCGCCGCCAACAAAATAAACCACTAGATGGCGTCGTCCCGTGAAGGGCAGTTTGCGGCGCAGAACACAGGCCAGCAGCATTATCGCGCCGCCGCCGAGCGTCACCCACACCACATAGCCGAGCGCCGGTACGCCGTTCTCGGTGGCGATGCGATTGACCGGAAAGAGCAGGCTGTAAATCACCCCGGCGAGGAGCATTAAGAGGATTGAAAGCGGTCCGATATTGCGCTTCGGCGCTTCTTTGGCATCACTCACTGTTGGGCTGTATCAGCGAGCGAAAGGCTTACGGCATTGTCATGAAAGGCGGCGCCGCCGATTGGCTTGACTGCATCCGCGCCGGTCAGTGCGTTGATGCCGATGCCGCCCTCGAACGCATCATTGGGCCAAATGCTCTCGACCACCAGGACGCCTGGCTGCAATCCTTCGAACAATTCAGCATGCAGCGTCACCTCGCCGCGATCATTGGCGAGGCGCACCCGCGCGCCATCCGCTATGCCAAGCTTGCTAGCATCTTTGGGATGCAGGAGCACGCTCGGGCGCTCTTCGCGCTGGCGCGACGTGGGCGTCTCGGTGAAGGTGGAATTGAGGTAATTGCGCGCCGGTGCGGTGATCAGGCGGAACGGATGAGCCTCCGTCGCCTCTTCAATGACAGCCCAATGATCCGGAAATTCCGGCATGCCGGAGCCATCGGCGTTGCCATGGGCGCAGCCCGCCGTTGTTCCGGCAATGGGCGAAAATTCCTGCCATTTGGGGCGGAAGTGGAATTTTCCGTCCGCGTGAGCGAAGCCGTTTACATAGTGGGCCTCTTCATATGATGGTCGGTAGTCGAGCCAGCGCATGTTGGTGAGGCTTTCTGGGTCGGGCAGGCCGGAGGCGCTGAGTGTCTCGGCGATTATCTCATCTCCGGTCATATGGAAGCCGCGATGTTCCGCGCCCACCCGTTTGGCGATTTCGCAAATAACAAAATGATTATCGCGCGCCTCACCCGGCGGCTCGACGATCTTGCCGCCGAGCTGAATATGCGGATGGCCGCCACCCTGATAAATATCGCTATGTTCCAAAAAGGCCGTCGCCGGCAATACGATATCAGCCATCTTGGCGCTGTCTGTCAGAAGTTGTTCATGCACGCAGGTAAATAGATCATCGCGGCGAAAGCCGGCATGAACTTTGTTGAGGTCGGGCGCGACCATCATCGGATTGGTGTTTTGGATCAGCAATGCCGTCACCGGCGGCCCGCTGGCTAAATCCTCTTTCTCGCCCGTCAGGATGGCGCCGATTCTTGATTGATCGAGCATCCGTACGCCGGAGTCTTTGGCATCCAATCCTTCAATCAAAGTTTTATCCCATGGATAGATGCCTTCATTGTTTTTGAATGCACCGCCGCCCTCATATTGCCAGGAGCCCCGTACCGTTGCGATGGAGAGCGCCGCATGCATATTGACGGGCCCGTTGCGGCTGCGGGTAAAGCCGAAGCCGAGCCGAAAATAGCTGCGATCTGTCTCGCCGATAAGTTTGGCGAAAGCTTCAATCTCCGCTACCGAGAGGCCGGTGATCGCCGCCGCCCATTCCGGGGTGCGGCTTTTGAGATGTGCCTCCAGCTCGCGCGGCGCATCGGCGTAGCGTTCCATATAGTCCCAGTCCGCAGTGCCGTCGCGGAACAATACATGCATCACCGCGCAGGCGAGCGCACCATCCGTGCCGGGGCGCAAACAAAGATGTGTATCCGCTTGGCGGGCGGTGGCGTTGAGATAGGGGTCGATAACGACAATTTTGGCGCCGCGTTTTTTGCGCGCCTGAACGGCGTGGCGCATGACATTGATCTGCGTTGCCGCCGCGTTCGTTCCCCAAATGATAACCAGGTCGGATTGCGCCATTTCACGCGGATCGACGCCCTGTAATTTTCCGGCACCGGCCTCGAAGCCAAGCCACGCCATGTTGACGCAGATGGTGGTGTGAAACAGCGAATAGCCCTTGGCATAGCGCAAGCGGTTGATACCGTCGCGCATGAGGAGACCCATGGTGCCGGCAAAATAATATGGCCAGACCGTCTCTGCTCCAAAGCGTTGCTCAGCTGCAAGAAAGGCCTCACCCACTTCATCGAGCGCCGCCTCCCACGATATGGCGCGAAATTCACCGTCGCCCTTGGCTCCGAAGCGCTGCAGCGGCGTTGTTAGGCGGCCGGGATGGTGCAGGCGTTCGGCGTAGCGCGCGACCTTGGCGCAGATGGTGCCATCGGTATAGCTGTTATCGCGGGCGCCACGAATGCGGCCGATGGTGAAATCATCGAGCTTCTCCACTTCGAGTGCGCAGGTGGAGGGGCAGTCATGCGGGCAGGCGCTGTGGCGGATTTCCATGGGCATCAAAGTTTCCAAATATACTGGGCGAACGGGCGGGAATGAGTGTTTCGGGCCGGCGCATCTCTGTCAACAAAAGCTGCCGCCTCCGCCCGGCGGTTTCTTCGTTTAAAGCATGATCTGTGTCAAGACAGAGCCTGCCTTGTGGCATAGCATAAGAGTGTAAAGTTTCACACAGAAGGCTGTGGAGATTGCCATGTATAACAACATTCTCGTCGCTTATGACGGTTCAAGTCACGCCGACAAGGCAATGGATATCGCCATGGAGATGGCCGCGAAGTTTGATGCGGACTTACTCGATCAGGTCGTCAACCATGCCCATGCATCGAGTGGCACGGCTGAGTATGCGCGTTAGGAAAATATTGATGATCCGGATCTGCTTGAAACCGAAATGGCAAAAACTAGTTTGCTCAAGCGCTTCGAGCCCATAGCGCATGAAGCCGGAGTTGATAATTTACATGCCGAAGTGACACGCGGTGATCCGGCGGAGCGCTTATTGGATTATGTCGATGCTTGCGATGTCGGTATGGTGGTGATGGGGCGTCGCGGTGTTGGTCGCATTGAGGGGCTATTAGTCGGCAGTGTCTCCTCCAAGGTGAGCGCGCTGGCAGAAAGTACCGTTCTCACGGTCAAGTGAAGCGACCTAAGCATTGAAAGAACAGACGCGCTGCTCCAACATGTGAGCAGCGCGCAGCAAGGCGCGCGGTGAAATGAGGGAGCGCGTCACGTGAGCGATTATGAGATTTTTGAGGCAGGCGAAGTACGTTTGCAAGGCGGCGCCACGATACGTGACGCCAAGCTGGCCTATAAAACCTACGGCACGCTGAACGCGGCCAAGGATAACGTTATCATTCAGCCGACTTGGTATTCCGGCAATCACAATGATGTCGAATGGTCGATCCGGCCGGATATGGCGCTCAATCCGGAGAAATATTTCATCATTGTTCCCAATCTGCTGGGCAATGGCGTGTCTTCCTCGCCGAGCAATACGCCGCCGCCTTACGATAGGGCGCGTTTTCCCAACTGCACCATTTATGACAATGTTCGCCTGCAGCATCGTCTGGTGACGGAGAAATTAGGCATCGAAAAAATCAAGTTGGTAACCGGTTGGTCGATGGGCGCGGCGCAAACCTTTCAATGGGGTTGCCTCTATCCTGACATGGTCGAGCGCATTGTCCCGACCTGTGGCTCAGCCAAATGCTCACGCCATAATTTTGTGTTCCTTGAAGGGGTCAAGGCGGCGTTGACGGCGGATAGCGCCTGGAAGCATGGCTGGTATGACAGCCCGCCGACCACGGGCCTTCGCGCCATGGCGCGGGTTTATGCCGGTTGGGGTTTCTCGCAGGATTTCTACCGCGCTGAAGAAGACCTCAAGCTTGGCTTTTCTTCATTGGAAGATTTTCTCGTCGCCTTCTGGGAAGGCTTCTTCGTTCATAAGGATGCCAACAATCTCTTGGCCCTGCTGTGGACCTGGCAATATGCCGATATCAGCGATAATGAAGTGTTCAATGGTGATTTCGATATGGCACTTGCTGCTATCACCTGCAAGGCTTACGTCATGCCAGGGCGGACCGATCTCTATTTTCCGGTGGCTGATAATGAATACGAAGTAAGCAAAATGCCGAACGCCGAGTTGCGCGTGTTCGAATCCATTTACGGTCATTTTGCCTCGAGCGCGCTAAATCCCGATGACGTTAAGTTCCAGAACGATGCTCTCAAAGAAATTCTCGCCAGCGAGTAGTTTTGGGCGCTTAAGAATCAACAACCCTGCCTGCATGAAGAAGGCGGGGTTGTGTTTGGGTGGCTTAGAAGCTCACCGCCCAGCGTAATGCCGAGCCTAAGGTCTGTTTGTCGATCCTATGTTAGGTGCTTCTTGGGTGGCGCCATAATCATAACCTCCTGCCCTGAATTTCTAGGAAGATTATAGCACAAATCGCTGCGCTTTGTGAGCCCGCCAAACGGGCTAGGACGATTTGTCGCGCATCTATACCATTACCAACGGGAGTGGTGAATACCGCATTCACTTTTGGCGCGGCCTTGCCAGCGTCCATCGCGCGCGTCCGCATCGCCTGAAATCGGTGCAGTACAGGGCGCGCAGCCGATTGATGCATAACCCTCTTCGCTGAGAGGATGGCGCAGCAGATTACGGTCTTTAAATGTTTGGGCGATTTTATCTTCGCTCCAAGAAGCCAACGGGTTGAAGCGGATTCGACCATCGGCAGCCTCAATGGTTTCGAGGCCGCTACGCTCGCCGCCATGATCGCGTTTGCGCCCGGTGATCCAGGCGTTAAAGCCGCCGAGCGCGCGCTCAAGCGGTAACACTTTGCGTAAATAGCAGCAGAGGTTTGGATTGCGGCGCCAGAGAGTGCCATCCGGGTCATGGCCGCTGAGATCAAACGGCACCGGCTCAATTGTGCGCACATCCGTCAGGCCGAGGCGACGCACCAGGATATCGCGATAGGTCAGGGTGTGGTGAAAGAGCTTGCCCGAATCAATAAAGATGATCGGCGTCGCGGGATCAATCTCGGCCACCATGTCTAAGAGGATTACAGCCTCCGCGCCGAATGAAGAGACCAGTGCAATGCCGCCCTGATATTCCCATTCCAGCATGACGCGCAGCAGCGCTTCGCCCTCAAGCGCGCCATAGCGATCACGCAGTGCCGCTGCGCGCGCCGCCACAGCGGAAAGTTCGGCGCTCTCAGGTCGCCGAGCGTGGGCAAGTCCATTCATGGTATTACCCTATTCTGCCGCTTGCAGCTGATCGCGCAGTATGCTCAGCGTGCCGCCCGCATTACCAGTCGGCTGGTACCAAATGGTAATTTCCGAAACAGCGCGCAACCATGCTTCCAGGCCCGTGCCGTCTTCTACCTGGAAGGCGTCAAAACCGCAGCGATGCATGAACAGAAATTGATCGCGCGCGACATCGCCGACAGCGCGCAACTCACCGCTGAAACCATAGCGCTCGCGCAACAGGCGCGCAGTGCTATAGGGCCGGCCATCGCGCAATGTCGGGAAGTCGAGAGCGATGAGCTCAAAGGCCGACAGGTCTGTCTCGATATCCGCTATCTGTTCGTGGCTCTCCACTAACAAGCCGAGCGGCGCCGTGCGCGCACGTAGCAGGTCTGTTTCACTTTGCCAGCGTGAGAGCGAAACAATCACCGGCCCGTCTGCGGGCAGCGCGGCATCATCATCGACAGAAAGCCATTCGTCATTAACGACGGTGCCGTTTTTAATTATTGGCATAGAGGCGCTCCTTAAAGGGCTCGCGGCCCATGCGGGCATAGGCGTCAATAAAAGCTTCGCCGGATTGGCGCTGATCAAGATAAGTGAGCATCACCGTTTCCACGGCATCAACAATTTTGTCGGCGGAAAAAGCGGGCCCGACAATTTCACCGATGGCGGCGTTCTTGTCGGAGCGCCCGCCGAGCGTGATCTGGTAACTTTCCTCACCCCTCTTATCGAGGCCGAGAATGCCAATATGGCCAACATGATGATGGCCGCAGGCATTGATGCAGCCTGAAATATTAAGTCGGAGATCGCCGATATCTTGTTGATAGGCAATATCGGCAAAACGCGTGCTGATCTCCTTCGCCACTGGCAGAGAGCGTGCGGTGGCCAGGCTGCAAAAATCCATGCCCGGGCAGGCGATAATATCGTTGATCAGGCCGCGATTAGCGCTCGCCAAGCCATGCGCTTTTAAGGTTTGCCAAACCTCAAACAGGTCGCTTTTGCGCACATGCGGCAGGACGAGGTTTTGCTGGTGGGTCGCGCGCAGTTCATCGAAGCTGAAGCGTTCCGCCAGGTCAGCCACGACTTCCATCTGCTCGGCAGTGATATCCCCCGGCGGCTTGCCAGCCGGCTTGAGCGAGATGGTGGCGATAGCGTAGCCCGGTTGTTTATGAGCGTTAACATTACGCTCGAGCCACATGTCGAATTCGCTATCGCCGCACCGTGCCGCATCGAGGTCGGCATCGGCACTTACCTCAAACGGCGGCGGTGCAAAATAGCGCTCGATACGCGCTACTTCGGCTTCAGGCAGGTCGATGGCGCTCTCACGCACCTGTTGCCACTCGGCTTCAACGAGTTCCGCCAGATTCTCTGCGCCGAGCTCATGCACTAGAATTTTGATCCGCGCTTTATACATATTGTCGCGCCGGCCCTGCTGATTATAGATACGCAAAATACTTTCCAAATAGGACAGCAGCTCGGCTTTGGGCAAAAATTCGCGAATTGTCTTGGCGATCATCGGCGTGCGCCCCTGGCCACCGCCGACCATCACTTCAAAGCCGGTTTCGCCGGCCTCGTTGTGGCGCAATTGCAGGCCGATATCATGTACCCGTAGCGCCGCTCGATCTTCCGTAGCACCGCTGACTGCAATTTTAAATTTGCGCGGCAGGAATGAGAATTCGGGGTGGAGCGTCGACCATTGGCGGATGATTTCGCACCAGACGCGCGGATCCTCAATCTCGTCCGCCGCGGCACCGGCAAAGTGATCGGCGGTGGTATTTCGGATGCAATTGCCGCTGGTTTGGATGGCGTGCATTTCCACATCAGCTAATATTTCCAGCAGATCCGCCATATCGGATAATTTGATCCAGTTAAATTGGATATTCTGGCGCGTCGTGATGTGGCCGTAGCCCTTATCGTAACGTCGGGAAATATCGGCCAGGCAGCGCAATTGGCGGGCCGAGAGGACACCATAAGGGATGGCGACCCGCAGCATGTAGGCATGCAGTTGCAGATAGAGGCCGTTCATCAGTCTGAGCGGCTTGAACTCATCTTCGCTAAGCTCGCCGGACATGCGCCGCGCCACTTGATCGCGGAATTGTGCAACGCGCTGGCGCACGAAGGCATGGTCAAATTCATCGTAGCGATACATGGCTTTGCCTATCGCCCGGTCTGGGGGCTGAGCTTGCTGGTTGCTGATCTGTGCGTGCCGGGACCGAACAGACGAATGCGCTCGCGAAAACGAAGGGGCGTAAAGGCGCCGCCGTCATCGGCCATTGAGACCAGATAGGGCGAGACGACAATGCCGTCATCAACCGCGCGTTCTGCCTCGGCCAGGAGCGCCGCACTTTCCTCCGTGCTGCGCGCGCTGCGCGCGTCAATAATGCTTTCTGACCAATCGCCGTCTCGGGTGAGATAGACCACACGCCCGTCGCTAAGGCGATTGGCGCTAATGATTTCGAGTTTCATGCCTGTCTCCAATTCAGATGGCGCTGAGGGCGGTATGTTTAATCTGCCCTCGCGCTTGCAGGTGAACGATACGTTTGCCGGCGCGTAGATGCGCCGCGGTCAGTAATTTGATGTCGGTTTCGGCGTCGGTTATTTCGATGCGGTCTGCGTCACGCCGGGCATGGTCGAGAACACCCGGGGTGATGGCGCCGTCATGCAACAACAGATCGGCGCGGGCGATACGGCGCACGTCGCGCAGCGTCAGAAGGTCGGCCTCCAGGGGGTCGATCTCAAGCACCGTAAAGTCGCCAACCGGCGGTATTTGCGCGCGGTTGACCAAGGCGAGCATGCCAGTACGCGCCTGTTGTTCTTCGCCCGCCATAACTGTTTCCGCCAAGGGGCTATCGAAGAAATTTTCCCAAAAACGCAGGCGAGTCTCAAAATCGGCATAGGTTGCGCGCACGGCAGAGCGGAAATGCTGCGCGAAATGGGCCAGTTTCGCCAAGCCATGCGGCAGAAGCTTCTCTATCTCCGCTCGCACCCGGCGCGCGAGGATGGGCGAAGCACCGCCTGAGGAAATGCCAATCACCAGCGCGCCGCGATCGACAATCGCCGGCATGATGAAGCTCGAGAGTTTTGCGCCATCAACCACATTCACCGGCACATTGACTGCTCTGGCGGCACGCGACACCGCCTCGTCGGTCTCTAGGTTGCCGCTCGCGGCATGAACAAGGGCGTGGCCGGCAATGTCTCCTGAGCGAAAGTCACGCGCCACCAGCGTCACCTCGCCATGCTCGCCGAGCGCGCGGATGTCGGCATCGAAATCGGGCGCGATGATGGTCACCAAAGCACCGGCACGACGCAGCAGGCGCAGCTTCGCCAGAGCCGCCGCCCCGCCGCCAATCACTAGGCAAGGCCGTCTCTCAATGTCCATAAATGCCGGATAATGCCGCATATTCCGCCTTTTCCGCCGCCAGTGAGTTGGGGCGGAATGTCATTCTCTACAAAATCGTTGGGATCAAGAATAATCCGCATAGTTTATTGTATATAATATTTAATGACAATTTGTAATGTGAAAAATTAATAATACAATATTATATGTGAAATAAACTTGGGCAAGACAAAAAAAGGGCAGAAAACAGCGCTCCCAAACGCTTTCCCGGCTGCTTGCGTTAGCTCGGCAGTAGTTCTGAATTTCTAGCTGCCGACGTCAGGGTATTTTACGCGCGCATGTGATTATCCGCGGCAACACATTTACCCAAACCAGATGATCGACCTGATCCCCCTTCAGACCGGCTTTATCGAGGCAGGTCTTGGTCGCGCGGATGTCTAAATGGGGCCAGGGGCACATCCTTCAGGGATTTACTAAAATCACCAAACGGCGTCCGCATGCCGCGCGCGCGGCTTTGTTAGCAAAATTCTATTGACGCCCTCACGCGGGTCAACCAATTGGACGCACTAT
>Ga0302132_10000821_pt1 | contig 17633 bp, 29 predicted proteins | sample CB9_321_MG_FD_203113 | JGI IMG/M metagenome (GOLD analysis project Ga0302132, IMG submission 203113) | Marine microbial communities from Western Arctic Ocean, Canada - CB9_32.1 | ecosystem: Environmental > Aquatic > Marine > Oceanic | place: Canada: Western Arctic Ocean | collected 2017-09-19
TGCCTAGACCTACGGAAGAAGAAATGAATTTTCAGTTACCAAAACCAGAGGTCGAGCGGGGAAATTATATTTGTATTTGCCCAGCTACGAGCTTCGGGCAAAACAAGAATCTTACACCAGAAATAATAAATGAAATAAAAAGTTTTTGTTCAGGAACAGGCTTGGAATTAATTCAGGTCAGCGGTCCCGAAGACCCGTTGGTTGACGGGGCTGAGAGGTTTGTTGGCAGCTTCTACGAGTCGATACTCAAGGTGTTAAGTAGCAGGTTTTTAGTTTCAGCAGACACGGGAATGATCTGGGCTATTTCCGCTTTCAGTCACCCGACAATCGGCTTTTACTCCTACAGATTTTACGGTGGCGCAGAAACATCAATCAACTGGAGGCCCAAAAACGCCAATCAAATATCTTTAGAATCGGACTTTATAGAGAACATCGACATAAAAGAGGTTGCAAATTCTCTGGAAAGGTTATATGATGTGTAATATTTTGTGGGGGCGTACTGGATTCGATTTAGATTCTTACGCCAGATTGCAAGCGGAGGATAATGGTTGGCCTCTTTAAACTTCCATTAAAAACATATATGCCAATAGTAATATTGACATGGCTCCTTCGGTAGCAGAAGCGGACGATATTCTCGCCCGTTTCGGTTTCCAAGAAGCCGCGCTGGCAGCTTAAGTCCTGCCCCGTCCTACTCTGGATGCTCGTTAAGGAGCTAGGGCGACGATAGCGAGCAAAAAACTAGGGTGAGCAGCACTAGGATAAAAGGCGGCTCGAAACTCGCGTAGGCCGTTTGTCGGTGACATGCCAAGCGAGTATTAACACCGACTAAGCTTGTAGTATATCTGAGCCGATGGCTCTGAAGACGTGGGTTCGATTCCCACCGCCTCCACCAAAAATTTTGCTATGATAAGAGAAGACACAGTAGAAAATTTTTACAAGTATCAGGAGGTGGAAGACTACGAAGGCGGTCACTCACCCAGGTATGACTTTCTGGTAGAAGACTTAAAGCTAGACGGAATAGAAAACAGCAAAGTGGCTGATTTCGGATGTGGTCTCGGCAGCGTATTCGGTAGACTCCCCAAAGACAAAGGAAATGAATTCCACGGATTTGACGGCTCTAACCCGGAGGACGTATTAAAGTATAAGTTTGCAGATAGCTTTACTTACCACCAGCAAGACTTAAACTTGCCTTTCGCAGATAAATTCTTAGAAAAAAACGATTTTCGATTTGACATCGGTATGTCTTTTGAGACATGGGAACATATACCGAACTTGTATCAGTGTATTATAGAAATGAAAAAACTAGTAAAAGAAGGGGGGACTATCTACGCGAGCATCCCACACGAATGCGTAACACATAATACTTTTTACCCGGGGCTTCTTTACCCAGTGGAAAACTTTGCAACTTTTTTGGCTCAGATGGCTTTAGAAATTAAAGACCATGCCGTACACCGGAAAGCTCACACCCAGCACGTTTTTACTTTGGTAAATCATGGGTGGGATAAGTGTAGGATGCGTTTCCCGAAGGCTGAAGAAAAGTTCAGAAATATCCCCCCATTAACCGCGATCAATCTTTAGAGGATTACAACATTCGCCGTAGCTCAAGTCATGGGTAAAAAAATAATACTTTCCAGCCTTGGAGACGGGGAGCTAGTAAAGAGAAGCCAGAAAGGCAATGAGAAGGCTTTCGAGGTTTTGATATATCGTCATGCCGCGCTAGTTCGCTCGTCTTTGTACAAGACGGGGATATCTGAAGCTGACGCAAACGACATCCTCCAACAGACCTACATTAAGTCTTGGAGGAGAATTAAAACTTTTAAATTTAAAAGTAATTTTTCTACGTGGTTTTACAGGGTTTGCCGCAACTCCCTTTACGACTTTTCTAGGCAGAAAACCCGACGAAAATCGAAGGAAATCCCTTGGGAAGATTTATGTTTAGAAAATGATAAAAATCCCCTTGACTTTCTACAAGGTAGTGGTATACTATTTGGTAGTGAAGAGGAAAGCCCGAGTGAGCTGGTCGTTGGAAAAGAAAACTCTGACCACTATAAGGCGACTATAGAAAAGATTAAAAAATCTTTAAAACCTCACCACAGAAGAGTAATTGAGCTTGTAGTGGAAGAAGAGCTAACTTACGCAGAAGCGGCGAAAGTAATGAAGTGTCCACTGGGGACGGTTATGAGCAGACTACATTTAGCTAGACGAGAAGCTCAAAAAATAATAAGAAGAAGAAAGCTTTTATGAAAAAAGATGAACTTTTAGGGATGGAGGTCTTCTACGAAGACAATCCGCAACGATGCGAACCTCGTGGGCACAAAGGCGTGGAAGGGGTAGAGGGGATTCCCGCTCCAAAACCAGTGGATGTTTGGGCTTTTGGCGATTCAGACGAAGAAGACGATTTTGATGATGTCTACGGGGAGTGTGACAATTACGACGTTTACGAGCAAGAGCAGCCCCGCGATACTCTCATCACCGTCCCGATAAAGGGAAGAATTTATTCTGTGGAGGGGTTGGATATCACGGCGAAATTAAAAGAGATTAGACCCCTAACGAAAACCGCTGGCATTCTTGAGATGTCCCATCACGGTAACACTTTTTATATAAATCCGAGTGATTTAAAGAGAGCGTCATCCGAGGAGGTGACGCAATATTTAGAAGAGAGCGATTACAACAATACCCCTTAGCTGATTTATAGAGGATTAGAACATAATAACTAGCAACACCCATGCAAGTCGTAGTTTATTACAACCCGAAAAAGAAGTGCCTAGAAATTAAAGGGCGCAAGGATGAGAATCGTTATCCCGCGAAAAAGCAGCTTGACGTTCTTAAACGAACTCATGCTCTAGACTTGGGAGAGGTGTCGCTTAAGAGGAGAACCTTTTCTGGCAAGGTGGATTTAGATACAATCCATTCCTTGGAAGAGAAAAAGTCTCCACGTCCGAAGTGGAAGCAGCAAGTCGAAATAAAGAAAACGGACGGCGGTAATAGATTTTTTGATGTTAAAACAGGCAAGAAGCTAGAAGCTTACGCTCCTAGGCTCTTCCTAGAAGATTGTAAAATTTTTGTTCTTTAAAATAATTTTACTGGTTGATCGCCAGTAAAGGGTGTGACCGAATAAACTGCTGTCGCGGCAGTTAAGGTACAGGGCTTGTTTGCAGGAGATTACCGTCTCTAGGGGCTTACAAGGGCTGGTTCAAAGTAGGGTTTCTCACTGAAACTCAAGCTGTGACTCCGAAACGATGGAGGTAAATGAGAATCCTCCCACCCATAATTTACGCGCAGGAAACTGTGCCTTAAAGCAGGAGGTAAGGCTCTTACTTACCTTTCGACCTTGCCTCTTGCTAAAATTTAAAAAAATCATGAAAACACTGAAACTGAATAAGTATAAAACTAACGTGCACGGGACACTCCGAGCAGCCACCGAACAACTAGCTGTCAGAGTTGACAAAATCATCGAGTACTACTCTTTCGCGGGGCAAGCCAATGGGCAGCAGACCGATAAAGAAGGGACAGTCGTCGTTACCGAGGGTGGGGAGCATTACGTTAAAGAGCTTTTCGCTAAGGTAACTACCGATATCAAAAAGGCTCGCTAATGGAGGATGAGCTAAGAAAGAAGGTTAAGACCTTGAGGATATTTATTTGTGTCCTCTTGGTCCTAACCTCATTTCAGTCAGCTTTCCTTTACCTGCTGTCGAAGGGGATAGTCCCTTCATCCTTGGTGGTGGTTAAAGAAGTTGTAATTAAAGAGGACAACAACACAGTAACAAGTATGAAGGATATTATAAAGGAGGAGAATGGTGAAAAATAATAAATTATTATATAATGCTTTAAAATCGAGGTACGAAGCACAGAAGGCAGAAGCTCTCGCTACTCTGGATGTCTACTACAGAAATGCTGCTGGCATCGGGGAGCATCCGCAAGTTGTGGAGGAGATGGCTAAACAATTGGAGTCACTAGCCAACGCCGAGGATTGTCTAGAGTCGCTAAAGAAGAATTGCGCTTGACATTTATCCTTGGGGATGGTATAGTGTTCGTAGCCCTATGGAAAACGCCTTATTCAGAACGAGAACTTACCTTGTAGGTCACATGCAATACGCCAATGGCCGCGATTGGAGAGATCATGTTGAGGAGGAGTTAGAAAAATTAAACATTGTCACTTTCAATCCTTACAAAAAACCCTTTGTTAAGGACGTAGACGAAGGTGAAGATGCTCGCCTCTCGCTAGAGCATTGCCAGAAACATGGATATTTTAATGACGTGGCAGAGAGGATGAGCCTCGTAAGGAGTTACGATCTCAACCTCGTTGATAGGTCAGATTTTATCATTGCACATCTTTTGCCAGACGTTGCAAGTTGGGGGAGCGCGGAGGAGCTTGTAACCGCAGTAAGAATGAAGAAGCCGATCTTCATTTCGATGGAGGGCGGAAAACACAAGACTCCTCTTTGGATTATGGGGATGTTGCCCCATCACTATATTTACGACAACATTGAAGAGGTAGTATCTATGCTGAAAAGTATCGACAGTGGTGAAAAAAAGATAGATAGCGATAGGTGGAGACTATTAAAAAAGGAATTAAGGTAATTGAAAAAAACAAAAACAACCAAAAAGAGAGAGCCAATCGAGAGCTTAAGCGAGTCTCGCGATTTGATGGTGATGTATTCCCGACAAGCCCTGAACAACCCGCTTTTAACCAGGGAAGAGGAACAAGTCCTTGCAACCAAAATTCAAAAATGGAAACTAGCTAAAAGAGCTGGCCAAGGAACCCGCAAGGCTGGTGAAGAAGCAAGAGAGAAAATGATCTTATCTAACTTGCGCCTCGTGGTGAATGTCGCAAGGAAATACCAAGGCCGAATGGATAATATTGATTTAATAAGCGAGGGTAACATTGGCCTTGCTACGGCGGCAGACAAATTCAAACCTGGGGTAATAGCTAAAAACGGAAACATCGTTAAGTTCTCTACGTACGCCGTATGGTGGATTAAGCAGGGTATCTTGCGAGCTCTCGCGAATAAGGCCAACATAATTAGACTACCAGCCCATTACCAAGGGAAGGTTAGAAAGGTATTCGAATTTATTGAAAAATACAAAGAGGAGAACAACGACTACAAGCCCTCCGTAGCGGAAATCGCCAAAGCACTTAAGATGACTTTGTTAACAGCAGAGAACATTGTTTATACTCGTGAGGGAATAGTTTCCCTAGATAAGAAAATCGGAGAGAGTGAAGATCAAGAAATAGGAGAGTTAATTCCTGATACGTCTTTCGCTCGCCCAGACGAAGCATTAGCTGACCAAGACAGGTACGAGCAACTCCACAAATTAATGGAGGAGAGATTGAGCCCTAGAGAAGTGGACATACTAAAGTTACGTTTTGGTTTTGGTGTTAGAGACAGAAGCACCCTAGAGACAATCGGCGCAAAACATAACGTAACGAGGGAACGAATTCGCCAGATTGAAATGAAAGCTTTTCGTAAATTACGATTTATTTTGGAAAAAAGGAAAAAGGACTTTAAAAAAATAATGGACTCAAGCGAGGTATAGGATGCCGTTCAAAAAGAAGCCTTATAAAAAAGTCGGAGACATTTACCTGCCTCGCCCACCTATGGGAGCGACACATATCCTTTTCGAAACTGCTGAGAACAAAAGAGCTACAGTAGCAATCAAAAGCGTGGATACCCTTTTAGGTTCCGTGGGGACAATAAAATATTTAAAATTAAATAACAGAAATAAACTTGTCGAAAGATTCGATAAAGAGTACTCATGGACCGGCAAAAAAATCAAGGGCTTAAAGATATGACCGTATATGAGGAAAAACTACTGGATAAGAATGACTATATAGTGCATCCCGCGACCATTAGAGAACAGGAAACAGCCACCGAAGTAGCGCGAAGAAGGCGGGATTTCCATAGGGGTTACGGTTCTCAAAGACATTGGGATGATAAAGAGAAGGGCGAATACGCAGACGAATATTGGGGGGCGTTAGGAGAAATAGTTTTTAGAAAGCACCTTGCTCACCGTATTCTCGATGAATCTCTCGATTTCCCGCCCTTATTTACCGAAGATCAAACGAATACCCCGAAATATGATGCTAAAATTGGAGCCAAAAAAATAGAAATAAAAGCCATCCCACCCGACAGCAATGGTAAGAAAAGAATTAGACTAATGATAAAAGAGTCAGAGTTTCATGACGACGACTATTTCGTGGCTATAAAATTTTGGGACGAAGAAACTTACTCTTTTTGCGGCTACCTTACTCGATCAGAAGTTCTGGAGAGTGACATTATTGACTTGCCATATTCGAGAGGGTACTGTTTCTTCCTGAGTGAGTTGCGAAAGATGACAATAAATTTTTACAGGAGTTGAGACATGAAAAAGAAAGAGTCTTTAGGTGTTGGCCAGCAGGAACAAGAGCAAGTTGAACAGCAACAGATTCAGCAGCAACAGATGGAGCAGCAACAGATGCAGCAGCAACAGATGCAGCAGCAACAGATGCAGCAGCAAGAGATGGAGCAGCAAGAGATGGAGCAGCAGCAAATGGAGCAGCAGCAAATGGAGCAGCAGCAAATGGAGCAGCAGCAAATGGAGCAGCAGCAAATGGAGCAGCAGCAAATGGAGCAGCAGCAAATGGAGCAGCAAGGGGAAGAATAATTAAAACGAAAGTCAACCATATGAATACACCAATAATCGAAGCACCCAAAAAAGAGACTACGAGAACCGCAAAAACCTTGGAGACCGGACAGACCCCTGAGCAAGAAGATGATTCTGTTTTCGCGGGCAAAAGACACTTCCCAATTTTCCCGACAAATCTTTTCGAGTTTGAGCTTACTGAAGAGGACTTGAAAAAGTTTTCGAATTGTTTGCCCGTAATACACGAACGAGGCAACGCAGATGAGCCTAATTGGGTTACCCAACCCAATCTAAATACCTTGGACGAATTCAAGGAAGCTGTTTCCCTCTTACAGGAGTCAGTAAATGAAGTCCTTGGGTTTTCGGGGGTACTTTTCGACGACATGCTAATTACCTCCCTTAGAGGGCATCGATACACTGAGCCCAAGCTGACGAGTATGGAAATCAGGCCAAACAACTTACTGTCTGGCTTGATTGTTTTAAAAACTGATGGTGCTGGCAGGGTTACTTTTTTCGATCCAAGGCCCCAGGCGTGGATAATTAAGCCTCCGATTTCGCAAGCGCATATTTTTAATTCTGACGCTTTCTCTGTGGAATTTAAGCTGAACAAACTATTTATTTTCCCTGCGTGGCTACAATATCAGGTAGCCTTCAAAGAGGACAAAGAGAAGAAAATGGAAGAAAACATATACCTTACTTGGAACGCCATGGTGAGGGGCGGATCAAAGCCAGAGAGCGGTTAGAAAATCACCAGTCCTTTAATATTTTTAATTTTTACCATGCCATACCAAGACAGGCTTCTGTTGTCTCCAATTACCCAGACAGAACCCTTTGGAATTGTTTCTTCTTGGGTATCTTCGTTAAAGAAGAGCCACTCCCCCTTTGGTTTCTTTAGCCTCTCTTCTTCGTCCTCTGACCAGAATGTAATACTTTGATTAGCGAATTGGTCTTTGAATGTTTTTCCATTTAGAATAATTTTTCCATGTTTAATTGCGATTGTGTCGCCAGCTACGCCAACGACCCTTTTTATGAGGTCATCCCCATCAGCACCGACAATGATAATGTCAAATTTGGCGGGAGTCCAATGGGGGGGTAGGTTTCCCCTTTTCTGCACGTAAACCCATTCCCCGTCTTTAAATGTCGGGTGCATACTTTCACCCAAGTTGTAGGTGACCTTGTATCGGTAGCCAAACATTAAGTACATCACCACAAGACATAGAGCCAAGAAACGGAGAGCTTTAAATGTTGACTCTTTAATCTTCATTGCTTCTTAGAAAGTTTTTAATTTTTTTTACAATTTTTTTAAAAGTCCCTGGGCCACATTTTCCGCGCCCCATATTTGCTAACATAGTACACACGACAATATTGCTTTTGTGATAATCTTTGTCGTTGTCTAGCCTATCTACAGATGGGGCTAGGGGGTTATTAGTTGTGTATACGTCATCGATATTAATGGGAATTCCGAACCAGTAGCAGCACTCATCCTGCTTTGAAAATTGTTCCCTTAGGTCTTCTTTTGTGATCGTCACCTTTTTGACTCTCGACCTACTGGCTTGAGGGCTTCCACATAGTTCTACTTTTCTCAGTAATTTTAGCCAAGGGTCTTTGACTTTACCCCTTTTTCGTGACATATATATCTTACCTTAAAAGAGGATTTATTTCTAAGTAGAAAATAAGTATCACACCTATAATAAGTTATGAGACTAGATCACATCGCGTACCGTGTGAAAGACAGGCATAAGACTTACGATTTTTTTCACAGAGCTTTTGGGTATAATCTGGGCACTTCTTTCGAAATTAAGTTTGGCGACGGAAGTCACGCAGATTGCCTCGCCTTACTCCCACCAGAGGATCGGCCCGTCAATACATCGGAGTGGGACGTGCTACTTGCAGATAAACCTGTCGAGACTACCGATGAAGAAGCTAATTTTCACTCGTACCATGTGCCGCCTGAGATTTTCGTTAGTGATGGGGGCATCGGCTCAATAGTCGGCGATTGGGTTACGGAAAGGGGTGGCGTTGGAGGAATTCACCACATAGCTTACCAAGTTGACGATGTTTTTGCCGCAATGAAAAGATGGAAAGAAGAGGGGTATGCTGAATTTTACACAGATAAGCCGATATCTTGTAAAAATCCGAGATTAACCCAAGTATTCACGAAACCGAGTGAGTTGACGGGAGTTATATATGAGCTTATAACTAGGGAGGGGGATGGATTTTGTCAAAATAGTGTTAGAGAACTAATGGAAAGCACAGATAATAAGGAATAACATGTGGATAGGTAAAAACTATATTAAACGCAATTTTATGAACTCAGAAGAGGAGTCTTTTGAGAAAATGAACCCTTCAACAGGGGAAGTCTTAGGGTCTTTCCCCAAAACGTCAGAGGAGACAGTTAATGAGACCATAGGTTTCGCTAGAGAGGCTTTCAAGCATTGGAAAAAGGAAAGTAGAATCAAACGAGCGGACTTTATGTTTAAGGTCGCTCAAATAATTGAGAGAAGAAGAGACCAAGTAGCTAAGGCCATCACCCTTGAAACAGGAAAAAGCTACAATGAAAGCATCGCAGAAGTAAACGAGGCTTTGCACATGGCTCAATACGCTTTTAGCTCTGGCAGAAACCCCCAAGGCGAAGCGATAGCTTCTGAACTGGCCGAAAAGGACAGTTACATGTTGCGTAAGCCGAAAGGGGTAGTTGCAATAATTAGTCCTTTCAACTTTCCGGTAGCTATAGGGGCTTTTTGGTGCGCTGCTCCAGCCTTGGTGGAGGGGAATACGGTTGTTTTAAAACCGAGCGAAGACGCTCCTTACTCTTCCCAATTGTGCGCGGAAATATATCATGAGGCGGGCATCCCTGCGGGGGTATTTAACATCTTACATGGAGAAGGGGAGACTGGGGATGCGCTTGCTCATGGAGACGTGGACCACATTTGTTTCACTGGTAGTGCTGAAGTAGGGCAACATATAAGAAAGGTTGCTGCGGAAAGTTGGCACAAAACAACGTCTTGTGAAATGGGGAGCAAGAGCGCAGTAATTATTCTCGACGACGCAGACCTTGGGTTAGCTCTAGATGCTGCGGTTGCAAGTGCTTTTAAGCTTTCTGGTCAAAGGTGTGTTTCAGCCAGTAGGATCATAGTCCACAAGGATATCATGAAAGACTTCCTAGAGCTTTTTGTGGCGAGAGTCAAGAAGCTCAAAACGGGCGACCCACTTACCACGTCAGGAATTAAGGGCGGAGTGTTAGCTGGTGACGAACTAGTTGACGTTCACCTAGCTGGAGACGACTCCGGTATAGATTACGGGCCACTAATTAATCAAGAGGGATTGGATAAAGTAGTTCGATACAATGAGATGGTTTTTAATGACCCCGAAGCTCACGTTAAACTAAGGGGGGAAGTACTGGAGAGAGAAGGGTTCTTTATAACCCCCACCGTTTACGTGACAGAATGGAGAGACGTGCCATACCTAAAGAATGAGGTTTTTGGCCCCCATGTCGCGATCATTCCATTCGAAACTACAGAACACGCTATTCATATATACAATGATACTGATTACGGCCTTGCGGTTGGCGTTATTACAAATGATTTTCGTAAAGCGCGGACATTCAGAGACGAGCTCGACGCGGGGATGATTTATTGGAACGGCGGCTCTATAGCCGCTGAATCTCATCTTGCTTTTGGTGGTGTCAAGAAGTCTGGTAACGGTTTCCCGAGCGCAGCAAGGACATTTAGAGCTGTAACGCACGAAATTAGTTGGACAGTTAATCATAGCGAAAGCCTGTCTTTCCCGCAGGGGATGAAATAAGAAAGAGTGATGGATATGCACCCAGAATTCTCGCAGAACATGGAGTTTCACGAGTCGAAGAAACTCTCTTCTGACGACAGGCGAGTTGTACTGGTCGATGTAGATGAGACAATTTGCTTTTACCCCGGCAAGAGACAGTACGATTTTGCAGAACCCCACGAAGGGAACATAGACAAAATAAACAAACTGTACGACGAAGGATGGTACGTTATTTACTGGACTGCTAGGGGAGGGTCAAAGAAATCCAGATCACTGGGCAGGTGCTATTACGAGTTCACCTGGAGCCAGCTAGAATTATGGGGTTGTAAATTCCACGATCTTTCCACAGGCTCAAGGGGCAAGTACATCAAACCTGCTTGTGATTTGGTTATTGATGATAAATCTAAGAGAATCGAGGAGATATAATTATGGGAAGAGACAAAGCGAAGCCGAAAAGAGAAAAGAAAAAGCCTAAAAAAGACAAAAAAAAGAAAAAAGAAGATAGGTAACGAAGGGAACAGCCGAAACATTGGCCCGAATATTAACTCGAAATGAGTGTAATTATATAATAGCTATGAAAGAAATCGAAGTAGACTTCACTGAACAAATCAAGCAACTGCAAGCCGATAAAGAGGCTGGCTATCCACCCAACTGTAACGAAGGTTACGAAGCAAAAGACGGGAAGTGCGTCGAAATTGTGGAGGATAACGCGAAAAAGAAGGAGAATCCCTTCAAGAAGAAAGAAGACAAGAAGGGAGACAAGAAGGGAGACAAGAAGGGGGAAGAGAAGGAAGGCGGGAAAAAACTTCCACCGTGGCTAAATAAAAAGAAGTAATACGTAACCGAGTTAACCAAACAATATTGATCATCAGGAAACCCAGGAACAAACAAGCCATGACAACGTTTACTAAATGGTTTTTGCTTAATGCTGTTATGCTAACAGCGGTTTTTTTTGCAGAGCAAAAGGGGGCGATTTCAACCATGGTCAAGAATGATCTTTCTAATATTTCAATTCTGATTATGGTTTTATATGTGTTGTTTTCCGTCTACGTGGGAAAACTTTGTTATTTAGCTGACAAAATCAACGACAACAAGAAAAAAGAAGCAAAAGATTTTTTACATAAGCGTTCTCACGTAGGATGGTTTGCGGCGGAGCACTTTTTTTCTTTGGGCTTGCTGGGCACGATTATTGGTCTTATTTTTGCAACGAAAGGAAACCTTGATAGTTCTATCCCTATAGCTGAAATGGTCGGAGGATTAAAAGAGGGGTTGAATACCGCTTTTTATACTACCGTATGCGGCATTGTGTTCAGTCTGCCTCTGCAAGTCCAACTTATGATTTTAAAGTTCAAGCTTGACGGAGATGATGCGTAAGTATTTTTCATTTAGACCCTTTATTGATGTCTTGTTTTGCTGCCTATTAATGTTGGTAGCCATCCTTTTTTTGCTTAAGACAGAGGAGGAGAAAACCAAGTCCCGCCCTCCAAATGCTCTATATGAGGTGATATTAACGTGGGATATTAATAGTTCCGATGATTTAGATTTATACACGCAATCTGCGGCGGGACATTTAGTTTCTTTTAATAGGAGGGAAGGCGGAGAGGGGAGCTTAATTAGCTTAGATCATGATGCTTTGGGCCGCAGGAACAATCAGCTTCCAGAAGGTGTGGAGGGTAAAATGGTTAAATATCACGAGGAGATAGTTTCCTTTAGGGGAGTTACAGATGGCGAGAATGTTGTAACGATTCATGTCTATTCCAAGGTGGACGAGGAACCAGTAAGTGCTACAATCAAATTGATAAAGGTAAAACCCTTTAGGGAAATCGTATCGAAAGAAAGAGTGTTTCAGTCTACGGGACAGGAAAAGATAGCCTTCCGTTTCAAAACAGATAAGGCTGGGAAAGTGACAGAGGTAAATGAGTTACCAGCTAATTTAATTAATCCTGTGCAATAAAAAAATAAAGAATTTTTCCCGAAAACGTGACGAGGCATAAGGTGGACGATATACGACTAGGATATATTAAATGAAAAACAAAGGAATAATTGATGGCCTCCTTGGCCCCCCTATAAGTATAGAGGTTAACCCAGATATACAAATAGTAACGCCACCAGAGATAACCGATGCCTTGCTTTGGATTAAATGGACTCTAATGGTGATAGCTGTTCTTCTGCTAATTAGAATTATAAAGAAATGAACGTAGCATTACCAGTTTTATTATTAGTGTTTGGCAGTCTAACTTTTTGGGTGCTAAACGAGTCATCCTTAAAATGGTACTTTAAAACGGCCTCTATCTCTGCGTTTTGTATCTTTACAATTATTTTTTGGACATCCATTCATACCTTTCTGGGGTGGCCAGCCCTAGAGGGTGACGTGCCCGAAAAAGTCTTGGTTCACTGGGTTATTGTAAAGGAGCCGAATAAGGCGACAGAATCGGAGGGTGCTATTTACGTTTTGCTTGAATCAGCGAAGGAAGACAAATCTGGTTTTTTAGCGAGATTTTTTGGTTATAGTAAGGGGGTCAACGAACCACGCTTATATGGGTTAGACTACGATAGAGGTCTTCATGAAAGATTGGTTAGGAACGTTATGCCCAAGCTCAGAAGCGGTCAGCCAGTTTTGGGAAAGTTAACCAAGGTAGACGGGCGGAAAGGCAAGAAGGGAGATAAAAACTCAGAAAAAAAGGGTGGAGGAAGCGAATCTCAAAAGCAGAAATGGGAATTTCACGAACTACTCCCATCAGAAATACACAGCAAGCCCACGCGATGATTGAAGCTGATAAAGAATTCAATTACGACAAGTACGACGAAGACAATCTCTTGGAGTGGTTTGCTATTTGGTATATCAAGAGAGCCAAACAAGAGAAGTGTTTGCCAACAAGGACTATCCAAGACAATTGCCTTTATTTACCACCAAGTAGCCACGCAAATAGCGATGCTGTCTCTGGGCTAACCCTGTACCGACAGAAAGATTTACAGGTTCAGCTATTTATTTTACCACCAGACAGCGAAATACCTATCCACGCTCACCCAAATATGGACAGCTTTGAGGTTTACATTGGCGGGGACGTTTTCCTTTTCATTGATGGGAAGGAGGCTGGAGATCAGGCGAAACTAAAAGAATTTGATCACCTAGAAGACAGGGAAGAATTTTATGACGCGCTATTTTTACAACATTTCAGAGTAACGCCAACGTCCCCGCACGGCGGGACGATGGGGAAGAAGGGTGGAGCTTTCCTGTCCATCCAACACTGGAGAAACGGGATGGAGCCATCTTCCCCTATGGACGATTGGGGGGAAGCGTGAGCTGGGAAGATTTAGCACCCGATATTTGCAGACAAAGGATGGTAGTGGAGGGGACTCTGCACAACCCGTTTGAGCCAGCAGATATGACGGTTTATTGCAACGACATTTCTACGGTGTTGGATATGACTCCAGTTTCTCACCCTGAACTCAGTTTCGCAGAAGAGTACGGTTGGTGTTGCTTCATGCACTGGAAAGAGTCAGGAATGCATATTTACAGTTGGGACGATAGAAAACCGCCATTCTTTTCTGTGGATATTTATACCTGCAAGACTTTCAATCCAGACCATGTTCTAGCTTTTACTCGTGAATTTTTTGAAGAAAATTTAATAAAACTGACATGGAAAGACTAAATCCACTACAATAAGCATGAAGGCGGCGATACTAGGCGTGGGGAGAATGGGGGAAGCGATATGTTACGCTATGAAAAATTTGGGTCTTGAGGTGATAGGGATAGACTCAAATAAGGACGCTATTAAGAATTTCAGGAAACACATCGTGGGGGGTTCCACGGGAGTGTTTTACGCAACAGACGAAAATGAGTCTTGGCGCAGCCCCCTAAGTTTCGAACATCCTGATGTCGTCGTTAGTAGCTTGCCATACCACCAGACTGAAGAAGTTGCTAGGTGGTGTATTGATAACGGAATTCGTTATTGTGATCTGGGCGGTAGGGTTGACGTGTCACGCAGCATAAACCAATACGCCGAAGAGAAAGCGACGAAGCCGGTGTTTACCGATCTTGGTTTGGCTCCTGGGTGGGCAAACATTTTGGCGGAACATGGGTGTAGGCAATTACACAGGCAGGTGGACTCGGTAAAAATGATGGTAGGCGGGCTACCTACGGCGAAAGTCAACCACCCCCTAGACTATGTTGTCACTTGGTCTATAGATGGCCTTATAAACGAGTATAAGGATGTTTGCGAGGTCTTAATGGATGGGGAAATCCGGTTGGTGCCGGGGATGAGTCACGTAGAGTCTGTAGATTGTCCGGTGCTGGGTAAACTGGAAGCGTTTTGCACCAGTGGTGGAGCGTCCCATACCGCTCAGAGCATGAAAGATAAAGGAGTTAAGAATTGCGTCTACAAAACCCTCAGGTACGAGGGGCATAGGGACATAGTTGATTTTCTAATCAAAAACCAGAGCGAAGAGTGTGTTAGAGAAGCCTTTGAAAAGGGGTGCAAGGACCCAGGCGATCAACCCGACATTGTTCTGATAAAAGTATTTATATACGGGGAAAAAGTTGAATGGAAAGAAGAGTTAGCAATTTTGGGGGACTTGGATGGATTTTCCGCCATGCAAAAAGCGACAGCTTTTTCTATCGCCAGCGTTGCCAGTTTAATGGCTGAAGGAATTTTCGACGGTAATATGGAGCAGCGTGGAGATGCTTGGATACCTTACCCGAAGAACCTGTCTTACGGGCATGTTCCTTACGATAAGTTCAGAGATAGATTAACCTCGTTAGGGCTTAATGTTTAGAACATGGAGCAAGGGTCTTTTTTGCCTTCCTTAAAACGCTTGTCTGGCGTTCCATCAGCTTTTAGTTTTTCCTTAGCCTTGGGTAACGGGGGCGGAACTGTTTTTACCATAGGTGTAGGATAGTAAGCCTTACTGCGTCCCTTGGGCTTGCCGTGGCAGTCGCAGCCACACTTGTTTAAGTTACACAGACCTACTTTGCAGCACCAGTGTTTGAATTTTTTCCAGATTTTTTTCATTTTGTTTTTTTATCACATTTACAGTGTTGACAGCGCACCAAAGAGACTTTCCAGAAACTCTTCCAGTTGTCTTTCAACCATCTCCAAAGCCACCCGTGATTGGGGTCTTTTTTCTTAAATTTTCCCACGCTTGAACTCCATATACTCATGATTTCTTCTTCCGGGTTGTTTTTTTCTTAGTCGTAGCCTTTTTTCTACTGGCCCTCGTTCCTTTAGCTGGCTTCTTTAAGTTCTTTAGATGATCCTTAATGGGCGTACCCTGTTTTTTTATCCTGATGGAATCTTTGATAATATCGTAAACCACCCAGAAACCGATTGCCCCGATGAGAAGTATTGCAAAAAGTGAAAATAGATTTACCCAATTAGCTGAATTAGATTGCTCCTCTGGAGCTACCTCGCATGGGCCAGCGATCTCTGGGTCTTCAGTCCCACATCGCCATCCGTCTGGCTTACCCGTTGCTCCATTGTTGTCGGTAACAACGACGCATCCACCCTCGACTATTTTGGGCGGGAGTTTGGTTTCTATTGGGGGCGACTTTACCAGTGGGGGTAACTTTACCAGTGGGGGTAACTTTACCAGTGGGGGTAACTTTACTGGCTCGGTGCTGATTGTCGGCTTAAATGGCGTTGCTTCTCCTGCTGCTTCTGGGGTTCCAGCAACATTAGTAGCTTCAACACTCTGGGGTGCGGGGACTATTGGCTTACTACGTGCGGGTGGAAGCATAACTTGTGGAGATTGGACAGGTTGAGCATTTCGAAATGTTTCTGACGCTTCTCTTCTGGCTGCCGCTTCCTCATTCATTTGCTCTGGAGTTTTGCCTTTTATGATCGTGCCAGCAGAGCCAGGGTTAATCCATGACCCCCCTGTTCTGCAACCGCACTGCACAAGGGTGAACGCCAGCAGCAATAAAGCTAAAAGCCAAATAGGTAGGAGTCTGGGATAGTATTTCATTTTTTCTTTTTAGTTATATGTAATAGCCAAAGCATTAAACAGAAAAACGGCAGCCACAGTAATGTCAACCACCATGAACTCATTTCTTATTCTCCATTATCCAACCATAAAGAGTACTGCTACCGTACCCGTACTCGTAGGGTAGTAGGCGATGATCTTTTGTTTGTATTTCCGGTGGCTTACCCCAGCTTCTAGGGAAAGCTTTACCGTCGGGGCTATGATACACTTTACAGCCAGTGAACAGTAGAATTAACAAAATTGAGAATACTATGTTCATTTTTTTGGCAATTTACTTCTTTTGCGTGAGCCGCCTTGTCCTCTATACTTTTTCATTCCCTTACTGTATCGTCCGCAGCCTTGACGGGTCTTCTTTTTTGTCTTCCTGCGTTCGTATACGAATGCTTTTCTGATTTTTGCCATTATGTTTTACACGATGCTGTTGCGTTTCCAAAATAGAAACCTATGATTGCGGTCAGCGTTTGCCTCACTTCTTCTACCATTAAGTAGGCTGGAAGCTCGACGAACGTTATTTCAGTTCCACCGCCGAATAAGCCGAAAAACCAAGTAGGCTGCTCCTCTTGCACTTCTACGATTGTGGTCATCCCCAAGAGCGACAGGATAAACGGAGCGAGTATTACGCCAAATAAAACGAAAACAACAATCAATCTCCTCACCCATTTCCCAACGTCTACGGGTACTCTTTTAGCGGCTTTGTCGGCACTTGAGTCTTCGGCTTTCTTTTTCCCCAAGACCCTTTCCCAGAGTGTTGCTCTCTCCTTTGCTCTCTCAGCCATGTAACGGAATATAAATCCCGTTATTCCACCGCCAATCATTGTTATTAGTTCAATAGGCACATTATTAATTACACTTCTACACAATAGAAGGGAATTTGGGAGAAAATACTTTTTTAAATTTTTTTAAATATTAGCCAAATAAAGATAGTTTTCTTGACTTTATTTTAGAATTAGACTAGAATACTTTCAATGAAGGAGAATAAAAATGGAGGAGTACACACCCATAGAACACCTATCTCTATCGACAATCCCGAAGTAAGAAAAGACGAGGATTGGTGGGATGAGTTATGCAAAGCTCATGGGGCAAAGAATTACTGGCTCAAGAGGAAAACGAAGAAAGAACGTCAAGCTGCCGAAGAACGTCAAGCTGCCAAAAAACGTCAAGCTACCAATGAACACGAAGTCTCAAAAAGCTCAAAAGTCTCGAAAAGCTCAAAAGGTTGAACCTTGCTCCTCTTTTTACGCAGA
>Ga0302132_10000823_pt1 | contig 17618 bp, 20 predicted proteins | sample CB9_321_MG_FD_203113 | JGI IMG/M metagenome (GOLD analysis project Ga0302132, IMG submission 203113) | Marine microbial communities from Western Arctic Ocean, Canada - CB9_32.1 | ecosystem: Environmental > Aquatic > Marine > Oceanic | place: Canada: Western Arctic Ocean | collected 2017-09-19
AATCCATCCGATGACGGCCCAGGAACATTCTATCAGAGTTTTGCAGACTATTATAGAGTATCAAAAGATGCTGTACCTTGGTTTATGCAAAAAACTGGTTGGTCTGTTTTAGAATTTATGGTTAAAGATAAAAGAGATGAGGTTTTAGACCCAGAAATGGATTTCACCATGATTTATAATCCAATTTCATCTGTTACTTTTGGAAGAGCCGGTTCAATACCAGGAGATAAGAAACCAACAAAAAATTATAAAGCAAGATTATCGAGTATAATAGAGAGACTTGGTTGGGAGATTATTAAGTGGATGTGGGTTGATGGTAAGGGTGTACAAATATCACAAAAACCAAATGATGAGTATGGTAGGGGTAAAACAGCGTGGTCATCCGCTACTGGTACTGAAGGTGAACAAGCCGGATTGAAATCTGATGGTGCTTTACCAGTTACGAGACAAGCAAAAGATGATGAAGTTGGACAACTAAATTTAATTGATAAACAGAAACGTTTACACGAGAAATTTGATTTAACAGAAGAAGTAAATCTTTTAGTTGAAGGTGGTGCATATGGTCATTTATCCCACCCATTTGATGATAATAACCTAACATTCAGAGACTTTAAAACAATGATTGTTAATACATTACAAGGTGACCTTAGTAAAGAGAAACCATCTACAGAAAAAACAGATGGACAAAATATAATGATAAGTTGGAAGAATGGAAAACTTATTGCGGCTAGAAACAAAGGACATTTGATGAATAAGGGTGCTAGTGCATTAACTACCGCTGGTATTAGTAAAATGTTCTCTGGAAGAGGTGACTTACATAAAGCTTTCGCCGGAGCGATGGTAGATTTAGAAGATGCTATAAGTAGTCTTAATGATAAACAAAGAGATAAAATTTTTAAAGGTGGTGAACAATTCATGTCTTTAGAAATTATCTACCCAAAAACAGCTAATGTGATTCCATATGAAAAATCATTACTAATATTTCATGGTGTAATTCAATATGATGACAAAGGTAATCCTATTGGTGACTATTCTCAATTTGCTAGAATGTTAACTGGTATGATTAAACAAGTTAATAAAGATGTACAAACTCAATATAAAATAGAGTATCCACCAGTAGTAGAGTTACCAAAAGTAAAAGACTTTTCAAAACGTAAAAAATATTATCTTGGTAAACTAAACTCCTTACAGAAAAAATACAAGTTAAAAGCTAATAATACATTGGGGGATTATCATCAAGCGTTTTGGACAGAATACATCAATAAAGCTTTAAAGAGAACTAAGACTACGTTACCAGAAAGTATGTTCATTAAATTAGTTAAGAGGTGGGCATTCTTTGACAAATCATATAAGATACCACAAATTAAAAAAGATATGAAAGAGTTTCCAAAATTTTTATCATGGGTATTAACTACCGATAAAGAAGACCATAAAGCTATATATAAAGACAACATTACACCGTGGGAAGAATTGTTCTTAGGACTTGGTACAGAAATAATGTTAAATATGACACAATTATTGACTGCTAACCCAGAAAAGGGAGCTCAAAAAATTAAAAAGGATATAGAAGATACTATAAAGGCGGTTCAAGGTACTGGTGATTTGAATTTAATAAAAAAATTAGATACCCAATTAAAAAAATTAAAAGCAATAGGTGGATTCGGTGCTATAACTTCAACAGAAGGTATAACATTTACCTTTAATGGTAAGTTATACAAATACACTGGTACTTTCGCACCAGTTAATCAAATTTTAGGTTTATTAAAATACGTATAGGAGTTATGATGGGAAGAAGTAGGGAAAGTGTAAGAGAAAATAAAGCGATGCAATCAATTTTGCGAGGTGAAACACCAGAGAAAAGAATATTTGTAAGTATGGCTGATAAACCGACAAAGAAAAGGGGTGATATTAAATCACACCTTACAGATATAATGGCAGAAGCACGTGTACCTTGGTTTTGTCCTGATTGTAATAAAGTGATGAAGAGAAAACTTGATGATAAAATGTGGAGAATATATGGTCATTGTTTCAATTGCCAAATTACTATTGAAAATAAATTAAGAATTACTGGTGAATATGATGATTGGGCCGACAAGAAGGTATTAAAAAATCAAAAATCGTATTTATTAGAACAAATACAAAGTATATCAGACTGGAAAGACCAAGATGATATAACTTTTTTAAATCAAACTAATCCAGATGGTTCGGGAGTAACCAAGGAAACTTGGAAGGTTGATAAAAAGAAAAATATGAAAATAGCTAAAGAAGCTATAGATAATTTAAGTGAGTTAGTTTCAAAAATTGACGAAAAGTTAGTTAATTTAGAAAACAAATATTTATAATTAGGAGTTAATGATGCCAATAACAAGTGAGTCTGAACTTAAAACTAAAATTCAAACTATTGCTGCTACTAAAGCGGCATATAGGTCAACAGATATTCAAGCCGATGTAGCAACTATGTTGCGAACAGAAGTTAGTGATTTGGAATCGGCTAGTGTAGCCGATGCTTCGTTGATATCAATGACCAATGGTTATCTTAGTAGAGTAGAAACACACTATTCACAATCAATTAATAAGTTAACTTAATAGGAGAAATTAAATGGGAGCGTATGAACAATCAAGTCATAGTCGTCCTGCGGTAGTAACCAATGCTGGGAAATATAATAGAGTACAAACAGTAGCCGCGACATCAACATTTGAACCAACTGGTTCAAATATGGGTAAAGCGTTTATTGTAGGTACTGGTACAGCGTACAAAATCTATGGTTCTAATGGTGGAACTGTTAGTGGTTCAGATGGTACTGTAGCGGCAGGACACGTAATAGAACTGGGTGTAAAAAAAGTAGAAACTGGTGCTTCAACGGTGGTTTACATACTTAGTTAATGTCACAAACTGATTTTAAAACTTTAGTTAGGTCGGAGTACGTAAAATGTGCTAAAGACCCCGTATACTTCATGAAGAAGTATTGTATGATACAGCACCCAATCAAAGGTAAAATACCATTCCATTTGTGGGATTTCCAAGAAAGGACATTAAAAAACTTTAAAGATAGTAGACTTAGTGTTATTTTAAAGGCTCGTCAACTGGGATTATCAACATTGACTGCTGGATATTCACTTTGGATGATGACATTTCATCAAGATAAGAATATTCTTGTTATCGCCACAAAACAAGACACGGCTAAAAATCTTGTTACTAAAGTAAGAGTAATGCACGCTAATTTACCATCTTGGTTGAGACAAAATTGTGTTGAGGATAATAAACTTTCGCTCAGATATAAAAATGGGTCACAAATTAAAGCTGTAGCTAGTTCAGAAGAAGCTGGTCGTTCAGAAGCTCTATCATTATTAGTACTTGATGAGGCCGCTTTCATTGATAAGATTGATACGATATGGGCAGCCGCTTCACAAACACTATCTACGGGTGGTCAATGTATTGCATTGTCTACACCCAATGGTGTTGGTAATTGGTTCCATAGAACTTGGATGGATGCAGAAGATGGTATAAATGGGTGGAACTTTATAAAGTTACATTGGACAATACATCCCGAAAGAGGTGAAGAGTGGAGAAAGAATCAAGATTTATTATTAGGGCCATCATTGGCAGCCCAAGAGTGTGATTGTAGTTTCATAACATCGGGTCAAACCGTAATTGATGGTCTTATAATAGAAGATTATAGAGAAACTCAAGTAAAAGACCCAATTGAAAAACGAGGATTTGATTCTAATTTGTGGATATGGGAATACCCAGATTATTCTAAGGATTATGTAGTTAGTGCCGATGTTAGTAGAGGAGATGGAACAGACTTTTCAGCGTTTCATGTACTTGATATTGAACAAATGAAACAAGTTGCTGAATATAAAGGTAAAGTTGGAACTAAAGATTTTGGTAATATGTGTGTAAGTATAGCAACAGAATATAATAAAGCTCTATTAATTGTTGAAAACAATAACATTGGTTGGTCAGCGATCCAGACTATAATAGATTCAGAATATCCGAATTTATTTTATACATCGAAAGATTTGGTATATGTTGATACAGCAAAACAAATGACTAATAGGTATAGAAGTGTTGATAGAAATATGGTGCCTGGATTTAGTATGACACAAAAGACAAGACCACTTGTTATTGCTAAATTAGATGAATATTTTAGAGAAAAATCTGTAATGGTACAGTCACAAAGGTTAATTGATGAACTTTTTGTGTTTATATATAAGAATAGTCGAGCTGAAGCTATGACTGGGTATAATGATGACCTTGTTATGAGTTTAGCTATAGGATTATGGGTACGAGATACAGCACTACGATTGAGAGCTGAAGGTGTGGAGTTGACAAAACGTTCATTAGATTATTTTCAATCTCATCAAGCTGTCTATGACAACAACGATAATCAAAACGATTCTTGGAAAATGGACGTACCCAATAGTGATAAAGAAGATTTAACTTGGTTAATAAAATAAGAGGTAAAAAATGGCCGATAAGAGTTTAAGAGGAAGATTAAAAAGATTATTTTCAACCAACGTGATTGTAAGACACGCGGGTGGGAGACAATTAAAAGTAGCTGATACTAATAAGGTACAAGCCGTATCAGATTTAGCTGATAGATACACAAAGTTATATAGTGGTATGGCACCATATGGTTTAGCTAGACAAAAAGCTACATCGGATAGAGGCCAACGAGCCGGTCTATTTTCTGATTACGAATCAATGGATAGTGATTCCATTTTATCATCTGCACTCGATATTTACGCAGATGAATCAACAATGCGGTCTGAATATGGTGATATATTACAGATACGTTCAGAGGATGATAATATTCACGATATATTACATAATCTTTTTTATGATGTAATAAATATCGAGTTTAATCTATGGCCATGGATTCGTAATATGTGTAAGTATGGTGATTTCTTTTTGAAATTGGAGATTGCTGAAAAGTATGGTATTACAAATGTAACACCACTATCGCCTTATATAGTTTCAAGAATAGAAGGAGACGACCCAGTTAATCCACATTATGTAAAGTTTCTTGTTGAAGACGAAGAAAATAAATACTCAACGTCACCAGGTAGACAACTGGAAACAGAATTAGAAAATTACGAAGTTGGACACTTCAGATTATTATCAGATAGTAATATGTTACCTTATGGTAAGTCTATGGTAGAAGGAGCACGTAAAGTTTGGAAACAATTAACTCTTATGGAAGATGCTATGTTAATACATCGTATTATGAGAGCACCAGAAAAACGAGTTTTTAAGATTGACATTGGAAATATTCCACCAAATGAAGTTGATAACTATATGCAACGAATCATTAATAAGATGAAGAAAGCACCAGTTATTGATAAAGATACTGGTGATTATAATTTAAAGTACAATGTTCAAAATATAACCGAAGATTTCTTTTTACCAGTTCGTGGTGGTGATAGTGGTACAGAAATTGATACGGCGGCAGGATTAACATTTGAAGCCGTAGAAGATATTGAATATTTAAGAAATAAAATGTTAGCCGCGTTAAAGATACCTAAAGCTTTCTTGGGATATGAAGATGAAGTTAATGCTAAAGCAACTTTAGCGGCAGAAGATGTGAGATTTGCTCGTACCATTGAACGGATTCAACGAATTGTTGTTAGTGAATTACAAAAGATTGGTATTGTTCATTTATATGCACAAGGGTATGAAGATGCAGACCTTGTTAACTTTGAATTAAAACTCACCAATCCGTCAATGATATATGAACAAGAAAAACTTGAATTGTGGTCTTCTAAAATTGACTTAGCATCTTCTATGAAAGATAATAAGTTATTATCAACAGAATATGTCTATGAAAATATTTTTGGTTTTACTGCACAAGAAAAAAATGATGTAAGAAAACAAATCATTGATGACCAAAAACGAGAATTTAGATATACAGCTATAGCAGATGAAGGAGCCGACCCAGCGGCCCCAGGTGGTTCTGGTGAAGATGAATATGGTGAAGATGATATGTATTCACCACAAAAAACTGATTATTACTTGGATAGGGATAAAAAGAAGAAGAAAAAGGTTAGAAAAGACGAACTTGGCCCAGAAGGTGGAAGTCCAGAAGGTGGCCACGAAGGTGCGGGTAGACCAAAGAGACCAACAAAGTTTGGTAAAGATGGTTCTGCACGAGGTAGAGACCCACTTGGTGCACATGACATGAAAAAGGGTGGTCAATCATTAGCGTTAGCACACTTAGATAGACTCAAAAAGACATTTGGAAAGAGTGAGTTAAAGTTACTTCGTGAAGCTGATTCTTTAGAAGAAGAGTATAAACGTGAAGTTAATGGTACTTTAAATAACGATAAATAAACTTCTTTAATATTTATATTAGAGAAAACTATATAAAACTATGGAGCTTAAAATGGGTTCAACAAAACACTTAAAAATAAAGAATACAGGCATTCTTTTTGAATTATTAACAAGGCAGATTACAGCCGATGTATTGAATGACAAAAAGGATTCTATCGCTATTAAAACTATGAAAAAATATTTTGGCGAACATTCCGAACTTGGAAAGGAATTAGAACTTTATAATGTTTTAATGAACGAAAAATTTAATTCCGAAACACACGCGGAAAAATTAATAGAAGCCGTAGTTAAATCAAGACGAAAATTATCTAACAAACTATTAAAGTTAGAAAAATATAACTTAATAAAAGCTATAAAAGAATCGTATGATATAGTTAATTTCTTTTCATCACGTATACCCAATTATAAAGTTTTTGCGTCTGTATATAAGTTGTTTGATTACACCACAAATCAACATAGGAATGACCCAACCGATGAAGTACGTAACAAGTACGCTATTGTTGAACATATTATAAGTAAACGAGTTGATAGTTCTGTAAAAACAAATAAAATAATCGAAACTTATAAGAAACAAGAAAAAGATTTAAGATTGTTGACATATTCAATGTTAGTTGATAAGTTCAACAATAAATACTCAGATTTAAATGAACAACAAAAGGTGTTACTACAGAAATACATACAAAATATTTCTAATACTAACTCTTTACGTGAGTTTATTAATGAGGAGATTACAAGAATTAATAAAAAATTAAAAAAGAACGTAAAATCTATTGAAGATAAAGTTACTGTAATTAAATTAAAAGAAGCTATAACTTTAACTAAAAATTTGACGAATCATAGAGTTGTTAAGGATAGTGATGTTGTCAATTTGATGAGATATTATGAATTAGTCGAAGAAATTAATAATGTCATTGCAAAAGGATAATTTAGAAGAACTTCGTACTCTTATAAGGGTGATTATAAGAAAAGAATTAAACGAAGCTACAACAACGGGTGAAATTGACGGGGGTGAAGGCCCACCATCAACTCCTTATTGGGTAGCAAACGACAAAGTAAAGAAGAAGAAGAAAACTGGATACGGTGGTGGACATAAAAAACCAACTTTGTTGGGGATGATGTTAGCTATAGACCCAAAGTTAAGAAAAACTTCTTGAATTTTATAATGTCTATGTCGTGGAAAGAAAACGGCCTACACTTTTTACATAGATTACGTAGTTTATCTAATTTGAAAGAGAGATGGGTTGTTGAAAATACTAAAATTAAAGGTCAAGAACCAAGTAAAGTAGAAACTTTACAATTTCTTGATAAGTGGATAAAAATGTTAAATAAAATGAGAGAAGAAATTCTCAAAAGTAGGAGTTAACTCGTGAAACGATTCAAAATATCAGAAGTTCATCGTTGGTTAAATAAACTACCAGAAAATAAATGGAGAAAAATTTATAAGGTAGATGCTAAAAGAGTAGCTCATTTTATTAATCATGGTGGTAATGTAGAATTACCATCCACTTTAAAAAGAAAGTTCGGAGATTCTGGATTTGTTAGAGAAAAAAAACTAGCCAAAGGATTTCTTTTAAATAAAATAGATGAAAAGAAACAAAATGAATCCATTTTTAGAAGTCTCGTAAAGGAATTAATATACGAAGAAATAAAGAAGTTGGATAGAAGTGGTATACTAAAAGAAATTTCTACAGAATCAAGAGAATTACGTTTATACATTGATAATAACGCCGGATTATATAAAACAAGATATATACCTATACTTAAAAACTTATCTAAGTTTAAAAAGAAAGGTAAGTATAAGTCTAAACTAGCTATTAAAGCATTTATGTATTTGATTGATGATGGTGCTAAATTATATGTAAAAGACTTCGGTGGTGATACTAAAACTTTTTCTAAAGAACATAAATTGGAATTAGCTAAAGATTATGCTGAAGAATTTGAGTCACAATACAATAATCAAGAATTTAATTTCATGAAATAGGAGAGCTTAGAATGTCCAAGTCACTTATTATAGATACTATGTTATTTGAAGTATCTAAACAACAAATTAACGAAGCAATGTCCGACAATGATGGGAGGCTTATTGTTAGTGGTGTACTCCAACGAGCTGAATCCAAAAATCAGAATGGTAGAGTGTATCCAAAAGAGATTCTAATGAGAGAAGCTAAAAAATACACCAAAGAATTTATTAAACAAAAACGAGCAATGGGTGAATTAGACCATCCAGAGTCGGCAGTTGTGAATTTAAAAAATGTTTCTCATAATATTAAGGAAATGTGGTGGGAAGGTGATAATTTACTTGGTAAGTGCGAAGTTCTTTCTACACCAGCTGGTAATATATTAAAGGAGTTATTTAAAGCTGGTATAAAACTTGGAATTTCTTCTCGTGGTATGGGGTCTGTTTCAGAAAGTAGTGAAGGTGATACCGTAGAAGTACAAAAAGATTTTGAATTAATAGCATTTGACTTTGTATCAAACCCATCCACACATGGTGCTTTTATGCATCCAATGCACGAAGGAGTTGATAGGGGCAGGAACGATGTTCGAGTAGATGGAACAATATGTGATAAGTGGTGTAAAACCGAATCTCTAATTACAGATATTTTAACTGGGGTTTAAAATGAAAGATAGGAATATGTGGAAGCAGTGGAGAGATTATAGATTAGACAATCACACGGATTTTCCGGGTCTCAACGAGCTTATTAAGGAAGGTGAAGATGAAACTTTAAAGGGTCTGGGTGAAGGAATGTTAGCAGCTGTCCAAAATCTTGTTCCAACATTAACTAACTTTGCTAAAATGTCAGCAATATTTATGAATCCAAAAGACCCGAAGAAATCCCAAGAAGAAAATGAGTTGAGATTACAATCTGCTAGAAATTCATTACAAGACTTACAAGAAAACGCTAAATTATTAGTCCAAAATTATAAATTTATTGTCAAGTATATAGAAAAAGAATACGGGTTTAATGTTGATGGTAAAGAAAGCGAAAAAAAGACAGATGGATAAATTAACAAATAAAACGTTAAAAAAAATTGATAAGGGTCTTGGTGATACTATTGCTAGAGCTATAAAAACTGTATCACGTGGTAAAATTGAAGAATGTGGTGGTTGTACAAAGAGAAAAGAATTTTTAAACAAGGCAGTTCCATATAACCGAGATTAGTATGATTAAATTGAAAGACATATTAAATAAAAAGAACGACAACCCAATACTTGAAGTATTATCTCGTGGTGGTGCTATTGAACTCTTCGGACACGCTAAATATTTGGGTCAAGGTATTAAAGACATGACCAAAGCTTATAAGAAGAAAGATTGGGCTCAGATGGAAGAAGAAGTGGACTATATTGTAACTAAAGCTAAAATGATGGGTGATATAGTAAAACAGAAGAGATACCAAGAATCCGTAAATGAAGCTAAAATAGCACATAGTAAAGGTGGATACGTAGAAGTAGGGAAATGGTATTTACTTAATTATGGAAAATGGAAAGACACCGTTAAAGTAGTGAGTATAGACTCTAAAGGAATGAAAGTTTATAATCCAAATGATAATTGGAGATACACCATACCAATGACTATGATAAAGAAGAAAAAGATTGGTGGATATATGACTCCGATTGACGAATCCGTAAACGAGAGTGGTCTTCAATATAGGATGGGTGTAAAAAGATATGGTAAAGAAGGAATGACGAAAATACAATCCGCCGCTGGTAAAGGACTTGGACACGCCGATATAGGTAAAATTAAAGACAAATATGATAAAAAGAGGAAACGGAAAAGTGAATCTGTAAATGAAGATTTTTGGGCATTACCCGCTAATTGGAGTTCACAAGAAGCAAGACTTCATTTAGATAAAGACATTAGAGATATGTCAAAGATTTTAGGTAAAGCATCACAACAAGTCATTAAGATTATGATGAATGGTGTAAAAGGTGGTAGATATGACGCGTTGGATATAGTAAGAGGTATTGAAACTGGACCTTGGAATAGAACACACGATGGTGAAAGAACTTTTATGAGAATGTTGTGGAGAAAAGTTAGAGATGGGTTTCGTAGATATTCACCAGATAGAAAATTGAAAAGAAAATGATTAAAAATGTTGGAAGTAAATGGGAAGTGTATTCCAAAGATGGTAGTAAGAAACTTGGTACTCATGATACAAAGGAAAAAGCGTTGAAACAATTAGCAGCTATAGAAATTTCCAAACATATGAGAACGGAGATAAGAAAACTCGTTAAAAGAGTTTTATTGGAATCCGATAGTTTGGGTGCTGGTGCCGCTCGTGAGAGAGCTCTACAAATAGCACAAACCCATGTAACTGGTGAAGAACCAAATACCAATCAAATTTCTGGATATGATAAAGAGTATGTTGTTATAGGTAGAACTTTTGATAAATCGGATGACTTAGCCGGTCACAAATATACTGCACTATATACAATATTAGTAAACAAAAATGAAGATGAAATAGTTATTAATCGTCTTAATCTTGGAACTGGTGATGGTGCAACATTTGTTAGAACCAATATGGATGGATTTGGTAAAGATTCACGTATACCTTCGGTGGTTAGAGACATATTATATGATTATTTTGGGATACCAGACCCATTAATGTCGAGTTTTTAATTTAATGTATATTTATATAAGAGATACATATGTCTAATAAAAAATTAAAAACGCTATCACAATTGTCGAAGGAAGCTAATAACTTTGGTGGTAAAAAGGGTGATGGATTCGATGGAACAGGTTACTTCCCAAATAAAAATTTGGAACGAAGTAATAAAATCGAAATGAAAAATAAAGATAGAGCTGGTAAAATTTTTCAAAGTAGTAAAAAATTTAAAAGTACCTATGAAGATAACCACAAAGATGGTAAAATGTCAATGGTACCAGAAAAGATGGTAAAACATAAACAAGATTCGGAAAGTGGGAGAATTAGTAGTAACCCAAAATTCATTAATCCAGATAATATAATGAGATATATAGAGGAAAGTAATATGACAATATCCAAACAAAAAATAACTAATATCATACGTTCAGAAATCAAAGCCGCTATAAATGAACTTAGTGTCAATGTTGATAAAGATGGTATGATACAAGAAAAAACTCGTGGAGCAGCCGCTCCGGCCGGGTTAGCTGCTGCAAGTAGTATATCTAAGGGTGGTTTCAATATAAAAAGCAAGACATCAGTCCGAGGTGACACCGAAGGTGGAACAAGGTCGGGTCGTGGAAGTGATACTGGTGGAACTGGTGGTCGAGCACAACTATCAAGTAAAGCTAGAGGTGCTGTTGCATCCGCTGTATCATCGGCTGGAGTTTCAAGACTAGCTGACTTTACTGCAGCTAAAGCATCGGGTGGTAGAAATGCTTCTGGTGGTAAAATTAGTGCTGGATATATAGCCAATAAGTCCGCTGCGATTAATAAATATAATTCTATAGTTAATTCTAAAGTTAGTACACTTACATCTGCTAGAAATGGATATAATAGTGGTACTGTTATGTATGTAGCCTTAAATAATTTAATTAATTCACTTTCTGCGAAGAAAACTGAATATTCAGCTAAATGGGATTACGCTCAAGCTCTATATGATGATAATGGTAGTGCTAAAACAACTGCTAGAAATGCAATCACGGCGGCTAGAACGAGTCAACGACAAGCTAAACCAGTCGGTGTAGACCCACCACCACCACCCGCAACACCAAATCACAGTTCAAAGCACATGGGGGCCAAAGTAACTGCATGGACACGTGGTGGAATGACCGCGGTTACCACAAGGTGGAGAACTTCAGGAGACATGATGAGTGAACTTTATAGAAGTAATAATGTTGCAACCACAGGTTGGGATAATTCAACTAATGCCGGTTCATACACTATTGATGGAATCGGAGCCCGAGATAATTGGAACACTAATATCACCACTGCTGCACAAGTATTTAGAGTGCCAGCTAACGCAAGTGCAATCCTTGGAGGACTTGATGCTATATTTGGTAACAGAAGAGGAACTGCAGAAGCAGACGCGAGGAAATACGGATGGAATGGTTCTAATAGTACCTTTGTTTGGTATGTAACACGAGTATAATAAAAGGAGATTCAAGTGAGTAAGAAACTATTAAAAGAATTTCATGCATTAGGTGGTATGGTATCAAGACGAGCTTTTGATAACAAATTACATACACCAGTACATGGTTCTGGAGTAAAACTTTCTTCTTTAATAGAAGGAAATCCAGAGTCATGGAATGAGTCCGAACAACAGATTAATGTAAAACGATTTTTAGAAGATGTAGCTAATTATGGTAATATAGGTCAATCAATTTATAGAGAAACAAATCTAAAAGAGATTGCGATAAAATTATCCGAAATTGTTGAATCTGCTAAAATACATACCATGAATGAAACTGATGATTGGTTCGATAGAGTTTCAGTAAAAAGAAACATGAAAGAACTTGGTAGTTTAGCTACTCATTTTGTTAAAACGGCGAAAGAATCTAATTCAATGCAACGTAGAATGGAAACTATCTATGAAGATATGGGTAATATTTTAGGTAGGTATTATGATATTAAAGATGCTAGTCAAATTCATGAAGTAGAAGACGTAAAAGACTTGGATAAACCAGAACGTGGTGACAAAGAAGCATATCAGAAATTTTTCAATGGTGCATTAAAGAAGTTTGGTGTTGATTCACCAGATGAACTTGACGAAGAAGGTAAAAAAGAATTTTTCAATTGGGTAGATAAAAATTGGGCAAACAAGAAGTAATAATGGAGAAGTAATAATGGAAAATCCAAAAGAATTAAAAAAAATAGCTCACGCATATTATAAATCACCTAAAGTTTTAAAAAAAGGAAATATGATTATCATCCAAACAGAACGTGGTCGTATGGAACTTGAAGCTGGGGAGTATGATATATTTGATAAACGTAATAAACTTCTTGGTGGTGGTGATTATGATGATGTCATGGAAGCATTTGATGAGATGACAGACTTATTAGGTGTTTCTAAAGTAAAAGAAAGTAAAGAAATAACATCTTTTCAAGAACAATTCGTTAGAATTGGTGGTAAAATTAATTAAACAAACATAAAGGTTATAGTATGATAAAAGTAGATATAAAAAATAATAACATAGAGTTCGCTCTAAAACGATTCAAAAGACAAGTAAAAGATTCTGGTTTATTACTTGAATTGAGAGAACGAGAGTTTTACAAAAAACCATCAGATATTAAAAGAGTAAAAAAAACTAAAGCAAAATTAAGAATTAAATACGATAAGTTACGTGTACAACGAGAAAAAATGCTTAGAGGCTTTTGAACGTTTTGTATATTAGGCTTATATTTATTTAAAATAAAATACACCATTACCAGTCCTTGGTAATTCTATATGGTGTACCGATAAATAATTCATTATTATTGTTCCAAATAACAATACTTAATCCCTATAATGGAGATATATTATGGACGACCTTTTGAAAAATGCAATCGCAGATGCAAAAGCAGTTCGTGAAACCGCATTGGAAAATGCAAAGATCGCTCTACAAGAAGCGTTTACTCCAAGACTAACTCAAATGCTTTCACAGAAGATTCAGAACGAAGTAGAAGATGATATCTACGAAGATGACGAAGACGAAATGGAAGATGATGCTGAAATGGATGCTGAAGAAGCTGAAGAAGAAGCACCAGCTGAAGAAGAAGCACCAGCCGAAGAAGAAGCACCCGCAGAAGAAGCAGGTGAAGATGATGAAGCTGATGCCGAAGAAATTGAAGCTGCTGTTGAAGATGCAGAAGAAGAAGCTGAAGCAGAAGAGGGTGGTGAAGAGGAAGAGGAAGCCGAAGATGACGACCTTGACCTTGAAGCTGTTCTACGTGAGTTAGAGTCAGAACTTGACGAATCAGATGAAGTCGAAGAAGACCTTGAACCTATGGATGCCGATGGCATGGAAGATGATGGTGGTTCAATGGCCGATGTTGATGATGAAGATGACGAGTTCTTACCAGAACCAGCTGATGAAGATGGTGAATTGGATGTAGACATAGATGAGTTACCAGAAAACTTTGACCTTGCCGAAGTACTCAAAGCTCTTCAAGAAGAAGAGGAAGAGGAAGAGGAAGAGGAAGAAGTGGACGAAATAACTCAACTTAAACACGAGTTAGGCGAACATCGCGAAGTTGTTACGTATCTACGGTCTAAATTAAATGAGGTCAATCTACTCAATGCTAAACTCTTGTTTACGAACAAGTTGTTCAGGAATCATGCTATGACGAATGAACAGAAAATTAAAGTAATTGAGCAGTTTGATAGAGCTAAAACCCTACGTGAAGTGAAACTTGTCTTTTCGACAATCGCTGAATCAATGGGTTCTAAGCACAAACAAAATGTAAACGAAAGTAAAAAAGGCTCATCTTCTAAAGTTGTGGCTTCAACCAAACCCAAATCAAAGAAAACGGAAGTTCTCGCTGAAGGGTCTGAATTGAAAGCACGCTTTCAGAAGTTAGCTAAAATACTTTAATTAAACCTTAATTGGAGAAATAAAATGTCTGAAGGAAATTTAAAGTCTATTCAATCAATGATGGATGGATATAACCCTTACAAACAGCGTTTAGATGAAACTCGCCAGTTGGTGAACAAATGGGAACCAACAGGTCTACTTGAAGGTATTAAAGAAGAAAGTAAAGTATTTGGAATGGCAACTCTGCTAGAAAATCAAGCTCGTCAATTAATTGATGAGTCTTCCAAGACAAGTACAACCTCTAACTCGGAAGAGTGGAGTGGGGTTGCACTTCCATTGGTTCGTAGAGTATTTGGTGAATTGGCTGCACAGGACTTCGTATCTGTACAACCTATGAACTTACCTTCTGGACTTATTTTCTATTTGAACTTTAAGTATGGTACTGCTCAAGCAGGTCACGACAATAACTCGGATATTCATGGTAATACTTCGGGTTCTAATACTGATGCTGCTGGTGGTCTCTATGGTGCAGGAAAATTTGGTTATTCGGTGAATGACCATGTTTCTAGCAAAATCTTAGTAGCTAACTTATCTTCAGCTTCTGTCGTATGGTCAGATGTTGATTTTGAGCCAGACCTAAGTTCATCTCTCGCTAATTTGAGAAAAGTAACAATTGCAGAAGCAGACGATGGTATGACAACCCCAGATAAAGAAGGCGTAAGAGCTTTTGAAATCTCAGGTTCAGATACCAACGCTATCTCAGCGTACTACCCCGCGTATACAACATGGGATGGTTCTAACTTTAACTTTATTGTTAAAACTGCTAGCACTTACGAAGTAGATACAGGTGTATGGATTAAATATCATAAACAACCTGCTGATACTTCTCGTGGTGATTTTGAAGATTCACCAACAGAACCTGCAACAGATGCCGGTATACCAGAGATTGACATCAAGATGAACTCTATTCCTATCGTTGCTAAAACTCGTAAGCTTAAAGCTGTGTGGACTCCTGAGTTAGCACAAGACTTGAATGCTTATCATTCAGTTGACGCTGAAGCTGAGTTGACAGCGATGTTATCAGAGTACATCTCAATGGAAATTGATTTGGAAATATTGGATATGTTGAGGGCTAACGCTAATGCTAAAACTGAACGCTGGTCTGCAAGACCTGGTTTTGAGTATGATTCCGCATCTAAACTGTTTGCACAGTCAAGTGGTGAATCTAACGCATATACCAAAGGAACTTGGTTCCAGACTCTTGGTAATAAGATACAATCTGTATCTAACGCAATACATCAGAAAACCTTACGTGGTGGAGCTAATTTCATCGTGATAAGTCCTGAAGTTGCAACTGTTATCGAGTCTATTCCAGGATACGTTTCTGACGCTTCTGGTGAAGCATCAAGTAACCAGTTTGCTATGGGTGTTCAAAAAGTAGGTATTATGGCGAATCGTTTTTCTGTTTATAAGAATCCTTATATGCAGGAAAATACTATACTTGTTGGTTTCAGAGGAAGTAACTTCCTTGAAACTGGTGCTGTATACGCTCCATATGTACCACTTATCATGACTCCGTTGGTCTATGACCCAACTAACTTTACTCCCCGCAAGGGCGTAATGACAAGATACGCGAAGAAAATCGTGCGTCCTGAATTTTACGGTAAAGTTATCGTTGCAGATGTTAACTACGTTTAACATTTAACGAAACGATAAACTAAAAGGGGGAAGGAGTTAATCTTTCCCCCTTTTTTTATGCCAAATAAACCGCCCTTATTCCCCTTTTTCTATAACAAAGATATTTATTATTAATAAAATGTACAATTTATTAACAATGGGAGAAAAATATGGCAACCCAACCAATATGGCCAGGTAGTGGTTCTTACACAGACGCTACAGATACGCCATTTAGTTTTTATACAAGTGACTCTACATATGTAACACATTCGGTACAAACGGCCGAGTGGGTTGGTAAAAGACTTGGATATCCTATTATGGATGTTGAATTACAAGGCGTACAGATGTATGCTTGTTTTGAAGAAGCAGTTACTGAGTATTCGGCTATTGTAAATCAATATAACATAAAAGAAAATATGTTGAAAATACAAGGAGCTCCAACATCTTCTAATTTCACACACACCGTTGTTACAGACTTGGGTAGAGCAATAACTATATCAGAAGCTTATGGTGCTGAAGTTGGAGTTGGTGGTAGTGTTGATTGGAAAACTGGTTATGTAATAACGACTGGTAGTCAACAAACATATGATTTAGACACGTGGGCGGTAGTTTCCGAGAGTAGTTCACCCATTGAGATTAAGAGAGTGTTCCATGAAGCTTCACCAGCCGTTTCGAGGTATTTTGACCCATATGCTGGAACTGGACAAGGTACTAATAATTTAATTGATTCATTTGGTTGGGGAGATAACTCACCAGCCGTTTCATTTACTGTAATGCCGTTATACGCTGATATGTTGAGAATACAACAAATAGAATTAAGTGACCAAGTGAGAAAATCGGCATATTCATTTGAATTGATAAATAATAAATTAAGAATTTTCCCAATTCCAACAACAGAATTTAAATTATTTTTTCAATATATTAGAAAAGATGACAGATGGAAGACTTTAACAAATGAAGTTACCGATGAATATTCAGAGGGTGGTCAAACGGCGGTACAATCAGACTTTTCTAACATTAGATATGACAATATGGTATATTCTTATATTAATGACCCAGGTAAACAATGGATTAGGAAGTATACTTTAGCTCTTTGTAAAGAATTGTTGGGTATTATAAGAAGTAAATATGGTAGTATACCAATACCAGGTGCAGAAACCACTTTAGAT
>Ga0302132_10000834_pt1 | contig 17546 bp, 10 predicted proteins | sample CB9_321_MG_FD_203113 | JGI IMG/M metagenome (GOLD analysis project Ga0302132, IMG submission 203113) | Marine microbial communities from Western Arctic Ocean, Canada - CB9_32.1 | ecosystem: Environmental > Aquatic > Marine > Oceanic | place: Canada: Western Arctic Ocean | collected 2017-09-19
CGGTGAGTTAATTGGTCGAATATATTCTGTAGCACCGGTAATGAAAGCGGTTGGGTAAAAGAGAGATCGCCTGCTGCTTCCTCCCCGCTGTGGCACTCGATGCAGTAGTGCGCCAAAAAATTCGTAAAAGGTGTGGGTTCCTGCGCCAATATCTGCAGCGGGGCGAGCAGGAGTAGTGGAACAAGCAGAAGATGTCGCGGCGGGGTGTACAAGTTAGAATAACTCCGACATATTACCGGAACTGCTGCCAAAGGAATCTGTTTCTACGCCGAGCCATTGCAGCATGGACACATAAAGGTTGCAGAGTGGTTTGGTATCGCGTTGGTACTTGAGCGAATTGCCATGCTTCATATTACCCCCTGCCAAGAGGACAGGTAGATTGCGATTGGAATGACTGCTAGCGTTGCCCATTCCACTGCCGAAATAAATCAGCGTATGATCGAGCATGGAACCATCTCCATCAGGGATGTCTTTAAGTGTATTTAAAAATCTCGCTAGTTCTTTGACGTACTGTAACTCCACCCGTTTCAGTTGGAGGATCTTTTCAGGGTCTTGTCCATGATGGCTCAGTGAGTGATAGCCGTCGCTGATTCCGTCCAGTTTCAGGACACCGTTGCCGCCGGGGATATGGATGGTGACGATCCGTGTGGAGTCTGTACGGAAGGCGAGCGCACAAAGATCAAACATACTGCGCATAGCTATGTATCGGCGATCCTCGCCGCTAGATGGTTGGTGCAGCGCATTTTTAGCATCCTGCACAGCGGGTTTATCTTGTCGGATCCAGTGTCGAGAACGGTCCAGTCGACGTCCCGTTTCTTCGACCGCGTTAAGGTATTCCTGAAACTTATGGCGATCTTGCGAGCCGAGTTTATTGTCAATCTGTTTGGCGCTGCGAGCGATTGTGTCGAGTACACTTTGTTCGACGTTAATTTCCGCGGTGGCGCTTTGCTTTTCGTTAGGGAGCAACGGTTGGAATAGCATGTCGAAGAGTTGAGCCGGGTTTCCGATGCCTCGCATTTTCACACCATAGCGATTCCATGACCACGAGTTACTTCCATTCAGGTCCAGTGTAAGAGAAGGAAAGCGGGTATCGTTTCCCACTCGGTCCGCGGCGTACTGATCAAGCGAGTACATGGATGAATTCGAGAAGCTAAACCGTTCTCCGGTAAGGAACCCCTGTACGCCTTTGTGCCCACCGCCGAGTTGATGGTCTAGTCCTTCGATTACCGTGAGTGCATTCCGAGTTGGTTGGAGTGGTACCAGCAGTTCGGGCAGGGTGTAGTCGGGTCCGGTGGTCGAGGGGAAGAATGCCGGCGCGTGCATGCCGTATTCGGTTCCTATGCAGACGAGTCTTTTGGGTGGCGTTGGGGATTGTGCGGCGAGTTGAGCCACGGACTGGAAAAACGGAAGTGTGGAGCAAAGGCCAAACTGTTTAATAAACTGTCGCCGTCGTTGCTGTTGTTGAGAGTTTACCCGCGGTTGGTTCAGCATGTTATTTTGGTTTGTGGGAGGGATGGACGCCTTTGTTATTTTATCAGTGGAAATGAATACAGTCCACTTTAGCCGCGGGTCACTGTTCAATACAGATCAATTCTTTGATGGTATGTGCATAGATTCGCCCGTCGGCGAATGAAAGACTTGCGCGGGTCCATGACTCGCCCACCGTTCCCAAGTCATTGATGCCTACCACTGCGTATTCGTCTAATTTGTCAGAATTCCAACGCAGGACATAAACGGTACCGTTCATCACCGGTACATAAAGATATTCACCCGCGACCGAAGGCAGGGGAGAGGCAATATGCCCCCAGCCATTTCCACGTGAACGCTTATCGCCGCTGACTACAAATCCCGAAGAATTAGTCATTGAATTGGGTATGAAGGACTGTTGATTCAAGGCCCCAGACTTGTCGGCCATGGGCGATTGATACCACAGCAGTTTGCTCGTTGCAGTTCCGACGGTTTTTATCTGCAGGGGGAGTTCCAAGTATTCTATTGTTCCATTTGTTACATGGACTCGTCCCATCCACGGACGGATGTAGCAGCGGAAATAGTGATACTCACCTACAAGTAAATTTGATGTCTGGGTGATCATGCGATTCTTTTTGCTCGCGTTCAGCGTAGCAACGGTCGATATGTAGCGGTCGCCATCCCACTTTCGTAATGGTATATCGCCGACAATCGACACTCGCCGTAACACCTCACCGGTAATCGCATTAATTGACAGATGATCGCCCTTGTGAAAAATGTGAACTTCGTTGTTTCTTACGCGGTAACTCATTGTGCTCATGAAGCCCGGTAGTGGTAAAGTCCAGAGTGTTGTGCCATCCGTGAGATCGACTAACGAGATGCCCTCCGGTTTCTCAGGTGGTCCGTGACCACCACCGCGTCCCACCACGGCAACTTGACGACCGTTGTTCAGAGTTTGGGGCAACACTGCGTTTCCCATGTTTACTCCACATGTTGAGTTCCACACATCCTTACCGGTCCGCATGTCCACAGCCTGTAATTGTGTCCATTGATCCTGAGGCAGGTCGGCGTATTTATGCGGAAATGTTCCATCCGGATTTGGCGGGTATTGTTGCCGCGTGAACACATAAATCCCATCCATCTCAAATGGCAACGTGCGTCCAACGCTCAGCACGTTACGCGCCCAGAGTTCATGACCCTTTATGTCAAAACAGACGATTCGTCCGGAGGCGTTAATAAAGACCACACGTCCGTCAGCGCATACTGCAGGAGGAGAACTGCTGTCGCCAAAACATCCCGAAAGACGTAAAGGATGTTTGCCCTCAATATTGCGTTGCCAAAGCACCCTGCCGGTCCTAGTCGAACAGCACCAAGCAACGACGTCTTTTGCTAATGATGAATCCTTATCAACAGAAGCGTAGGTTGTAAAATAGACACGCCCTTGGGACACAATCGGAGTACTTTGCCCAGTTTCCGGCAGTTTTAGCCGCCAGCGAATATTCCTGTCCTGCACAACACTCCAATCTAGCGGGGCGGATTGAGGCGTTGAAAAACTGCCCAGGGGTCCAGCGCCCTGATTCCAATCGATCGTAGGGTCGGCACATCGCCCAGTGATTGCTGGAAGTAAGATAGATAGAATCAACCCGAAGATGCGTGCTTTTGATGATCGGTTAATAACAAGAAAAGAATTTTTCACGTACTGTCTACTCCTGGACATTGGGTCGTCTTGTAAAATGTTGGACGCTAACACTTTAACATAGCACGATTTGTTTTTGTCACGGCTTTTGTGTTTTATCGCCTTTGATAAGAGTTGCGATACGCTACATTGAACAAAGTTGACATTCTCGATGCCACTATTATGAAAGGTTTACCATGCGTTCTTTTCTACCGTTGATTCTACTGTTTGTGATTGTTCCAATGACTATAGGTGCTCCGTCACCGCCGCTGAAAATCGCGGGCACCACAGCTGTTGTTTATAAAACGGTAGGTGAGACAACGTTGTTTCTCTATGTATTCGACCCAAAAGACCATCAGCAGTCTGATGAACGACCCGCCGTGGTATTCTTTTTTGGAGGTGGATGGAATGGCGGGACACCAACCCAGTTTGAACACCACTGTAGACATCTAGCGTCTCGGGGGATGGTCGCCATAGTTGCGGACTATCGAGTTAAAAGTCGGCACGGAACAACGCCCAAGGAGTGTGTCATGGACGGTAAATCTGCCATCCGTTGGGTACGTTCCAATGCAACGAAGCTAGGTATCGATCCGAATCGTATTGCCGCGGGCGGTGGTTCCGCTGGAGGACATGTTGCCGCCGCAACTGGCACCGTTATGGGATTGGAACAACGAGGCGAAGATATTCGTATTAGTAGCCAACCAAACGCATTATTGTTGTTTAATCCGGTTTACGATAACGGTCCTAGCGGATACGGACACTCACGAGTCAAAGATGTGTATCCTCAAATCTCGCCGATGCATAACATCAAAAAAGACACGCCACCGACCATCGTCTTTTTCGGAACTAAAGACTCGCTCGTTCCTGTTACGACAGCAAAGGATTATAAGCGGCGAATGGAAACTGTCGGACGCCGATGTGATTTACATCTCTATGACGGACAGCCGCATGGTTTTTTTAATTATGGCAATCAAAAGTACTATCTCGACACAGTTGAGAAGATGGATAAGTTTCTCGTGTCGCTCAATTATCTTAAAGCGAAAGAGTCAGGAACCTGCGATTAACGCCAATCCACCCAGGAACAGTGGCAGTGTTAATGCATGTGATGCAACGGTTAGTCCCAACACCACCCATCGCTCGGTTCCCTCGAAAGCATCAAAGCCGACGTAGACAAAAAACGGGGTGAGCAACGAAACAATGCCGATCCAGAGTTCATACTCGCGAAAGGCACGAATAAGAATATAAATCCAAGCTATGAAGGCGCCGATTTCAATGAGTGCGGCAATGCCACATAACAAGACCCCGATAACGGCCATTTCGTATATCTAACTCCGTGTTTTTCTAGCGATAACGGCAACAAATCGCGTTAAGCGATTTGTTGCCGTTATAATTTAAACGGTAAAGGCAAGTGCGCCGTACGATAATATGAAGGCTACGACAGTGGGGCCAAAGATTCCTGCCAATATCAGCCCTTTCTTCTCGTGCTGAAATTCTGCGAAGATAAAATACAGCCAGTAAAATCCACATAGAAGAGACAAAATACCCTTCCATACCTCATCCTGAAATGCACCTATCAATGTGATAATACTACAGACCGCAGAAATTAGCCATAATAAGCCCATCAGACCTAACAGTACAAACGCCATTCTAGCCTCCTATAATTTGAGAATAAATTTCCTAACGCAGTGTATTATAATATTCCGCCCAATTAAAATCAATGGAAGGTATAGGTGACATATCGATAGTGCTATATATATGTTTACAATCGGTTCAGCAGAACCGCGGTTTATTCAATTCGGATTTTAAGCGAGGCAGTAGCTGTTCGTCTTACCGGCAGCGGTCTAAATGTGACAAAAGTTTAGTGATCTAAAACTACGGCCCGTAAATAATTTGCTTATCAGTGGGATAATGCCCTATAGTACAAGTAACATGCGGATTTTTAGTTAGGGTGTTTCAATGCCTCCTCTTAGTGACGAGCACAAGGTGACCACACGGCGATTCTTTCTGTCAGTTTTGGCCGCTGGGGCCTCGACAGCCATTCATCCCGGTGATGTTTCTGCAGAGGATCTTGCCAATCCCGCGCTCCGCCGGCTAATTGAAAAGCTCAACTACCTGACTCCCGCCGAACAATTTGGTACTGTCGAACGAGGTAACCCGCTTCCATATAAATTACCGCTCGCGCAATTAAAAGAGGCCGGTCTTACACCGGATTCATGGAAACTGGAAGTCGTCAGCGACGATGACTATCCGGCGACAATGGGGAAACAATTTACGCATGCGGACGATACTGCATTCTCGTATGCAAAATTGATGGAACTTGCCAAAAAGCATAGCACGAGTTTTATCAAAACCATGACATGCAATAACATGGAGGCTCCACTGGGAACAGGCGTTTGGGAAGGAGTCCCGTTGCGGGAAGTCCTCTGGCTGACGGAACCCAAAGCGAATCTGCGTAGAGTTTTCTACCACGGTTACCATAATTTGGATCCTAAACAGATGTTTCAGAGTTCGTTACCGATAGGGCGGGTTCTAGAAGATCCACCGGGCATGCCTCCGGTAACGCTGGTATATAAACTTAATGGAAAGCCGATCTCTGGACTGCGTGGTGGTCCCGTACGTCTGGTTGTCCCTGAAGCATATGGTTTCAAGTCAATAAAATGGCTGACACGAATAACCCTGACGAACCTCCACAATGCAAACGATACTTATCATCGAGGTAATAACGACATTGATAGTTGGCTAAAGACCATTGCCCGCTTTGGTAGTATTAACGGTGAGGTTCCCAAGGGAACCCCTATTCCGATTACTGGGCTTGCTCAGGTGGGTATTTCCGGTTTAAAAAAAGTGCAGGTTTGGATCACCCCCGCAAGTCCCGCACAACCCCGCGAAGAGACACGGTTTGCCTATGGTGACTGGCAGGATGCGACGATCCTGCCTGCTCCTACGGATTGGGATGCTAATGGGACTGCCGGACCAATTGATATGGAGTCCGTTTATGGCTTTGATAAACAATCCGGTAAGCCGTCGTCTTGGCCGATCCCCTATACGATTGCACACTGGGCAACTTTGTTGCCGCCTGTTGCACCGGGACGATACACGATTCGATGTCGAACGATAGACAATAATAATACTGCTCAACCACTACCGCGTCCCTTCAAAAAATCGGGTAGTAGTAGTATCTCGCGAGTCACAGTGGTGGTGGGCGAGTCGTAAAGAACGCCACAATCCACTGGGAAATACATCGAATATCCAATCGCGCGAGTTTTCGCGGGGGTGTCCACGTATCAAAGTTCCGCTATTGTCCACCTAAGACATCTCTAAACCGGTCAAGGACCGCTTGTTCTGTCGAATCGACACCAGTTTCCTTTTCAGCGATAACATTCATAGTCTTTATCAATTTCCTTCCGATGTCGGTCCCTGCAAGTCGTCGGGCCAGATCGATGGTTGTACTCAACACGGAATTAACGCCTTCAGCCTTGATCTGTTCTAATACGGTCTGAGCGAGTTTTCGCAATTCTGCCACATCTAAATTTGGCTGCGCAGGGGCAACTATCCGTAGCATGGTTTGATATTCCTCAGTTCCGATGTCACCGTTTACCGCCATAAGACAAACGAGCGTAGCAATGATTATTTCAACATCGGAAACAAGTGCGAGTCGCGATTCTTTCTCCCGTTGAGCCTGTTCTGACTTTTGCTCGGTCGATGTTTTCAGTAGTTTGCCAACGTCAACGACGTTACCTTCGTTGGCATGCTGCAATTGGAAATAGGGAATATCAGATAGACGCATGAGTTTAGCAAGAAATAGTTCTGGGAAATGCTTGATCCGCGAATTGTAGCGTTGTGTCACCGCGTTAAAACCGGTTCTGGCATACTGTAATTGGTTTTCAACCGCCACTATTCGATTATTTAGATCGATGATGACGTCATTTCCTTTGAGGTCAGGATATTGTTCCAGCAAGGCCATGAACTGGTGATGCATGGCGCCAACAGGTTGTTTACCGTCTCCGCCTCTTAATTCGGACAAGGTTGTCTGTAAATCTCGTTCATGTGTGAGTGCCTCGGAGACGACACGCACAAGGTTTGGTATCAAATTAGCGCGACGTTTCAGTGATACGTCGAGGTTCGATTTACCACGTTGCTGCCAATTTGTTACAAACACAAGATCATTAAATAGAAATGCAATGTTCAATACGATCAGGAATATCAAGGCGACCAAAGCTCCGGCGAAGTAGCCGAACGAGTCAAAGGAAGCGCCTCCGTAAATAGTCATTACCGCCACGATACAAAAGGATAGTGCGAATCCCAAAACCAACAAACCAACGCGAGCGTACTTCCGCATGAGCGAGTTTTCACCTTGATCACTAATAACAAAATGCCGTTCTTCGCGGCTATGTCTAATCATCAAATCCCTGTCCATTGGATCGTCGAGCACTGCGGGTCCCAACACATAGACTTCCTGATCAGCTCGCAAAGTCCATTCGTGATACTTAAGATTGCCGGCACGGTGTAAATAAGTTCGTGCGGCGTGAACTTCGGCGCCAGTGGGGTTTACGGGGATCTCACCCGAATCGTCCCTAACATTAAAGACATTGAATTGGAGGCCACTCTCGACAGTTACCCAGCTCGAATTCTTACCCGATTTTTGCCACCTTTGTAAGAGGTATTTACAATAGACGACCGCATCGCCAGTGTACCGCGCGGAGATAACCGTATCGCGTGGCTGAATTGTTCCTACCACTTCCGTTATTCCGGGAAATACCCCTTTTGCCTTCGAAGTGGGAATGTTCTCAATCATCCTCTTGGTACCCATTTTTCGATAGCCAATAAATCCAAGCAAACCCATTGCTATTAACCCGAATGTTCCCAATAGCCCAACCATGAATGGATCCAATACGGTACCGATTCGTTCCGATATCGGATATTTGTTCAAAATATCGATTTCCACAGAAGAAGGCTCGTGCATGTCTAGGTCGTTAAGCCCCATAAATGCCTTGTGTGCGATATTGGTAACTCGGTCTCGATATTGCAAGTACAATTCATGGGCTCGCGCTGCGTCGCGTTTGATAAGGGCCTGACGGAGTTGAGTATTTTCTTTTTCGGCCGGACGTTGGTCTGTAACGAGGAGGTGGTATTCCTCAACACGGTTGTTCGCCAGTGTGAGTTGCTCGCTTGTTACCAAAGTCCATTGCAAAAATAAAATTGGTGGCAGTGTCACAAAAACGACAACCGATGAAACCATAATGTGGTGGATTCGAAATAGATTCAACATTAACCCGATCGCAAACACAAATGAAAAAACAGCCCCGCCCATCGCAAATACGCTGGTCCATCCTCGCGACGCGAGGATCGCCGCCTCGCCATGGGCGGAAATGGTAAATCGTATTCGCGAGCGGTCGTAACTATCTCCGATCGTACCCAACTCATGGTTGTATTCGCCTAATACCAACACTTTAGCATTTGCCCTTATGACGCTTTCGGTTTCGCGGTAATTTCCGTAATATTTAGTTGATAGGCTGGTGGGATAGATTTCTGGGCTATTAGAATTTGCTTTTACAAACACACGTCCGGTTGGGTCATTAATGTGGAAATTGACCGTTGCCGTCGCCGAGTCAACGGTAACCCAAGTCGTATCGCCCTCGCTGTCAGTTTCTTCTCTTTCTTTGACCCAATCGTAATAGACAACCGGTGCGGACGTCGTCCGACTGCTTAGACTAGCATCGTTTCCGTCGACGGTAGCCTCGATCATGGAGGGTCCGCTTACCATGCCCGCGGCATAAGAAATCGGCAACCGTTGCACTTCCAGTACACCCCGCATTGCGTCCATACTACATCCGCGAGACAGGAGTGCGGTGGCAAATAGGCCAAACATTAATAGCAATTGAGCCAGCTTGGAGATTATCGAATCTTTAGTAAGGAAGGTGTTAAACATCGTTCCGAATGGAAATCCAATTGAAAACGTAGATGGAGATATGCCGAGTTACTAGAAACAAGCCTTGTGCGTTGTCCTACCAGTTATTAATATTGATACCAAAAACCGCCATTCTAGGCGATGAATATTGGCATTTTCCGACCGGCGCTTCCGGCACCGTAATGATTAACTTCGTTGAAAAACCTGTTTGCAAGTACTTGTTGGTTTACACAGCGAGTGTTTGCTGGAACTGGGAGGATTAAGGCCCTTTCCTAGCTCGTTGGATTAGATGGTAAGCCACGGCCTAGTCTAATAAATGACAGGCGATGTTGGCAAAGCAAGTTTCCCGTTACATTTGTTTGATATTCTAGATGGATTCAGATACAATACGACAGTTGGACATCCACATTTTTGTTCATTTGCATGGAAAGCCTTCCCTTTGTGAACCCCCGCCAATGTGATGTGACCAAAGAGTATTGAAGACTGAGTTTTCACGGGCGAGTTAATGAATGACTGTCCAAATAGAATATTTTAAAATCAGACCAATTAAAGGAAAGCGTCATGCCCTTCCGTAGTCTTAGCGTCACATTGGCAGTACTTATTTTTGCCAGTAGTACATTGTTTGCGCAGTTGCCGAACACCCAACTTTCGACCGTTACTCCAGCCGGTGGTACAACTGGCACGACCGTAGAGGTCACTGTTGCCGGGGCGGATCAAGATGACCTGATCAGGCTCGTGTTTTCACATCCTGGCGTCGTGGCAACACAAGTAGTTACTGCAGCCGGCGAATTTGACGTCAACCCGACACCAGTCAACAACAAGTTTCAAGTGGCAATAGCTGCTGACGTTCCCGTTGGTATCTATGAGGTGCGCGCTGCCGGCCGCTTTGGTCTTTCAAGCCCACGGGCCTTCGTCGTGGGTACGCGTGAACAGATTATTGGTAGTGGAAGCAACCATACATTAGAAGCGGCTCAGGAAATTCAGGCGGATACGGACGTCGTTGGGATCACTGATGCTAGTAAACGGGACTATTACAAAATCAACCTGACAGCTGGCCAACGTATTGTTATTGAGTGTCTTGCACAGCGTATTGGCTCTCGCGCTAATTCAGTGCTGACGATCTTGGATGATCAAGGTCGAGAACTCACACAAAACAACGATGGCATTGGCGAGGATTCGCTGGTGGATTTTACCGCAACTAGCGCGGGGGCTTACATGATTACGGTAAGAGATTTTGTCTACCGTGGGGGTGCGGAATATTTATACCGATTGCTCGTAAAGTCCGGTAGTCACGTGGACTATGTGGTACCGTCGGTCGGAAAAGTTGGCACCGCGACGGACTACATGATTGTTGGACGCAACTTGCCGGGTGGGAAACCTCTTGCCGACGTGTTTGTCGATGGCATTCAACTTGAATATGTCACACAAAGCATCCAGTTTCCCGCTGCGGGCACCACAACAGCGAGCCGTCGCACACTGGTTGAAGATAGTATCTCTAATACCAATATTTCCGTCTTGGGCGATAACCTCGCGTTTAGCATCAGCGATCTACCAGTTGTCGTAGAGTCCGGTAAAAATGATAGTAGTGAGACCGCGATGAAAATCGAGGTTCCAAGTGTGGTTTCGGGTCAATTTTATCCGGCGAACGATGTGGACTGGTTCGAATTTAGTACGACCAAGGGCCAGGTTTTCGTTATTGAGGTCGTTAGCCATCGATTGGGGTTATCTGTTGATGCAATTATGCTGGTTCAAAAAGTTGTCACAGCAGAAGACGGCAAAGTAACGGTAAGCGCGGTTGCGTCGGTGGACGATCCAAGTAATCGTAATGGTCGTATCGGACAAGAATTTGACGCGACGACCGATGATCCTGTTTACCGATTTACCGCGCCCGAGGACGCCACCTATCGTATCCGGATTACTGATCAATTCAGTCGATCTCGAAACGACCCTCGCTTGCAATATGAGTTACGAATTCGACCTGAGCATCCGCAGTTGACGCTAACCGCGGACCTGAAACAAATTAAAACGGCGAACGCCAATGAAATTAAGGTGTTTTCACCCGTTTTGCGTAAAGCTGATTCGTTGTTAATCAACGTTCGCGTGCAACGAATCGAAGGTTTTGCCGGACCGGTTACGGTGACGGTCGAAGGTTTACCTGCCGGGGTAACGTGTGCGGGCGTCGAGCTTAGTGCAAGTCAAACAGTTGCGAGTCTAGTTCTCAATTCAACCGCCGATGCAAAAGCATGGCAGGGGAATATCCGTATTATGGGGTCTGCTCAACTAGGTGACGAACAGGTACAAGTCGAAGCGCAATATGCCGCGGTGACATGGGGTACTGCCAACAAAACTCAGACGCCGGCTTATTTCCAAAGTCTCAGTGGCTGTTTGTTATCAGTAATTGACGTTGAAGATGGCGCTGCTGTTGTTTCAGTCGGGGACGGCGCGGTACTCGAGACTTCACGTGGGGGAAAGATTGAAATTCCTGTTAAGCTCGCTCGAGGTGCAGGATTTGATGGCGATTTAAAATTGGTTGCAACAAATGTTGCGGCCGAAGTTAAACCGGCAGATATCACGATCAAGAAGGACATAAATGAACTAAACCTAGTCATTGAATTGAAAAATGCGAAGGCCAAGGCGGGCTTGTACACCTATTATCTGCGCGGTGATGCGAAAGTTAAACGAACTCGCAATGCCGACGCGATTCTACGGGCAGAAGCCAAACTAGCTCACATCGTGAAAATGCTTGCGGCGGCTGATGCGGCATTAGCCACAGCAACTGAAACCAACAAGACCGCAGAGGGTGACGAAGCAAAAGCTAAGGCTGCAGCTGAACTTAAAGTTGCGACGGAAACGCAAAAGCGGACTACCGCCGCCAAAACTGCGGCAGACAAATCGCTGGCAGATGTGAAAAAGGCGGACGCCGCCAAAGACTATCTGGTAGCTGTCGTTTCAACTCCCATCCGCGTTAACGTGGTTGACTCTCCTTTCACAATAGGTGAAGTTTCTTCTCAAGTAACCGCAGGAGGTGAAATTGAACTCAAATTCGCGATTGAACGTAAATATGGGTTTGTCGACGCAGTGGATTTGACTTTTGTAATTCCAGGCGCTCTTAAAGGTGTCGCGGTTGCTAAAATTCAAATTGCAAAAGACGCATCGGAAGCAATGGCGAAATTGACCGCAACAGCGGAGTCGACAGCCGGAAAACATGCGATCGAAGTTAGCGGAGCTGGCAAGTTCAATGCCGTACCCGTCGTTGCTAAATCAGTACTTAATTTGGAAGTTATTGCAGCTGCCAAAACTCCCGACTCTGAATAGTTCACATTCGCAGTCATTATTCAATTCAATTTACTAGAATATCCGAATCAGTTAAACAAACGCTTTTCATGGAAAAATAACATCATGAACCAACTTATTTCAACACGCCGCTGCGTACTTATTGCTCTGGTTTTGGGTTGCTCCTTTAGTCTGGGGGGATTTTCATCCGCAGCAGACGAAGCAATTGAGATCACCGAGATTAAACGAAAAGATAAGGTGGATTTTGAAAAGGAAATTTTACCGATCCTGCGTCGTAACTGTCTAGCTTGTCATAACGCGACTGACGCGGAAAGCGATCTGGTTGTTGAAACTCCCGCGACATTGCTTACTGGTGGGTTTGATGGTCCTGCCGTGATTGCGGGTAAGGGCGCCGAAAGCCTTATTATAAAACTCGCTTCTCGGGCGCAAGAATCATATATGCCACCTGAAGACAATGATGTCGGTGCAAAAAACCTCACACCGAAAGAACTCGGATTAATCAAACTTTGGATTGACCAGGGCGCTACTGGCGAAGTTGTCGGTACACGCGGTGTGGTCAAATGGCAATCGCTTCCGGCAGGCGTTAATCCTATTTATTCCGTTGCGATTAGTGCGGATGGACAGTATGCCGCCGCGGGAAGAGCAAATCAGGTATTTATTTATCACGTTCCCTCGCGAACGGAAATTGGACGGTTGTCAGACGCGGCAATTATGGAATCGGGCGTTTATGATTCCCCCGGCGTTGCCTTCATGGACATCGTTCAATCGATTGCTTTCAGCCCAGACGGCACAATGGTTGCAGCCGGTGGCTATCGCACATTAAAAATCTGGCAACGGCATGATAATCAAGTTGCCGCAACGCTTCCCGCGTTATCGGCTATTCCCACGTCGGTTGCAAAAACGGCGGACGGAAAATTTCTAGCCATTGGCTTTGAAGACGGTTCGTTACAGGTGCTCAGCGTTGCCGATAATAAAATCGTCGCTAACACGGTCGCTCATGAGGGCGGCGTGCGTGGTGTAGCGTTCACCGCGGACGATAAGCAAATAGCCAGCGGTGGGGCGGATAAGACAGTTAAAGTTTGGGATGCCCCTGGACTGGCAGCTATACGTACTATTACTACTCCCGCGGTCGTCAATGCAGTAGCGATCGTTGCGGGCGGAACGTTGGTTGCTAGTGCCGGTGAGGATAATATAGTTCGTATTTGGAACATGGCTGAACCCGTAGTTGAGGAAGTTAAAGAAGGCCAGGAGGAAGTTAAAGAAGGCGAGGTTGCTGACGTAGCTGAACTGCCAGCTAAAGAACTCGAAGGCCATTCGGGACGGGTGACTTCATTTGCGGTGTTTTCAAACCAACCGGAATTATTAGCGTCTGGCAGCGCGGATAAGACCGTACGTATTTGGAATATCACCACAGCAAAACAAGTTCGTGCTATTACCCACGGCGGAGAAGTAACAGGTATCGCCGTTAATGCTGCAGGTGACAAAATCGCGTCGGTCAGTAGCGACAAGACCGCTAAATTGTGGAACGTTGCTGACGGTAAGGCGATTGCAACAATGAGTGGAGATTATCGTGCGAAATCTGATGTGGCGATGATTGCACGGGCTAGTACTTTGGCCGCCTCACGCACCGCGTTGGCTAAGAAGGACTTGGATGCCGCCAATGCTCGTAAGAAGTCAGAAGATGATAACCTTACAAAAGTCAAAGAGGCACTTACAAAAGCAGAGGAAGCCTTTAAAGCCAAAACCGAAGCTGAAGTTAAACCTGTAGCGGACCTTAAGACTGCAGACGAAGCGTTGGCGACGGCACTTGAAACCAAGACAACTAGCGAGACTGCGAAAACGACGGCGGAAACTGCTGTTACGGACGCCGCGGCGGCTGTCAAGGTTGCACAGGAATCCTTAGCGAAGGCACAAGAAACACTTAAGGCAGCCGGTGAGGATGAAGAAAAGAAAAAAGTCGCACAAGAGGCGATCGATAAGGCGACTGCGGAATTAGCTACAAAGACGGAGGCGTCCAAGGTAGCCGTTGAAAATAAAAAGACGGCTGATGCAGCGGCGACCAAAGCGATTGCGGAGCATAAGGCTGCCGAAGCCGCTCAGAAGAAGGCCGTTCCCATTGCTCAAAAAGCGACCGACGAAAAAGCGGCGGCTGAGAGAACAGTGGCCGCGTCCAAACGCAGTGTCACCCGCGCCGATAAGGCAGTGGCTAATGCTGCAGATTCGATTGTAAGCTACGATAGTTCTCATAAACTCGAAGAAGCAGCGGCTAAGATAGCCAAAGAAGCATCGGACAAAGCAACGACCGAGTTAGGCAAACAAGACCTAGGATATACGAGTGTCAGCTTTACGGCTGACGGGGCGCAAGTCATTGTTGGAGGATTAGACCACTTCGTGGCTAGTTTCGATGCAACAAACGGCGCTGCGATTTCAGTATATCAGGGCAAGTCCGCTGCTCAGGCGGTCATTTCCCTTGGTAATGACATTGCCATTTTGAATCAAGACAAAACCGCGGTAGTGTGGTCGACGATTTCCGAGTGGAAGTTGGCACGGACGATCAATTCAGAAAGTGGAGCATCCGTGTTTATTGACCGAGTCACTGCGATTGACTTCAGTGCTGACGGTTCCTTGTTGGCAGCCGGAGGCGGTGAGCCGTCGCGGAGTGGAGAATTGAGCATATTCAATGTTGCTGATGGAAAACTCGTCCAGTCCTTTAAGGATCCTCATTCCGATACAATTTTCGCAGCTCGGTTTTCCGTGGATGGATTGCACATTGCTACTTGTGGTGCGGATCGCTTCGTTAAAGTATTCCAAGTGTCCGACGGTGAATTTGTGCGTGCCTTTGAAGGCCACACACATCATGTACTTGGCGTAAGCTGGAGTGCCGACGGTCGACAATTGGCCAGTGCAGGTGCGGATAAGGTAATTAAGTTGTGGGATTTCCGTACAGGCGATCAACAACGGACAATAAGTGGTTTCACTAAGGAAGTAACGTCAATTCAATTCGCTGGTTTATCAACGAACGTCGTAGCGTCTTGTGGAGACAAGAATGTTCACATTAAGCGGGCGGACAACGGTGGTAATGTTCGAGCGCTTTCCGGAGCGACGGATTACGTGTACAACGTCGGAGTGAGTGCGGACGGAAAGACAATCGTTGCTGGCGGTCAAGACAGTGTTGTACGTATTTGGTCGGACGATGGGAAATCTATCGTGACGTTCTTAGCACCCGTTGTCGATGATGCAGGTGACGCAGGTGAAGAATAGGGCAATTTTAGCCGGGCTTATTGAACGCCTGCGTTCAATGGGAAAAAGCGAAATTTACTCTATGGTCTGCATATGCAATCGTAATTGATTGATCGCTTGCTTGGCGGCTTTGGCAAATAATATGTCTGGGTGTCCCGTAAAGTCATGTGTTTGCACATCACTGCCATGTTCATAGGCAATGGCAACATCGAATTGCGGCACAGTTGCTCCTGATTGATCAGGGGATCGCACTGGCCCGACGACAATGGCGTAGGTTGCATCAGTTTCTTTTCGAAAGTCGCTCGCTTTGTTGGCTAGCCCGTTTTCTGCAAAAGAGAGTTCGTCCGTGGCCAAAGTGTAGCGGGAGGCTACGAGTGCGGGGTGCAGAGGGGCGTGTAACATCGCCGCGAGTTGGCCCTGCGTAGCGCATTCCCAGGTAGCTACGGATTCACCGTTTTCGGTGAGTCGTTGACAAACTTTGACGCCGAGTTTGACTTCATGATTTGCAAAGACGACGTCTCCGAGTTTGTCGGCGAGTTGTTCCAGCGTTGGTTGGGCAAGGGCATCGCATGCCTCTGTGGTTTCAGCAGTGGCTTGGATTCGCAATGTGATAGTGGCGTCGCTAGCAGTTATTCCCACGACGGGCCTGCGATCGCGTTGGAAAAACTCGGGTAGTTTGTGTTCGAGATTGCTCTCGCCCATGCCAAACGTCTTGAGGACGTAATGTTGAGTGATCTGCGGCGTGCCAGGTATATTTTGTTGAATTGCTGGCAGGACATGAGAATCAAACATCAGTTTCATTTCCGCGGGAACTCCCGGTAGACAAAACACGCGGGCTTTATGGTCATGCGAAGCAACGATGATATCGACGCCAGGTGCGGTTCCTTCCTCGTTGTGGATAACAGTGGCGTTTTTGGGGAACATTGCTTGTATGCGGTTGTTGGGCGCCATTTCCCGCCCTCGCCGTTCAAACAAGCTGATAATGTGTTGCAATGCCGCTGTATTTTCGACTAGTGGTTGGTCAACAGCCTGAGCGAGTGCAGCGCGTGTGAGATCGTCGGCTGTCGGTCCTAAACCACCGGTTACGATGATAAACTTGGACCGTTTACAGGCAGTTCGGACGATGTTTGCAATTGCATTTACGTTATCGGCAACTGTGCTATGATATTGCACATATAGGCCCATATTGGTTAAGTGGTGACTGAGCCACTGGCTATTGGTATCAAGTCGTTGTCCTGTGCTTAATTCGTCGCCGATGGCAATGATTTCTGTGGTTTGTTTTGACATCGTTAATTGGTTTTGTGTTTTTGTTGATAGATCGAATCATGAACGTCATCGAATTAGATAAGCAAATCGTAGAGCATTATAGCGTAGTTGCTATTGAAGAGGCACTAGGTGAGTGTCCCGGCGTCGTTGACATTTCGTTTATCGAAGCGACGGCACAATTATTCGTATATTGTGATGATGACTCGCTTGACGCTGCGGCACTAGCTGCATATTTCGGTGATATAGGAAAAGATCGCCAACCGGCAGATTCAAGCTCGATTGATCCAGTGGGAGCGAGTGAGGCGTTTGCGAATCTCGCGGAAGACGAGGACGATATTGCAGGCGTCATTCGTCTAACCGTTACGCCGATGCATTGTGGGAGTTGTGTGGCGAACGTCGAGGATGCGATCCAGAGCATTGCGGGCGTTGACAACGCGTCTGTCAGTTTAGTAACCCGCCAAGCGGTTGTTTCGCATTGCAATGTAAGCTGGCAGTCGATTGTCCACGCGTTAGAGAAGCGGGGTTACGTTGGTGAATTGATTTCGTCTCCGCACGACGTGTTGCGGCGGTTGCGTACAGAAAATACTTCGAGCCAGAAAGTGTGGTTGCAGCGTTGGTTGATGTCAGGAGCAGGGGTTGCCTTATTGTTGTCGTTGTTGGTGCTCCCTTTAACACCATTTACACACTGGTGCGTGG